>CEWJ01018397.1_pt1 | contig 26203 bp, 27 predicted proteins | sample 350291 | NCBI WGS metagenome assembly CEWJ01 (sample SAMEA2622923, study PRJEB7988) | marine metagenome | isolation source: saline water (ENVO:00002010), including | reverse complement strand
TCTGGGAGAAATATTTCAACATCATCATCTATCTGTGATTGAAAGTCCATGCCCTGTTGAGCAAAGAATGCGGCGATGATTATCAGCAATATTACAACAGTGGCAGGGGAAGTCAAAACATTTCCATACATGTTGTCTAGTGATTGTTTTGTTTTATCAGCAGTAATTTTCTTTAATGACAGATATTTTTGTTTTGCAGAATTGAGCGCTCCCTGACTACCTGCGGGCTGCTCGCTCATGGTTAATGCATCTGTGAGAGGGATTTGAACAATACTGTCACAAGATTAACCAGATGAGTATTTATTGACTTTAATCTAGACCAAATTCTCTCACAATTAAGTGTTTCAAGAATCCTCTGGCGGATTGGAGAACTAGCCCGGTTGCCATTAGTGAAAGACCAAGTACGCCAATCCAAACTGCCGATAAGCCGGTACCAATATAATTATCAATCTGACCAGTGACATTTTGTGCTAAATTGAGCCCCATCGCTGCTCCAGCGGCGAATAGGCCTAGACCGGGTAAGCCCAGAACAAGCAACGGCTTCTTGTGTGACAATGAAATCAAGGCCCATGATAGGACTGTGAAGCCGTGAGAAACGGCAGTAAAGTTTGATCCTTTCGGAACATCATATCTAACAAGGGTAGGAACTTCAGTGATTTTCAACTTTTTATCGTGAGCATCCTCGAGCATTTCTAGGGATAACTCCATTCCCTCTCGATCGAATCTCAACATATCTAGCGCCCGTTTTGAGAATGCTCTAAATCCTGATTGCGTGTCTTTTATTGATGTGTCTCTAGATAAATTACTGGCTGCAGTTATTACTTTAATGCCTAACCTTCGGTAAGCAGGCATGTCGGTGCCGCCGCCTCCTTCGATAAATCTCGACCCAATAACAAAATCTTTGTTTTCCTCTAGGATTGGTTTCAACAATTTTGGGATATCACTAGCATCATGTTGACCATCGCTATCGAGAACTACTAAGGCGTCCGCCTGTAATTGCTTGGCTTTCAAGAATAGTGATTTGAGTGCTCCACCATAGCCTCTATTCACTCTGTGTCGAACTACTATCGCCCCGCAGGACTCTGCAATGCGGGCGCTTGAATCTGATGACCCGTCATCGACACAAACAATCAAGTCAGCATATTTCTGTGCCATTGTGACTACAGTACCAATAGTCTCCTCTTCGTTATACATCGGCATGCCAGCGATAATTAACGGCTTATCGCCTCGGTGTGAACACCCATCTTTCACGCTTAACCGTATATCTGTGAGTATATAGCGGTATTGATTATACGGTGTGTGACAATAAAATATCGTGACTAATCCGAAGATTATTAACGACATTAAGCAATTCTGCTGGGGTAATGATTCAACATTGTTGAATCGTGACGCTGTCAATCATCTTTACAACAACTAATCGATTATTTGACTTATTGTTGTTACTACTCGCTCTCCGTTTAATACCTTCATTAGGGCATTCAGGGAGATTACCAAGGGGACATACTCTTGGCCGTCGCTGGTTACATATGTCTCGCACTCAGCTATCGCATCGCTGTTAATGGAGACCTTTATCGCTCCACCAGCGTTGCTCTTTCGTACATACCCAACCAGGTTTGCTTTGTTTTCATTGTCATCTACATTTTGCTTATCTTCAGTATTTTTTGCCATTATTACACTCCACTGCTATTGCAGCAAAGGTAATGATTAACCTCTAAGTTTATGAAACTACACTAATAGACCATTCGGCTTATACGCAGCCTATGATTGGTATTACTATGCGAGCATTAGTAACCGGCGGAGCGGGCTTTATTGGTTCGCACCTCGTGGATGAGTTAGTAAATTCTGGGTTTAAGGTAACAGTAATAGACAACCTTTCGAGCGGAAACATTGAATTTATCAATCATCATTTGTCATCTGATAGTATTCAGTTTATCGAAGGAGATTTGACTTCGCTTGATGATGTCAGGCAGGCTACTAAAAACATTGATTGTGTGTTCCATTTAGCTGCAAACCCCGACATAAGGTTGGGAACAGAAATAACTGATACAGATCTCAAACAAGGCACAATAGCAACATACAATGTCTTGGAATCGATGAGATTGAACGGAGTAAAAAAAATTGTCTTTGCCTCGTCCTCGGTAGTTTACGGTGAAGACGCTCCGCTGCCCACGCCAGAAAATTTTGGTCCGTGCTTGCCCATCTCGCTTTATGGTGCGAGTAAACTGGCCTGTGAGGGGCTAATAACTAGTTGGGTTGGCACATTTGGTCTACAGGCGTGGATATTCCGGTTTGCTAATATTATTGGCGAACGTGGAACGCACGGCGTAATATTTGACTTCATTCACAAATTAAAAGCTGACAATTCTAAATTAGAAGTACTCGGAAACGGTTTGCAAGAAAAATCATACATGGAAGTAAAAGATTGCGTTAAAGCAATTATAAGGCTGTTTAATAGCCAGACATCGTCGATAAATTTGTTTAATTTGGGCAGTCACGATACTTGTTCTGTGCGAAGGATTGCAGAGATAGTGATCGAGGAAACGGGTTTGCATGATGCGAATATTCACTACACTGGTGGTGAGCGCGGTTGGGCTGGTGATATCCCTAGAGCAATGCTCAGTATTGATAAAATGCTTTCAACAGGTTATGATGTGTATTACAATAGCGAAGATGCGGTTAGGCATACTGCAAAGTGTTTGATAGACGAAATAGGAATGTGAAAATATGAACAAGATGTTGATTGAAGATGAAAACGCGGGGACTGTCGGTAGTGCAGCTTTGTCAGTTGCCTCGTTATTTTTTATTGCGATAATGATAATTGCCTTAACTGCTAATCCGGTGGCTATAGGTACCGATGTCGGTGAGCGAGCACCCGATGTCGAAGGTAAAGCATACAACGGCACATCTTGGGTAGAATTTGATTTTGAAAGCTATTTTGACCAGTCTTGGGAACCAGGCAACATTTCTGGACAATGGGTTGCGTTAGAATTCATGGATACTGACTGCCCGTATTGTCAGCAGACTGCTGATGAGTATGGCCAATGGGCTAATACCTACAGTGCTAACAATCCAAACTGGAATGGTCCGCATGTGAATTTCTTAGTGTCCGCAACTGAGTTAGACATACAAGGTCATGACACAAGTAGGGCAGAAATCCAGGATTTCAGAGCGGAGTATAATCACAATTTCCCGTATGTCGATGATATCGATCAAGACAACATGGAAGAGTGGGGAATTCCAGGAACTCCAACCTACTTCTTGATTCAGCCAGACGGGATAATTGCTTGGGTCTCTGCCGACAGTAATGAAGACCTTGACCAAGCAATAATTAGGCTGACACCTCAGGAAGGTGCTTGAATTGTTGGATAATTTACTCGTTGCTGCTTATTTAGTTCCAACAATTATTGGTTTTATTTTAGTTTCACCAGCAGGAGAAGCCTTGACAGCAAGTTTGTCGGAGAGATTCAAGATTCTGTCTACTGAGCGTGGAAGAGTTACTGCTGGCCTACAAATCATTACTTTTTTTGGGTTTGCCGTCTCTGCTCAAACATTTTGGATTTCCTCAAAAATAAGTGAGGGTGGTGACTTTTGCTCATCCTCAACCGTGTTCAATTGCGATGACCTCATTGGTAACACTGACCTCAATGTCGATCCAATTTTTGGTTTGTCTTGGGGCATGATTGGGATGATTACTTTTGCGTTTTTGTTGTTTATGGTATTGGTAATTAAGAACGAGCCTAACGGTGAATATACTGAACGTTTCATTAATTTAGGCTCTATAATTACCGGTGCAGGTATATTGGTAATTTTGCTGTTGGTCTCATATGAAATCCAGGAAAGTAAAATTTGCCTTTACTGCACAACGGCACACATAGCTAATATTGCGGCACTGGTTGGTTTTCTACGGCTGAGGAAATTATATGATGATAAATCAGCATGGAAAGCAAAATGAAATTGAAGTAAGGTGATTGATTGATTAGTGAGACCAAACTATGGGCCATAATTACAGTATTAGCCGCTGGCGCCCTAGTTGGCGTTGTCGGACAAGAACTTGGTGTTTTTTCTGGTTCAGAAAGTGACACGACCGAGAACACTCAAACACTCTTGAGCACTGCAGATAACCCTGACCCATTAGCCAGTCAGTGTGTTACTCATGACATGCAGTTGGGCCGCCATGACCATTCAACTCTATCAATATTCATCAATGGTGAAGAGCGGCTAATCCCCGAAAATATGGGTATTAATACAGAAACCTGTAATGAACAAGGCGGCAATATGCACACGGTCCACACTCACGATGCATCGGGTAAATTACACATAGAAACTGAAGCAGATGTAAATATATCACTCGGTGTATTCTTTGATATTTGGGGAGTTCACTTCAATGAAACCGGAATATTCGATTACCGAGTAAGCAATACTCATGAATTAGTGATGACTGTAGACGGCGTGACGACCGACGAGTTTGATGATTACTTACTTGTCGATGGCAAAGAGATTGTAATAATGTTCCAATCGAGAAATTAGGGTGTGTAGATACCTTCAAACACAGCAACATCAGAGTTAGAATCAGTTTCTCTCATCATCACAACAGTTATGTCAATTCTGTCTGTTGATCTATACAATTTCCTTACCTCGTGAAGTAAGCTACGCTGGACTTCACGCATGTTTTCTCCGTAAAGAATAGTCATGTGATGATATTTTTGATCGTTTACTTCGGCGATGTATTCAACATACCATTCTTTTAGTTGCATGTCGTCTTCCCAACAAGCGTCGTCCCATGTTTCCTCCATGAATAAACATTAACTCCGTAGGTTATCAAGTATTTGTCTAAATGTTCTTGCATTTTTCCCTTTTACGGTAAATTAATCGCTATTTCGGGATTTTTTAGCAGTAATTTTGTCAAATGCTACCCAAATAGCGCCGAGAGTCAACATGGTAAAGAAAATATGCGGCATAATGTTCGTTTCATTGACAATCTCAACATCACGATAACCAAATTCGACAAGACCAAGTGTGGTGGCTAAGTTTGGATTTGTCGCTACTGATGAATCTGTAGCCTCATGAATAAGTATTATACTAAACTGGCCTGAGTGTGAAAAATTAACAGAAAAATCTTCTGAACAGTTTGTTGAATAGGCCGATTTAAATCCAATATTGTCGATTGTGTAATTACTCAAGCTACAACTCGCAGTAGCAACGACAACTCTGTCCCTGTATGCTTCTCCGGGATTGAAAAACCCATCAGGAACAGCCAAATTGTGACTCATCAGCATAAAAGTTAGTTGCGCAGAGTAGTTTGTTTCTAGAAGGGACAAATCACTGATCATTGCCATGTATTCATTTCCATCCCTGCTAACATTAAACGATAATTGGCTAAACTCTTGACGATTGGTTTCTGCTTTGAGAATATCTTTTTGGACATCTGGCCAGGAATTAGGACCAACTCTTAAGGTTCCACTCTCGACAACAAAACTAGGGGTACCACCCACCTCAGGGTTAATTGAGCGCATACGTTTTATTCGATGGTCTGCGGCCTCCGGCTGAAAGGCATCATCTCCATCAGACGGATGATATGTAACAATAGTTATTCTTGAACCGTGGGCGTCGGCAACCTGTTGCAGGTAGGGATCTATTTCCGCACAACTAGAGCACCATGTGGCGCTTAATTCTTCGACGAGAATTGTTCTTCCGCCAGTTACAGTGATGCTATTGGTCCAATCATCTTGGTAATTCTTTACCTCCGCGACAGCGATTGGACTGGCTAGGCAACAACACAGAGCAGTTGTGATTAGAATGGCTAGTATAGATGGTTTAGACCCCAAATAAGGATTAGCCCTCATCATTACCGCCACCACCTCCACCCCTTTGAGCATATGTCTTCTATAGGCTAACTTCATTTGTCAGGGACCAGACGGATGCTTGGGGCAAACAATGGCAGACCATTGGATTGAGAATCACAAACGAGATTCTTGGCGTCGTCAGGCAAAGTCTAGTGGTTATCGCGCACGTTCAGCATTTAAGTTGCTCCAGATTCAGGAGAAATTCAAATTAATTCGTGAAAGTGATGTTGTTTTGGATGTTGGTTGTCACCCTGGAGGATGGTCGCAAGTAGCAGTGGAGTTGGTTGGGCCAGAGGGTGTGGTAATTGGAGTTGATTTGGAACCATGTCAACCAGTTGATGGTGCTCTGCTATTGGTAGGTGATATAACAGAGTCAAGCACGCAAGATAGAATATTGTCGGAACTTAACAAGCGACCTATCAATACAATCGTTTCAGATATATCCCCAGATATTACGGGTAATTGGGATATCGATCAAGCCGTGGCAATGACCTTGGTTGCAGATGTATTAGATTTCTCACTCGACTTATTGTGCAAGGGTGGTTCCTTTACCAGCAAAATCTTTCAGGGTGTTGGAGTTGAAGAACTTATTACAGCAATTAAGCCGTATTTTTCTGATGTTCGAAGATTTTCTCCAATGGCCTCACGCAATTCCTCGTCAGAAGTATACTTAGTCTGCCGCAATTTCATGCCGTGGATAAAACGAGAATCTACTATCCGTAACGAATACGAATCTCTATTGGATGTTAAACTAAACCCAACTGAGACTTTGCAAGATGAGCCTGTATTTACATCATTCAAAGTGCGCAAAAAAAAGTGATGTACATTTATCTACATAGATGTGAAATCTAGGGTTCATGAAAACGAGAGGTAACAGGAAGCGTCGAAGATACAGCAGAAATAAGATTAAGGTAAAAGACCTAAAACCAAATAGACCGATTGCTAGTCTTGATTTGGTAATTCTTCGGGTCTATCCACGTCGATTAATTTACTCTGAAACTTACACGGGACCAGTTGCTGCTGCATGTGGGCGAGATGAAACTGGTCTTGTGGGAATCATCTTGTGGAATGAGCAGATAGACAATGTTAGAATCGGAGATATTATCAGATTGGAATCGGGTTGGTGTCAAATAAGAGATAATGAATTAATAGTTAGTACTGGAATGAATGGTAAACTTAGAATAATCGATAGATAAAATCCACGCCGTTTCATTTTTGGTTATAAATTCTCACGCAACCATAAAGAAGGGTAGGTCGTGGGCAGGTTGTTCCTGAGGCCTAATTATGAGTGAAAGAGCGACGAATTGTACTGCATCTGGAGTCCCCCTTGTGGAGGCTGGTTCAACATCATTCCCATGTCCTGGGTGTGAAAATAAATGGATTGGTAGAAGCCCTAGATGCAGAAATCAAGGGGTAATTTACAATTGCTCAGAATGCGATTATCAAGGTCCATGAGGTGATATAATGGGTATGGTAGCAATGACTTACAAATTAAATCCTGATTCAGATGTCGAAGACATTAACCCGGAAGATATTGCAGAATATGTCAAGGGATTGGCTAACGATGTTTATGATGTTCAATCCGTGGAAGTCAAGCCTCTGGCATTTGGCTTAAAATTCGTTCAAGTCCATGTGGTGATGAATGATGGCCCCGGCCTAACCGACGAGTTTGAATCGCTAATGTCGGCCAAAGAAGGCGTCGGCGAAATTGAAGTACTTTCAATGGGATTGCTGTAATCAGAGTTGATTCAGCGGACATTGCATAAACTCCCTAAGTAGGGTCGTGGCATAACTGCCGGAAGACAATGAAAATCTAAAGCGTAGGCAAGCACCTTCCGGATGCCACCTGCTGTTCTCGTCTGGTCCCTTGTTCCATCTCTCTCCAAGTGATTCATCGACTGCAATCGGTACGGTATCGATGTATAAATCGCTGAAATTTGTCACCAAAGCTCTTCGGGTTCCTTTGGAGGATAATCTAGGAATTTCATCAACAGACCAATCGATATCGATGAGTCCAGACTCTTTTATCGCTGATAATTCAATTTCCTTCGATTTTCCCTCGGCTACATATATGTCACTACCCGGTAATGGACCCGTTGGAACCAACCGCCTCAACTCACAATTACGTGTTATTCTTGGTAGCGTTCGAGATTCCACGGTGACACAGCTGTTGACACTTAATTGGCCTTTTTCGTCAATTCTACCAACCAAATCGCCTTCAACAGGTTTGGAAATTGGCATGCCAGATGCGATTCTTAAGTTTAGAGATTTATTGAAAATTATCGATTGAGCAGCGTGAATAGTCATTAGTTGTAGATTGTTTGGTAGTTTTTTGAACGCTCCAAGGTAATCATCAGGGTTTTGCAGTAGATGCTCAACCATCCTGATTTCAAATCCTAGCCACTTGGGAGCTAATTCTAAGGCTTCGCTACTTGGTCCATTTTCTCGGATCATTTTTCTAAATTCCGCAACATCACTATTTTCTTCTATTCCTTCCATGGCAAGATAGGTCATTACTGCTTGTTGGAAATCACCATTCAATACGTGTTTACCAACTTCTGCAGTTACCGGGCGTCCTGAACCAAATCGCTGAGGTCCAATCCAGTTGGGGAACACACCATCGCCAAGCAATTTACTAAGGCTTTCAGTGATAAGTTCAGCCTCATTTAGTGCCTCCGCCTCAGACATTGGGCTACCGTCGGGATGACAGCAACCCCGCACAACGATAGTAAATCGATTCCCTCTGTGGTTGCCGAAACCTATTTTTTGGTGTGTCCTACCTAAAATTTCAATTTCAACATCTGGTATTTCTAGGTCAGAAACCTTGTTTTGGGTTGCGTCAATGACGAATATTTGTTGAGTAACTGCTCGTTTATCCTTAGTTCCCGCAAAGAAAATTCGGTTACGCGAGATACCTAGCCTCTTAGCTATATTGTTACAGAATTTATTTGTCTCCCAATTTGTTAATGTAATTCTAGCGACAGTGAAGCGTCCTCGTGAATCAAAACTGATGGGGGTGGATATCTCCTCGACGCGAAAATCAGAAACTCTTGCTTTCAAAACACCACCGATGCCAGTAGTGTTAGTAGCATAACCTTCGAGACCTATGGCTTTTGCCACAGGGTCTGACCTTGTCATCAATATCGCCTTTACAAACTGATATTTGAGAATTCTTTAGAAATATCGTTAACTAAGTCTTTTAGGACTTTTTCAGCAGATTTTTTTCCTGATGTTCTGATGTAGAATTCAGGATCGTCAAGCTCTGGATGGCCTGGAAAATAGTTTGCGTATTCTATGTCACTGCTGTTATTCAGCCGTTCACGAAGCATTTGCAAACTAGTGTGGCTTTCTCCAATGATTCTTAGTCGGAGTTCATTTTTCTCTTTGATTAGCACTTTTACTGGCATGACGAACATGCATGCGAAATATCAACTCGTTTTGAATCTTGTGTCAATAAATTGAGTTTGATTTCATAGATTTGCTTGTCCATCAACCGCCTTGCTTTTTTACCTAATGCATGTGGAATGGATATGGACACCACTGGACTAGAGGAGTCCATGGCGGGATTTGCCAAGAAATTCCGTAAATTCTCATTAGCAATTGTTGCGGTGACAATATTGCTTACAGGTGCTTTATTAGCAAACCTGATTTACAATCCGCCCACATTTAACACCGATTTGGACGCTTTTGTTCCGGAATCTGAAGCAAATACCGCTCATGAGCGCATACATCAGAATTTTCCGAATGAATCTAGACCTATGTTCGTCAATGTCAAAGCAGATGATGGTAGTAATATTCTCGCTATGGATAAGATACAATTGATGCTAGAGCATTATCACCAAATCATAAACACATCAACTACGATAGAGAGCGATGTAGTCGTTTGGACCACTACTCCAACTGTCCTCCAAACAGCATTGGATGAAGAAGCGAATGGCACTCTATTGTCCTCTGTTAGTGATTGGAATCAGTTAACAGAATTGGTAATTGCTGATGATGTAGAGTGTCGTCTAACGAGTGATGACCAATTTCTCTCAGCAGCAACATATGCATCATCAGCGCTGTTGAACAAAGATCTTGATATCTCCTCGACCTGTGAATATCTGGCCACAGGCGAAGGCGACAGCACACCTTCTGCTTCATCTACATTATGGGTGCTGGAAATTAACCCAGAACTCTCAGAAGAAGAGCGAAAATCAGTTCAGATTGATTTACGCAACACCTTTAGAGAATTATCTAAATCTTCCCTAGAATATGGTGTTGTATCGCTCGATTTATTGTCTAGTGATATCGATGATAGAACTCTAGACAATGTAACATTGTTGGTCATACTTGCCCTAGTCGTTGTGGTGATATTACTAATCTTCACTTTCAAGTCGTTTCGTGATGTAACATTTCCACTGGTTGGATTGACTAGTGCTCTAATATGGACTTACGGGTTGCTGAATGTAGTGGGGGTAGAATTTTCAGCGCTCGAGGTCGCTGTCGCACCACTTGTGCTTGGTCTCGGCATTGATTATGCAATACACCTTCAGCGGGCTAACAGCACTCTAAGAGAGCAATATCCGGATCCCGCAGAATCATGGCTAAGAGCATGTGCGAAATTGTCGATACCTCTGTCGCTTGCAGTAATCACTACTGTAGCGGCATTTTTGGCAAATCTGATCTCTCCGTTGCCGCCATTAAAGACGTTCGGGATTGCATTGGCGATGGGAGTTATTTGTGCGTTCTTAACCTCAACAATTGTTGTTGGAGCACTTCACGTACTAATCGATAAAAATATCACCACTAAAAAATCAAAACCAATTACCCTGCCAAACATAACAAACAGTATCGTAAAAGTGCAACAAAAGCAGCAGGTAGGTATCTTCCTCGTGGTGTTAATACTTTCTGGCGCATCAATTTTTGGTGCAGCCTCTTTGGAAACTAATTTTGATTTGGGAGACTTTGTTGACTCAGAAATGGAAATTATGGATGTGCGACAAGATTTAGCGGAGAATTATGATAGCGCAGGATGGAAACTTGTTTATGTTCTAATGGAGCCAAGTGATGATAATGACTTTATTGATGCTGATGAAACTCTCTTAACAGAATTGAGAGGTTTGCATAGTGACCTTGAATCTAATCACGATGTTGTAGGAACCGATGGTACGTTTCCTTCACCATCCTATGAGGGTCCGTATGTAATTTTGCGCGACGCTATTTTGCGTAACTCTAGTTTCGGAGCAGTTCACAACATGGAAGTCTTTCAGAATGGTGGTGTATATGTTAAGGATTACAATCAGAATTGTGACTTAGCAGCGGCATTTGCTTCATTGTCGAATAACGATACGATCGCCGATGCGCTCAGCGGCGAATCTTGGGCTGAACGAGTGAAACAAAGCGTATACCTCGAAGACGGCAAAGTAATCAACCTTAGGAATGAGATTAGGGTGGAAGCAACGACCTCGATAGAGTCTGAGAAAGTGGTTACTGAGTTCGAGAACATGCTCGGTGATGTAGACAAATCAGGAACGTTGCGATACAACCTGGCAGATAATGCAAAGTTGTATGTAACAGGCGACCTAGCTATGCTGCAAACAGTGCTGGAAGGTTTGTCGAGTTCACAACTTGAATCAACGCTAATTTCTCTGGCGGTATCTTTTATGGTGTTATTCTTACTTACCAGAAGAGTAATGCCAGCAATTGTAATCCTTTTGCCAGTTGGTATAGCTTCGCTGTGGGTGGTTGGTTCCATGGCTGCTATCGGCTTAAAGTGGAATGTCTTAACTGTCATGGTAACAGCTTTGACCTTGGGAATTGGAATCGATTATTCTATCCACATGTGGCGACGATTTGAGGTGGAATTACAGCGACGGAAGAATCATTGGGATGCGCTAAGAGCATCACTTTCAACCACTGGGGTTGCACTATTGATGAGTGCTTTAACAACTTCATTAGGATTCATGGTCTTGTTGTTCTCGCCCATGCCGATAATACAAGACTTTGGACTAATAACCGCAATTACGGTTATATTCTCTCTGATGTTATCGCTGGTGCTCTTACCAGTCTTAATGGAATTATCAGCCAGAGGGAAGGAAGAAGATGTTATAGAGCGGGATTTTGCTCCGCAATTGGATGACTTAGCTTGAAAGCGCAGTTATGATTTGCTCCATTTCAAGATTTTGCTCTCTGGCAATTAATGCTAAACAAAGCCACTCCGTAGCATAACTCAATGCATTTTGTTTCCGCAATAATCTTCTTTCAATTTCGTCATTTGACAACTTAGCCTGCTTTGATATAAATCGCTTCAAGCGATTGCTCATTTTTGCCCTCGGGTCCAAATTGATGTTATTGTTTTCACTTCTTGATGTTACACGAATCGAAGGTTCGGGTAACTGTTCGATAACCGTAGCATCGATTTTCTCTGGATTAGGAGAAAAATTGGTTGGTTCAAGTAGTCTTGAAGGTCTTGGAAACCATCCTATGGGTGTTGTAACATCTGTGTCGGTAAAAGCGGGTGTAAGACTATCCCTATTACCCAGCAACCAACCTTGAGTTATCAGCCTATTTACCGCAATCTCAGCCTCTTCCGGCGATAACCATTCCATATCAAATGATAATATTCGCTCAAGATCTAAATCTGACATGCTGTTATATCCACGAAAACATAGCGCAATTACGCGATGAATGTCATCGTGGTCTTCGCTCGTCATGAGTGGCAATACGGCATCAATACTTTGAAACTACTTGTTTTAGTCGTTGCAGGTTATCAACAGATTCATGTCTTTGAGCAATCTGCCCGGTCTACGGGAGGTCAGATATGACAAAAGAATACGTGGCGAGAGACCCCCGAACAGGTAAACCTCTGAATGTAACCAAGTCACGGCGGAAGAAGCAGTATATTGAATCGCCAGAAGGACCTTGGTTAGCGATACAAGATACGGATATTATACCACTGGCCAATGGAGAGATTACTAATTATGAAGTGTCGTGGCGGTCTAAAACCTACAATCTCAAACGCGAAGATGGAATAATTGGTTTAACTCGCATCAAAGGTAAAAATTCTGACCGCGCACATATGTCTCTGTTAAAGGCACTGGAGGATGACTCTCCGACAGTAAAAGTCTCGGGACTTACGGCACTTCCAGAGGTTGCAACGCAAAAGTCTGATGAATTGTTTGATTGGCTTTCGGTTTTACTGGACGACGATGATGTATCGGTTCGCAAGGCCGCAAGCGAAGCATTGGCTATATCTGCACCAGTATTTCCTTCCGGGGTTGACATAATAATTCACAACGAATTACGTTCATTAGAGCCCAGTAGAAGCAAATCAGCTTTCAAAGGTCTAGAATCTCTTTGTGAAGCTTGGCCTGAAGTTGCATGCGACCATATCGATGAGTTGTTTCTTGAGTCTGACGCTGAATTACGTTTGAAAGGCGCGAAACTTCTCGGTAAAGTCTTGATAAAATCTGGTCATATTGGCTGGGATTTAGTATCATGGGCGTTGAATGACGATGACCCGAGAGTCCGTCGAGCCGCAGCAAAGACACTGCCTAAACTAGCGAAAGTCGATACTCGAATTGCTACAATATTTTCCGAACGAGCGCTATCAGACAGTGACTCTCAGGTTAGAATAAGTGCGGTGAAGGCCATACGTTCCTTAGACAAAGACAGTGGAAGAGCTCGAGAATTGATACTGAAAGGGGCGTCGTCCAGTGATGTCGAGGTCCGCCGTGCTTGTATCGAGATGTTACCAATTCTATATGGCGAAGAAGTGCTCCGAGGTATCGCAATTGATCTTCTCAAGTCAGAAACAGACACTAGATTGATTAAATCGCTTACCGAATTTTCTACAGATGATTCTCTGGAGGGCTCAGAGGCTCAAAAGAATCGGTTCTTAGCACCGGCACCAGCGATTCCTAAACTAGATCGAGAAGTTGCAGAGGCTGCCGGAAAGAGTGTTGGATTGGAGCCAATAAAGCCAGACAAGCCGATTAAGAGTGAACCTATTGTCGATGAGTCCCCCAAGGTCAAACCGAATAAATCTACCAACCTTTATCGTAGCGTATCTCAGGATGAACTCATGGGCTACAATGATGAGGACGATTACTGAGCGGACCTAATTTGGGTCGGCATTGTTAAGAAGGGGCCGTTGTTGGCCAAACTGCTTAAGGTGTAGGTATGAGTGACGCACAATTCAACGATAAGGCTGAACAATTTGACAGACTTTGGGATGGAATTACTCCAAACGGAGTGAACAGAACCAAGGCTCTGAAGTTTCGTCAATATATCTTAGAGCATGTTCGTCAGACTCGTAGAGACCTGAACAGAGAAAATGCTCGCAAATATTGGATGGGTATCCTGCAACAGGAAATTGCCGAGCAAGACAATTTCTAAGTTTGAGTTAGGTCGCCGCCGCCCGGTGGCCTGTGTTACAAGGCGGGGTAAAAAAAATGTTCACAAACCAACGATTCGACAAACTATCTCTGAAACAATCAACTCTAGCGGGATTAAACAACCTTGGGTGGGAAAATGCTACACCGGTCCAGCGTGATACGATACCGATTGCCTTAGAGGGCCGGGATGTCATTGGACAAGCTAGGACAGGTTCCGGTAAAACGGGGGCTTTTGGCATACCGATTATCGAAGCATGCGAACCAACTGGGAAATTACAAGCATTAGTTTTGGCCCCAACGCGTGAATTAGCCAATCAAGTGTCACATGAAATTGATAATCTTCAAGGTGACGGCGGTATCGAGATAGTTACTGTTTATGGTGGCACCGATCTAGAAAAACAAGCTCGGCAACTAAGTAAAGGTGTTGATATTATAGTCGGTACCCCGGGACGAGTTATGGATATGACAAAGCGTGGCTATATTGATTTAGCCGAACCGGAAATATTCTGCCTAGATGAGGCTGACAGGATGCTAGATATGGGGTTCTTCCCAGATATCAATTGGGTGATTGAACGCATGGAGGCACGTCGACAGACCTTGCTATTTTCCGCTACATTTCCTCAGGAAATCCTTGACGCGGCATACGAATTTATGGACAACCCTGATTTTGTTTTGACAAACTCTGAGGAGTTAGACATTCCTCCTATTGACATGTATAGCATCAAAATTGGCAGGGCAAACAAACTCTGGGCACTGTCTCGATTGTTGTCTAACACCAAAGATGATGACCAAATTATAATCTTCTGCAATACCAAAAGAATGGTTGATTTGTCAGTTCAGAAACTTTCCAAAGCTGGCATCGATGTTAGCGGCCTTCATGGCGATTTATCACAAAATCAGCGCGAGAGAATTCTACAATCTCTGAAGGACGGCGACACTAAAATTATCATTGCAACTGATGTTGCTGCTCGAGGCATTGACGTTGACGGTATAACACACGTGATCAATTATGATGTTCCAGATGATATGGACAGTTTCATTCATCGAATTGGTAGAACAGGGAGAATCGGCAGAGATGGCCAGGCTTGGACCTTGGTTTCGAAAAATGATGCTGGTCAACTTGCAAGAATTATCGCAACCTATGGTCTAGAAGTTATCGCAACTGAGGTGCCCGAACTTCCAAGCGGTTTATCCAAAGATTACATTCAGTATAAGGATGATTATATGGAGTCAGCCGATGTTTTTGGCTTTGTTCCTGTAACATTGTCAAGTAGCAAAGGAATTGATGTTTCAAGCCGACTTATTTCACAATGGTTGGTTGAGAAGATGCGCTGTGATGAATTAGCAATTGGACAAATAGCATCAGTCGGGAAAGATATTGTCGTAAGTATCCATTCTTCAAAAGTTGCACTTGCGCTCAAGGCAATTGAAAAGTTTGACTTCTTTGGCAGTAAAATATCTGCAAGCGTCTGATTACTCTGATTCTTCTGTTGGTCCATGAAGAGCAGTGTTTTTTTCAATTTTGATCGCAACAGCAGCAGCGATTAACAAACCTATACCGGCAAGAGACCAAGCGGTGCTTATTGCGTTGTCCCAAGTGTTTTGTGCTGCCATACATTGGTTGGTTGCGATATTGGAATAGGAACAGAACTCTAATGTCTCCTTTGCTTGCATGGCTTCAGTATTGGTAGTTATCGAATAAGCCGATGAAATAAGCATTAACATTACAAAACCAAGAATCACAAAGTGTATTCGCTGCCATGATTTTCTGAGTGAGATTTGATAAGAATCTGTTCCTTTGGTTGATTTTGCACCTTTTTCAGGCCCTCTAATTAGCCAGAACCAGATAAGCCAAATTATGACTAGAACAAGTAAGAATCCCCAATTATAGATTGCCTCATGGTATTGCCAAACTGGATTTAAGCACGCTGGATTATTTGGGTCTGCGGAACATGAATCAACTGCGATTGGATAAAATAAAATCAACCGTGCTATATTTAGCACGTAGACAATGGAACAAATGACACCAATACTACGTAACTTCATTTTCTGTGAAACACCATCGGTCATAATAATGAGCGTAGAGATAAATAACATTTCATGAACCCCGGCACATTCATCAGAAACGTATAATGCCACAGTATCTAACATTCCAGGAAAACTCTCATTCTGCAGATTGACTTGAGTCATCCAACCATTATTGGTAGTAAGCGTTGCTGTGCCTTCTCCGTAAATTATGTTGGTAAGTTCACTCCAAATCCATGCCTCACTAATTTGGATCGGAACTAGTGTGTTTGATGGCTGAGTAATAAACCAATACAAGGCTTCGACAAACAATAGCGCCAATGGGATTTTTAGGTATGATCTTGAAACCTCGAGAACTTCTTTCCAAGTCATGTCATTAGAACTCTTAGTCCTCTGAGTTGACTTGGTCATAGCCTGCCGTATCAGTTGTCACACATGAATATGCGGTTTTCACACCATTAAGCAAATCGGATTGTTTGTATATCAACACCATCTCACGGAATTGATACGGTCATGAAGTTGGGTGGATTTGAGGGACAAGTGACACACTTGCTTGATGTGTTAGGGTTTTTTTGCCCAGTTCCACTGCATGAGATGAAACGGGCGATTAGCTCTCTAAGTGCGGGTGATATTATAGGAGTGAAATGTGATGACCCTGAAACACTACATGACATTCCGATGTATATTGACAGAACAGAACATGTATTGCGTGATGTAATTAGTCAAGCTGGAGAGTTTTGTTTTATTGTTGAGGTGATTAAATGACAGATGTAAAAGAAGTTACTACCGATTATTCTGACACTCCAAGTAAGGCCCGGTTACCTACTACTTTTGGGGATTTCGTGATTCGCGTCTTCCATGAGGAATCCACTGGTTTCGACCATGTTGCGCTAACTTTAGGGGATATGGGCGGACCAGATCCGGTATTGATAAGAGTACACTCAGAGTGCCTTACTGGGGATGCATTTGGTAGTCTACGATGCGATTGTGGGCCACAGTTGCATGCGGCGCTTGAGGCAATCAAGACTAAGGGTTGGGGGTGCTTACTCTATCTGCGGCAAGAAGGTAGAGGAATCGGTCTACATGCTAAGATTCAAGCATATAATCTTCAAGACAAGGGCGTGGACACCCTTGATGCCAATTTGATGCTGGGATATCCAGGTGATGCCCGTGATTATCAAATAGCGGCAAACATGTTGAATTATTTGGGCATAGAGATGGTTAGCCTGCTGACCAACAACCCAAACAAGATAGATCAGCTCAAAGCATATGGTATCGATGTAGTCAATCGCGAGCCATTGATTGTTGGTGTGGGTGACTCAAATCGTTCATATCTTGAGACCAAAGCGGACCGCATGGGGCATTCTATAGAAAAACATCAATTAGATGATTAGTGGGGCCGTGGCCGGGAATTGAACCCGGGCTGAGGGAACCACAATCCCTCGTGCTAACCCCTACACCACCACAGCCATCTAGGTTAGTCAGCGCTATTTAATGTGGTATTTCAACAATCCGATGAACCAAATAACAAATCAAACATAAAATTCGCGTGCTTGTATACCTCATTTCTTTAACATACGACTGCCAGCATAGTTCATGGCAAGTAAGGCAAAGCGATATCAGTTTTTCATAATCTTGTTGATATTATTATGCTCAACTGCAATAAATGGAGCGGCCAGAACAGTATACTCCACTAATGAGGTTGATATTTTTCCCCAAGGCGAAATTTCCTCTGATGATTCATGGTATTTAGACAATAAAATTACCTTCACCCAAAGTAACGCAGACTATACCACCTCGATGGTTGCAGATAATCGGATTACTTTTGAGCATGAAAGACCAGCAAACTTGCAGTCTGTCGAAGTCTGGTCACAATCATCACCAACAGACTCTCAATATGTTACAGGAGCACCTGACATGAGTTATTCATACACCAACGGGCCAGTAATAGAAGTGACAGACTTCGATATTGGAACCGTCGATGAATATGAAATCATCGCAGTCAATGTTGTGGTTGCGTTTCACATACCCGGTCCCTTATTACAAGATCAAGTCAGGTTTACCATGAACAATGCCGGTGATTATAATGAATTGGTGACTTACGTTAATACTCAATCGGCTATTGATTATATGAATGGTTCAAAATGGTCAAAGAATATCTCAACATATTCTGCGTGGACTTGGTCTGAGTTGGAAAATTTGGTTGTTACACTCGACTATGTGTCTCTCGGGAATACAGACGATACTCAACTGGACATAGACGCTGTTGGGCTATCAGTGCTGGTAGAATACCCCTGGTACGGCAATGAATGGGCATCAGTAGAGTCTACCTCGCAGGGCTTTGATATGCCCATCTTAAACGTTGATTTCAACAACGGGACATTTGACGGTATGCAAAAATCAAGTTGTGGCCTTTCTCCGCTTGAACAAGGTGTTGAGGGAACTTGGTTAAGCAATACTTTAACCACACAACCAGGACAAAAGTTTGGGCGTATTCACTTTGCAACTACTGGTAGTGATGGTTATGTTATCGAAGCCTCAATATCAACAGATGGAACAGAGTTTACAGATTTTGTTTCATACCAAACAAATGATTTGCTAAACGCTGAAGCAGTGATTCTCAAAGTTAAGTCTACTAACTCATGCATTTCGCAGATTAGATTAGACTATAACGATCCAAGTTTGATTATTGACGGCAGAGTTTTCGGTTCTCTTAACGGCTTAGCGACAGATTATTCTCGATGGAAGGTGTTTGTCAATGGTCAGGAGGCGACATATCAATTGATTGACCAACTAACAACCTTCACCACACAACTGCCGATTGGCCAATTCTTGAACCATGGGGTTCAAGATTTCACTGTTAAGATACAGGCGTGGTTTAATTGGGATTCTACAGGTGTGGCAAGTGCCACCTTGTTAGAAATTAATTCCATTTCCGTAACTGGTGGATTCGCAGTGTCGTGGGACGAGGACCCTGTATGTGAAAACATTGGAGCGCAGTACTTCGCTGAGGATGGTTCAGGAATTCTAATTCCGTTCCTCGACAAATGTCAAGACGATCGAACTTCATCTGAGAATTTGTCAGTCTCTTTTGAGATATCCGATGAATCGTTGGTGGTTGCATCAATGGTTCAGGATGATATTAAATTGATAGTTCAACCAGAACAATCGGGTACAGCGACGGTCACAATAAGGGCTGCAGATGATTCAAATAACATCTGGGAGGAGACATTTGTGGTTTATGTTGAAGAAGTAGATGATCAGCCTGTATTGGCAGAATTCCCATCTGTTGTGGTTGTTGAATCTTCAGTAACTACTGCGATACCTTTCTCCTACTTTGATATTGATTCAACCTCAATTATTGTTACGACTGATAAATCGTGGGCGGTAATTGATTCAACATCAGCAACAATCGTTGTTACACCTCCAAATACAACTGCCTCAACACCCATAATTGTCACCGCCTGCGACCAAACATCTTGTGTTAATCAAACATTAGTGCTAGAAGTGATGTCGCTGGCTGAATTGTTTATTGAAGAGATAATAATTGATGCAGAGGATATCTCACAGGGCGATGTTGTGCCGGTTAGAATCTATGTGAGAAATGGTGGCAATAGTGAAGCTGCACTTATCTCAGTTAGATGTCAATCTGAAAATAACTTAGTTGGTATCAGATCGATACCATTGCTGACCTCAGGGGAACTGGCTGTAGTTACTTGCGATTGGCAGCAGTCTAAGTCTGGGTCACAAACAATGTCAGTAGAGTTAGATCGAGTGAACCAAATTATGGAGAGTGATGAATCAAATAACATTGAACAGATAATAATTGAGGTTGCCCAATCTGCAGCAGACACCTCCGGCGACGAGACAGTCATTTCAACCACGGCATTATGGATAGCAACACTGATTATTGTCACACTAATTTTCGTACTATTTGTCGCATTCGCTCCAGGTAAAATAAAGAAATTGTGAATTTGATTATTCAACCACCCTTTGTCGGATAATGTCTAATCGACCCTATAATTTGATAAGGCAAATGTGAAACCAGAGGTTACTTTGAGACTGTGGGGGTCGTTCAACTTAGGTTGACAAAGTAGGATGTGGGAACATGTCGGAATTACGAATTAGAATAGAAACAGAGGAATATATTTACGAAGAATATGTCGAAGCGTGAACATGGCTATTTGTTCCACTGTGGCGGATACCTGTCTGGTTCCATCAGTATCATAACAGGTTTTCCAATTTCACCGTTGGTTGAAGTTGACAGTTCTTCAAATCCTTTGGTCATTTTTACGATACCAACTATCTCGTTTTTTGAAGTAAAGGCAGCTACTTCAAGGCCGCTTGACAAACTAGAACTAACCTCAATTAATCCCGGTCTCAGTAATGGAGCGCCATGACATAATGCGCTTGCTGCGCTATCTTTTACGATGATATATGGCTTATCTAACAGTAGTTTTTCTGTTGGATGAATTATTTTACTAATTGCTTCTGGTCTATCACACTCTTTCCAGAGCCAAATAGCATCCGCAACTTGCTGCAAAGTGACGCAATCTTCTAGCGAAAATCTCCCGGAATTTTCCCGTCTAAGTTCTTTTAATTTTACTCCGAAGCCAAGCATGAGGCCCATGTCTCTTGCTATCGTTCGGATATACGTTCCAGCTTCACAGACAATTTTGACAACTGCCTCTTTCTCTTGCAATTCAATCAATTCAAAATTGAATATTCTTCTGGTTCTAACCTGTACTTTCACTGCTGAAATCTCAGGGGGGACATTGTATATACGTCCAGTCATTTTGCCGATAATTTCACTCAACTCACTTTTGTTAGGAACTTGCGCAAACTTTAGGACAGCAATGTAGGTTTTGTTAGTCTGTAAGATTCCTTTAGTTAACTTCATTGATTTACCTGCCATTAATGGTAATACGCCGGTAGCAAATGGGTCTAGGGTGCCGCCATGACCTAACCTATCGAGTCCAAGCATATCTCTTACCCACGATGCGATTTGATGAGATGTTGGCCCAGGCGGTTTGTCGAGAAGAATAAATCCAGATGCAAGTCGTTGTTCTATGCTGAGTTGCTCAGGATCGAAACCATTGCTCGAGGGTTTTGAATTATCACTTAATGCAACTCGTGGCATTTAGGATCCCCCAATAATGTTGATTGCTTCTTCCAACACATTTTGTGCTGTCATATCTGATGCTTCAATAATGTGGGTATAAGGTGTCGGGTCTTCAGGTAAGAACCCATACATGTTTTGGTATCTTTCGTTGTCTGTCGTCAGTCTACTGGCGTTAGCCTGTAATGCAGCAGTTAGGGATATTTGTTCACGCTTCGCAACCCGTTTTGCTCTCTCTTTCTCAGAGACATTGAGCCATATCCTTATGCAATCTGCGTTTAATTTAAATGCCCACCATCCGGCTAATCTTGATTCGACTATGTTGATGTGGCTATCTAAAATGCGTTGCCTTAATATTTCATCTAGTTCTAAATCCACGGATTCATCATCAGAGCACAAATCACCGAATTGCGCTAGTGATAATCCACGATTATTGGCTTCGTTACGGAAAATTTCTCCGCCATTTATCGAGGTCCAGCCTAGTTCCTCTTTCAATCCTGTGACAAGGGTTGTTGTGCCACTTCCCGGATGACCAGAAATGGTAACTTTGTGCATGTGATTACACCCATTGGTGCCGACAAACTTCACACTTTTTCTGACGAGGACCAAGTTTAGTTATCATGTCAATGCCACACTTAGGGCAATTGAGTCCGCTTACACCGGAGTAAGTTTTTGTTTTACTGGATTTTTTCTGGGTATCCAGTTTATCAGAGTCTTTACTCGATGCTTTCTTTTTGGTCTGAGATTTACTCTTTTTCCTTCTACGCTGAGCATTTTTGTCAACAGACTTCCCCTTACTAGCAACAAGATGTAACAACGGCTCCTTTAGTTTCTCACCCGATGCCACAACCGGGTGGCTTCGGTATCTGAATAATTTGATATGTCGGTCGACGACTCTGCCAAATGGCGCACTCATGCAAATGTAAGCACATATCCACGCCGGGAAAAATAGGAACTTTCCAGACAACAGGTTCCACTCAGAGGCCCATGGTAATGAGACATAATCAACCCTAAAAGTCTCAACAGTGGTGGTCAACCACGAAAATACGGCAATGATAATTATCATAGTGAACATCATTGGCTTCATTGCACCCATTTGGACCTTTAATTGCTCTGGCATCATTTGTTGTTGGAGAATAGTTGCCTTTTCTTGTAGAATAGGATCTCTTGATAATCTAGCGTCATTCATCATACGTCTTATTTGACCTTGCCTGTGACCAATGTGTGCTTGCTCTATAGGGTCTAGGAAGAAACTCCTGAGCACCGTATTTAGTAACATTGAGAAGGTTCCAAGAATAAGAACTGTCATGATAAAGAACGATTCTTCTGGCAAAACAGGAGAAAGAATTGGGTCAGCCATTCCACCCATTGTTGACCTAATTCCAGGATTCATAATCAACAAAGTCATTAGAATCATGACCATTAACATCATCATCATAGAGCCGCCAGGGGGTTGAGGTGGTGGCGGTGTGTTACCATTGGCCATGGTTACCGCAACCTGACTAAGGGCATGAAGGTTGGCATCAAAATCCTCGCAAATCTAATAATCATATAGCAGTGAAATTCAAACCATTAGCCGGTGTAGCGGCCTTTATGCGCAGAAGAGAGCCTCTCGAAGTTGAGACAAACTGGAAACACCCTCTACCAATGCCTATGCCTCATCAACCTGTTTGTGTGACCCAACTTGAGGCTATCGAGCAAATATCATTGCTCGCTAATCAGCCTAGAATTTTCATGTGGACAGATGATGAACGCCATTGTATCAACGGCTGGGAATTCTTGGCTAGTGTTAGACAAGGGGTCCCTCCACAAGGTATAGAGGCGGAGCTAAACGCTTGGATGGTGCAATACCCAGATGCTTGGCTTGCCGTAGATTTGCGTGACGGAGTAATGCCACCATCAACATCTAGTCCAATCGAGGAATTCTTAGCGCAACTACCACGGCAAGTGATTGTTATTGTTTCTGGCGACTCCAAGGGCGAAGTCTGGCCAACATGGTCCTTGCCAGTTTAATCCGATTACAGATCGACGAATGAGAATCCACAAGTCACGCAGGTTTCAGCATCCTCTGGGCATGAAGTTGGACACACTGGACAATCCTTACCGTTTTGCTCTGCAGAATCATCCGGAGCATTTTCTGTGGTTGCGTCAGCCTCAGATTTTGTTTCGTTCCAGGCCTTTGCGGCTTCTTCAAGTTCTGCCTTTTTCAAATAGCCGTTGTCATCGAGGTCGAAGTTTACTGCATGTTCAACAAAAGCATCTCTATCATCAGCGCTGATTTCGTGAGCATCCATTACTCTCAGTAGTACATCCTCTCTCCAAGTCACGTTGGGCTTGCTATCGACTTCATCGCTATCTGATGCCTCGTTTTGCGGTTCCTCAGTTGGCTCTTCAGTTGGCAAGTCGCTGTCACTGCTCTCTACCTCAGTTTCTGGCAAATCATCGGTTTCAATTTCATCACCGAAATGAACTCCGTGGAACTTATTCAATACGTCACCGTCGACTTCACCACTGCCTTTAATCTCAAAGCATACTTCTAACCGTTCGCCTTTACCAACCATGGGCACCATCCAACTTGCTTGGGTACCTACATCAGTCTCTTCTGTAGTGATTTCACAGTCGTCTCGCTTACCATTGGCTCCCTTAATATACCAATCTTTTATCTCAAAATTATTTGGAATCACGTCATTTATGTAGATGTCTTGGAGTGCAGTATCTCCATTATTTTCAAACAAAATGAGTACTTCGTATCGACCCTTGCCACCTAGTGGAATAGCTTGTTTTCCAGCAGAGAAATCTCTTCTGTTGTGAATTACTCTTATAGCCGGTGAATCGGAGCAATCTCGACCGCATACAGGGCCAAACCTTTCAGCACTGAATTCTGCTCTGAGTGGCGCTACAACTTTTTCATTCTGTGGCGACGGGTCGGGGGCAATCAATTCATAACCTATCTTGATTTTCTTGCCCGGCTCAAGGCCAAGAGGACCTCTGGTGCCGATAGTCATGGTCAAAGTGTGACCATCACCGTCTGGAGATTTGTATTCTTTCTCCAAAGTGATACCACTGCTAATTTCTGCCTTAAACTGCTCAAGCTCAAGTTCCTTTCCGTCAACGCTTATTTTCATCGACTCAACATCGGGGGCTTCAAACAATCCTGGTATGTCATCAGTAATTCTCATCAGATTAATGGTTGCTGAACCACTGTTGACTAGTGTTATATCGACTCCAACTTTTTGATTGCGGTATGATCTCAAACCAGTAGTTGAATATTTCTTACTGACATCAGCCTCCAATACATCAAACGAACTTTCTTCTAATTTGATAGAGCCTTCTGTTGAGCGAACTGCGTGTGGTAGTATGGTGTAGGACAGATCATAAGTAAAGTCTGGTTCTGATGTTGCAACTACAGTCCTTTCGTCCGACTCCCATTTGCCGTTTGGCAATACATCTTGTTCAACATCGTGAACATCGAATAATAATTCATTACTACCTTTCATTCTTACTTGTAGTTTCACTAAGTCAACAGCAAATGATGACCGATTTTCAAATATAGTTTTGCAGATCCAGTTATCTGGGCGTTCGTCTTCTCGCACTCTCATGTAAGTGAATCCTCGGCAAAACGCATCTAACTCTTTGAAACTAAGATTCGATAATGTCGATTCAGCGGTATAGGTCGCTGAGGCCGACCCTGCTTTGATGGTTTTAGTTCCTGAAACAACTATTCTTCCTTCAATTGCTAACACCTGTTTTTCGCCAGCACCTAGGCTGCCAACCGTCCATGTTAGATTCTTTCCTTCAATAATTGCGTCACCGGTGTTATCAAAAATTATCTCATCAGGTATTGGTCTGGAAACTTCAACATTATCTAACGAAACCGAGCATAAATTTTCCACTTCTAACTCCAAAGCGATTGGTCCCCCCTCAGCACCGTGAGATACTGATAGTGAGCGCTCTTGGGATCGGGCAGGGTTTGTGTCTAAACGTTCGCGGAGTGCCATCATACGCATGCCTTCTACCTTATACTTCATACTGTAATTCTTGCCCGCTTCGAGTTCGTCTACCGAAACATGATCTCCACCAATATCGGTTGAATCTGCATTGTCAAGAATTACATCTATGTCGTAGATTCTGTCGTCGGTTGAGGGATTGTTGATGGTAAGAGTTCCCTTAACCGTCTGTTTTACAATTTCGCCGTCTGCAGTTAGGGTGGCATTTTCGACTTCATGGAGACTTCCTTCAAGTTTGTCACCAGGCACTTTTTCAACCTCATCACGAGAACGAATTGTTGCTCCAGCTTGTTCGCCAGACAAGTCATCTGGTGACATATTCTCTTGCTCTGCTTCGCTTTCTTCGGCAGGTATGTCGGCGAGCGGGGCTAGTAGCGGGTCGTTTGCTACAGTTGGTTCAGGTTCCGCATCATCGACGGCAGGCGTTGGTGGTGCAAGAAGTAAATCAGCAGCACTGGAATCAGTGGTCGTCGGCGGTATTTCAGGAGGTGCTGGTGGAGTTGGTGGTGCTAGTAATGCATCTGCCAAAGCCAAGCCCGGTGGGGCTGGAGGTGCATCCATTGGTGGCATAGGCGGCATTTCAGGCGGTGCTGGAGGTGCATCCATTGGCGGCATTTCTAAATCTGCATTAACTTCGCTAGCCTCTGTTTCGATTACAGATTCATCTTGAAGATCACTCATTGGCGGCATCTCAGGCGGTGCCGGTGGTGCATCCATCGGTGGCATGGGCGGCATTTCAGGCGGTGCTGGAGGTGCGTCCATAGGCGGCATAGGCGGCATTTCGGGCGGTGCCGGTGGTGCATCCATCGGTGGCATAGGCGGCATTTCAGG
>CEWJ01049729.1_pt1 | contig 26728 bp, 31 predicted proteins | sample 350291 | NCBI WGS metagenome assembly CEWJ01 (sample SAMEA2622923, study PRJEB7988) | marine metagenome | isolation source: saline water (ENVO:00002010), including | reverse complement strand
CTTGACTCTGCTGGTGGCACAGTCAACATTACTGACGATGCTACTGTTAGCGGTAGTTTGGTTGTATCTGATCAGGTAACTATCAATGACACTCTACTCATTGATGCTACTAACGAAAACTTTGTCATCAGATCTTCTCTGGTTGACAAATTCACTGTTGACACTGACAACGGTAACACCTTTATTGCTGGCACAACTCAGATTGAAGGTCTGCTAACTGTCAATGCTGACATTGATCACAATGGTAGTCAAGATACTTCTGGCACACTGACTGTTGGTGGACGCACAGAGTTGAATGGTATTGTAGATGTTGATGCTGACTTCGCTGTCCGCTCTGGCACTACTGACAAGTTTACTATTGCTTCCGCAACTGGTAACTTCGCTACTACTGGTAACGGTAGTATCACAGGCACACTTTCAGTAACTGATACTGCTGCCTTTGCTGAGAAAGTTACACTCAGTGCTAATGAAACCGCTAATCGTCTAACTGCTAACGCAGCACTGATGGTCCCTAATGGTGGTATCTCAGTATTTGAAGATTCTTACTTTGGTCAAGATGTATATATCGGACCTGACCAAAATGAGACCATCACCTTCTTTGGTGCTACAGGTAACATCACTGCAGACGGCACAATCACTTCTGCTACTGTTTCTGCTACCACTGGTAACATCTCAACGGTTAACACAACCTCTAACGTCAACGTTGGTGGTAGTATTATCGTTAACACTAACAAGTTTATCGTCTTCGGTGCATCTGGTAATGTAGATATTGCTGGCACAGTTGACATTGCTGGTCGCACAATCATTGATGATACTCTGCAAGTTACATCAAGTGTAGACTTTGATTCTGATCTGAATGTTGATGGTAATCAACAACTAGATGGCACGCTGACTGTTGACAGCACCTCACTGTTTAAGGACAACATGGTCCTCCGTGGTGCTTCTAAGTCTATCAAGTTGCAGAATGGCAGCGGCACTGACAAGATTACACTTAACTCTACCTCAGGTAACGCTGAGATTACTGGTCTTTCAACTCTTGGAAGTTTGGAAGTTACTGGTAGCACCAGCATGGGTAGCACCCTGAATGTTACTGGGCAGATTACTGGTAACGTTACTGGTGATCTTACAGGTACTGCAGACAATGCAAATCTGGTTGACGTTACTGAGACAGCAACTTCTAACCTTACTTACTTCCCTGCATTCGTTTCCACTAACAATGGATTTACTGAAATCAGGACTGACTCTCAGCAACTTCAATACAATCCGTTTGAAAACAGACTGACTGTTACAAACTTCCGATCAACCACTGACTTTGAAGTCCAAGGTAACTTGAATGTTACTGGTGCTTTGACCTTCTTCCAGTCACAAGTTGGTAGTATTGCTAACCATGATACCGATGCTCTAACTGAGGGAAGCACAAATCTCTACTTTACTAATGAAAGAGTAGATGACCGTGTTGCTGCTCTTGTCCAAGGTGGCACTGGAATTGATGCTGCATATGATGATGCTGGAAACCTTCTCACTCTGTCTGTTGACTTCGGTGAGTATACAACTGACCAAGTTGTTGAAGGCACTGGTAATAAGTATTTCACTCAGGCGAGGACAAGAAATGCATTTACTTATGGCAACGGTATTGAGCATGATGGTAGTGGTGGTCTTCAGGTTACTCAAGCAGATATCAACACCGACAACATTACGGAAGGATCTACTAATCTATTCGTTACTGACTCCCGCACTCGCGGTGCATTGTCTGCTACTGGTGACCTCAGTTACAACGCTTCTACTGGTGTTTTCTCCTTCACTCAACGCACTGACGCTCAAGTAAATGCTCTTGCTGATACTCGTATCGGATTACAAGTTGGTGCAAACCTTGACCTTAGCAGTAAGGATACTGGTGATCTAGCAGAAGGATCTAACCTTTACTACACCAATGCTCGTGCTGATGCTCGTATCGCACTTCAAGTTGGTGCAAACCTTGACCTGAGCAATCAGGATACTGCCGATCTGGCAGAGGGCACTAACCTTTATTACACCAATGCTCGCGCTGATGCCCGCATCGCTCTTCAAGTTGGATCAAATCTTGATCTAAGCAATCAGAATACTGGTGATCTTGCAGAGGGAAGCAATCTTTATTACACAGACGCTCGTGCTGATGCTCGTGTTGTCGCTGGTATCACTGGAAAACTTGACGCATCTGCTGTTAGCACCTTCGGTGGCACTCTGATTGATGATGCTGATGCCGCTGCTGCTCGCAGCACTCTTGGATTGGGCACTGCTGCTACCACTGCTGCAACTGCATACGCAACTGCTGCACAAGGTGCTCTTGCTGATTCCGCTACACAACCAGGCGATCTTGAAACTGTAGCAACTAGCGGATCTTATAACGATCTTGCTAATCTGCCTACGCTCTTCTCTGGTGCATATGCTGATCTAACTGGCAAACCAACTCTAGGCACTGCAGCTGCAACTGCCTCTACTGATTATGCAACTGCCGCTCAAGGCACTAAAGCAGACACCGCTCTGCAGTCTGAGACGATTGATCTCACTACCCTCAAATCAGTAGTCGCTGCTTCCACCGACTTTGCTGACTTCCAGACCCGTATCGCTGCCCTTTGATAACCAATGGCTAAACCTACTTCCAAAGCAGAATTAAAGGAGTACTGCCTCCGTAGATTGGGTAAACCAGTCTTGGAGATTAACGTCTCCGATGATCAGATCGATGATGCTATCGATTACACCCTGCAAAAATTCCAACAGTTTCACTACGATGGATGTGAGAAGGTTTACCTGAAACATCAACTGACTCAGGACGTTGTTGATAGAGCACAGTTAGCTACTAACACAACTGGAGACGGTAGTGAAAATGACATCTGGTCTGAGTATCGAAATTATATTGAGATTCCTGAGCATATCCTTTCAGTGGAAGGTCTCTTCGGTTTTACCGATAAAGGCACTAGGAATATGTTTGATATTCGTTATCAGATGAGATTGAATGATCTGTATGATTTTACATCTACTCAGTTTTATCATTACTATATGATCCAGCAGCATCTGGAAACTATTGACTTCCTTCTAGAAGGTATGAAACCAGTTAGATATAGTGCTGTCCAAGACAGATTGTATATCGATTTTGACTGGAAGGCAGACGCTCTGGTTGGTCAGTATATTGTTATAAAAGCATATCGTGCTCTTGATCCAGATACATGGACAGAGATATACAATCAAACATGGGTTAAAGATTATGCCGCTGCTAAAATTAAAAAACAGTGGGGCACTAACCTTACTAAATTTACTGGAGTCCAAATGCCAGGTGGCGTGACTCTAAATGGTGAGATGATTTATAACGATGCTGTAGATGAGCTCAAGAATCTAGAAGAGCAACTACGCACTCAATGGGAATTACCACCACTAGACATGATCGGTTAAAATGGCAACTAATAGTTTCTTCACTCAAGGCACAACTGGAGAGCAAGATCTCACTGAGTCTCTTGTCATCGAGCAAATCAAGATGTTCGGTAAAGATGTTTATTATATTCCGAGGACTTTGGTTAATGAAGACACTGTTTTTGGAGAAGATAATCTATCATCATTCAATGGCGCTCATCTTATAGAAGCATACATTGAAGACGCTAATGGTTTTCGTGGCGATGGTGATATGTTTAGTAAATTCGGAGTCAGAATATCCGATCAAGTAACGTTTATTATTTCCCGTAAAAGGTTTACTGAAGCAGTAGACGATAACGCAACACTTATAGTAGAAGGACGACCAAATGAAGGTGACCTCATTCATTTCCCCCTTGCTAACAAAACATTTGAAATACAATTCGTTGAGCACGAAGTACCCTTCTATCAACTCGGAAAGATTCATGTCTGGGGTTTACGTTGTGAGCTCTTTGAATACTCTGATGAAGACTTCAACACTGGAGTCGCAGAGGTCGATGCTATTGAGCTCAACTTTGCCAACGCTATCACCGTCACCATGGCTGCGGGTGGGTCAGGAGACTTTACCGTTGGTGAGACTGTTACGGGCGGTACCTCCAACACTACCGCTGATGTAAAATCTTGGGACTCTGCAACTGGTAAGTTGATTGTCATTAACAGATCTGGTAGATTTACCATACCTGAATCTATTACTGGCAACACATCTAGTGCATCTTGGACAAGTGCAAATTACAATACCCTAAATAATGTGAATACTTCTGACACCATCGATACCAACTTTACTATCGAAACACAGGCAGATGGCATTCTAGACTTTACTGAAGGCAATCCCTTTGGTGAGTTTGGTAATTCTGGAGGCACTCTGTAATGCTAGGCACTTACACATATCACGAAATTATTAGGAAGACAGTTGTCGGATTCGGCACACTGTTTAATAACATTGAGCTTCGTCGCACAAAGGGATCGAAGACTGAAGTTATGAAGGTGCCACTGGCATACGGTCCTAAACAAAAATTCTTGGCACGCCTTCGTCAAGTTGGAGATTTGACTACACAAGATCAGGCACAGATCACTCTTCCCAGAGTATCTTTTGAGATTGGTGGTATCTCATATGATCCCACTAGGAAGTTATCTCCTATCTCTGCTATCAGAAATACCAAATCTGATGGTAAAGAGGCAAAATCTTTTATGCCTGTGCCATACAATATCAATTTTGAATTGGCAATTCTTGCAAAAAATCAGGATGACTCTTTACAAATTTTAGAGCAGATTCTTCCTTTTTTCCAACCTAGTTTTAATCTCACCATGAATCTAATTCCAGATCTAGGTGAGAAGAGAGACTATCCTGTAACTCTTACGTCAGTAGATTATAGTGATGAATATGAGGGTGACTACGACACACGTCGCACACTTGTATATACACTGCAATTCGTTGCTAAGACTTACCTGTATGGTCCTATAAGCGACGCAACAGGTGAAGTCATTAAGAAAGTCCAAGTGGACTATTCAACCAACGTGGACAGGCAGGCACCACGCGAATTGCGTTACACAGTCCAACCAGATCCTCTTACTGCGGATCCTACAGACGATTTTGGATTCAACGAGTTTACATCACACTTTGTTGATTCTAAAGATTACAACCCAGTCACAGGACAAGATGAATAATTTTGAAGGTATCGAAGACGCTCTTGATGTAGATAGTGATATTGTCCCTGCATCAAAACCTGCACCTCCAAAGCAGGTAGAAGAGTTTGCTTCTACAAAAGACCAGTTAAAAAAAGATTACGAATACACAAGAGGCAACCTATACTCTCTCATTGAGAAAGGACAGGAAGCAGTTGACGGTATCCTTGATCTTGCTCAGCAGTCTGATCAACCAAGAGCATTTGAAGTTGCTGGTCAGTTGATCAAACATGTTGGTGATGTAGCGGATAAACTCGTAGACCTTCAAAAGAAAGTTAACGAGATTGAAAATCCCAAAAAGTCCAAAGAAGTTAATACCACAAACAATACTATGTTTGTAGGTAGCACAGCAGATCTCGCTAAGTTTCTAAAACAACAACGCGATAAATAGTAATCGTAGGAGTACGTATTAACAATGTCAGTATTAAACGTCATTGACACCCAAACCATTTCTGCAAGTGGCAGTGGCTACGTTGTGGTGAGCTCAGGTGTCCTTCGCTGCTATGCAGCATCAGCGTCCACTATCCAGATAGATGCTGGTCCTGCCGTAACGCTTGCAGCAGGCGATGCACTGCTCCTGTCTTGCGGTAAGTCAAAGAATGCTCAGATCAGTGCGATGTCTGATGCAGCTACCGCAGTTGTCACCGTCCTTGGTGGTGGCACTCCCGCACACAGATTTGCCGTTGGTGATTTTATTGCAACCCAAGCTAATAGCGATACAGCATTTACGAGTGACTTCGTTGCTGCTGCATCTGATGGTAAGAAAGTAACTGCTGTTACTGATACCACGATCACTACGGATTATGACTCTAGTGGAGCAAGTGGTGATTATTCTTTATCAACTGCAGATATTGAAGCAGGGACTGTCCCAACTATTAGGAGAGCAGTCAAACTCACAGCAGGATCTGCCGATGTTGTTGTCGAGCAAGTCCAAGTCGTCGGAGGATGACAAATGCCAGCGGTCTCGAAAGCCCAACAACGATTCTTCGGGATGGTTAGAGCGGCTCAGAAAGGCGAAATGGATTCCCCGTCGCCACAGATTCAAAGAGCTGCTGCCAGCATAAAGAAAAAGGATGCGAAAGATTTTGCATCTACAAAACATAAAGGTTTACCAGAGAAAAAAATGAAATCTTTTTCCGAAATGCAACATCTCCCCGAAGAGGAGTATGATCACTATCGCGATAGGCAACTAGAGCGAGGTACGTGGAGGTCTTCTAGTAGCAATAGACCTAGCACTGGTGGGACGCAATCTAAGGCAAAAGGTAAAACCCCCATGCAGAAAGCAGATGATAAGAAGTATGGCGCTGGCACCTCTGCAATAGACAGAGTAAAGGCAGATATCATCGCTAAGTATGGCAAGGGTGCCATTATGAAAACTAAGAAAGAAGCAGTTGAATATACAGGACCAAACAAAGACGAAAGAAAACAAATTAAAAAACTTGATAACCCTACTTACGCTAAGAAGTTAGCAGAGTATGAAAAGAATATGGATCCTAAAAAACGTCAGGCACTTAGAGATAAAGCAACTAAGGGCATGAAGTTTACCCATGAAGGGAAAGATCATAAGGATGTAAAAGGCATTGCCAAAGAATTAGATAAAGCGGTAGAGATGCATAAGAGTCAGGCCAAACGACTCCGAAAAGCAAATGTATCAGAAGAGAAAAAAGGTCTCTACGCCAATATTCATGCTAAAAGAAAGAGGGGCGAAGCGCCTGCAAAACCTGGCGATGAGGACTACCCTGCAAAGGATGCTTTCAAAAAGGCAGCAAAAACTGCGAAAGAAGAAGTAGATGTTTATGAGGCATCTCGTCCTTCTATGGCTCAGATCTGGGCAGATCGCCGTAACAAGGCACACCGTGAGGCTGGTTACGCTAAAGACCAAATCAAATGGGAGAAGAGAAAGGACAAAAAGGAAGTAAAAAAAGAAGAAGCACTTGATGAAGTAATCAAGATGTCTCGTGCAGAGTATAAGAAGATTCATAAGGACTTCAAATCTGACGATCCCAAGAAACCTAGGACTACTAAGTATGAGCCAGGTAAGGGCACAGTCTCACATGCTGTTGAATTTACAGATGATTATCAACCTGAGGGACAATCTCTAGAAGAGAAGAGGAAAGGTCTCTGGGCAAACATTCATGCTAAGCGTAAGCGTGGAGAGCGTCCTGCTAAACCTGGTGAGAAAGACTATCCTAAAACTCTCAATGTAGAGGCAAAGGTGGATGAGAAGTTACCTGATTATAAGAGAGCAACTGCTAGAGACAAGAGATACGGTAATCCACATGGGTCACATGAGCTAGGTGGTGGTATCAGAAAGGATAGAAGAGCAGACCATGAAATCAGAAGAGGTAAAAAGACTAGGGTAAAACTAAAAGAAGATATGTGGGATCAGGTTGACATCTTTGCGGAGATGAATGACTGGGAGATCTCTCTACTCAGTGATGAGCTTATCGAAGATATTATCACTGATGTCTTTATTGAAGAATTGCAAGAAGGTAGAGACATTGATAGCATCACAAATATGCTTTGTGAGTCTGTTGATTATTCTCTAAATCTCTTGACAGAAGTATCAGATTCATATTATGATAGTGCTGTAGAGGCATCTAAAAAAGCATCTAGGACTCCTGCAGTTAAAGCAGCGAATCGTAGAGCAAAACTTGAGAAGGTTAAAGGTGCTGCCAAGAGAGTTGGTAGTGCTCTAAAATCTGGTCTCAAAACTGGTGCTAAACTGCACGCAAAGGCGCTGTAAAAGGTGCTGAAGTTGCTGGTAAAGTAGCAGGTCACGCGAAAAATCTCGCGAAGGACATGGGGAGTGCAGCTAAGAAGGGATACGATTCCACTCAATCGTCTTCATCTTCTAGCAGCAGCAGCGATTCCTCCTCATCTTCTTCGTCTTCCTCTTCCTCTAGTGATTCTAGTGAATCTAAACCTAAGAAACCTGGTTTACTCAGTAGAATTGGTAGCAAACTGAAGCGTGGTATCAAGAAAGCAGTTGGTGCTGGTGCAAGATCTCTATCCCGTGGCGCACGCAACGTTGCACGTCGTTTGGGTGAAGAGACTATTGTAGAGCGTGGTGACTACTGGCATCCTGATCCTGATAAGGATCGTAAGTTAGGTGGTCCTGGCGCTAACCAACGTGCTCGTGAAGATCGTGCTGCAGCATCAAAACCTAAGGAGGATCCTAAGAAACTCCGTCCAGGTGAGTCCTACATGGACTATGCTAAACGTCATGGATACAAGTCACCTAAAGATAGAAAGTCTTATAGTAGCAGTGGTAAAACACCTGCTGACAGACTGAATAAATTAGGTGCCAACATCAAAAAGAAAGAAGGTATTGGTGACAAGATCAAGCGCAAACTTGGTCTGAAGAGAGAGGATATTCAAGTCCTTTCATTCAGTGCATACCTCTCAGAGGGCAACCGCACTGGTCGCATGATGCAGAAGTCCAAGACTCAGGTTACTGGTCACATCTCTGCTGACCGTGGATCTGATGAGAAGAAAAATCGCGAAGGTCGCAAGACCTTGGAGAAAGATCTCAAGAAGCACGGTATCGGTCACAAGAAAGGTGTGGGCGAGTATAAGTATGACAGTGGAGAAACTGGCCGAGAAGTTTCCTATCAGACCTCAAAACCTGATAAGATGTCTAAGAGGCGTTTTGGCAAAGTCATGCGTCGCCTTGGTCGTAAGCACGGTCAAGAGTCTGTAATTACCAAAGATAAATCAAAACCTGCTAAATTACACTATACTGAGAAAGGTAGTAAAGAAAAATCCGATACTCTCGGAAAGACTAAAGCAGGCAAGCACCCTAAAGGTTACGGTGAAACATCTGGGACCAAAGCAAGGGGTGGTAAATTACCTAAGAAAACTAACAAATCATCTTATCACTATGGCAACTAATCGTACCTGTCAATACTGTGGCATCACTGTGCCTCTCGGACACCAACGTCCTAAAACTTGGATTGAAAAACATGAATTAAATTGTGCCCGTAACCCTAAGAATAAAGAAGAATGAAATCCTTTTCCCAATTCGTAGCAGAGCAAGACAACGTAGATGAAGGCGTTGGTCTAGCAGTAGCGAGAGCTATTGATAAGACTAACCCACCCTTGGGTAGACCATCTAAACGTAAGAGTATTTCGCATGCTCTGAAGATGAGGGAAGTAATGAAAGGTCCGAAGAAAAGAAAGGATGATAAGAAAAAATCTCCTGTTAATTTCTTGCAGGACAAAGAATCAACCAATGAAGACTGGCAGAAAAAGTCAGGTAAAAACAGTGAAGGAGGACTGAATGAAAAAGGGCGGAAGTCGTATGAGCGTGAAAACCCAGGAAGCGATCTTAAGAGACCTACAAAGAAAGTTGGGAACCCTCGTAGAGCGAGTTTTTGTGCGAGGATGAAAGGGATGAAGCGTAAGCTTACATCCAAAAAGACTGCTAGTGATCCCGATAGCAGGATCAATAAATCACTTAGAGCTTGGAATTGTTGAGGAAATAAGTTATGGACGGCATGAATTTCTCCGACCTAAAGTTGGAGAGGAAGGAGTGTGCGAAATGTGGTGCTACTTGGATTAACGGAAAGCATATATGGCGTGGCACTGGTGCATCAGGAGACTCTTCTGAGTTAGATCTTGCTGGTCTAGTGTGCAATAATTATGGTGATGATCAGTGTATAAATCCTATGAAAGGTAAGACTGGTGGAGAGACTTGGGAGTATCGTGCTGGGTATATTGATGGCATGATTAAAGGTAGAATGGACACTATGAAGGGGTTAGGAAACCTTGACAGTGATTCATAAGGAGTAGGTATAAACCCTCTATATACAGTAGTTACATAAGGATTAGATGAAGTTTCTAGTTGCATTCATTGCTTCATTTTTCCTCGCAGCGCCTGCATTTGCCGTCGATGTCCAAATGGGATACGACGGTAATCTTGTATTTGAGCCTGCTGAGGTCACAATCTCCGTTGGAGAATCAGTCCACTTCGTGAATAATATGCTACCTCCACACAATGTTATTGTTGAAGGTCGCCCAGACATGGCACACGAATCTCTTGCCATGCTTCCTGGTGAGGAGTTTGACATTGACTTTTCACAGGCAGGGGACTATAATTATTGGTGCGCTCCCCATAAAGGGGCAGGCATGATCGGCACTGTACACGTTATCGAATGAAGATTTTTTTAGATACTGCTGATGTCCAAGAAATTAAAGAGGCATACAGCACAGGTTTGATTGATGGAGTAACAACAAACCCGACACTAATTTTGAGATCGGGTGACACACTTTATAATGTAGCTTCAAAACTACTGACAGATTGTCCAGACCTTATCAGCGTCTCTACGGAGGTGGTTGCCGAGACAGCTGACGAAATGATTGAGCAAGCAAAAACCTATTTCCCACTAGGTGAAGCAGTTACAATCAAAGTCCCTTGCACTGTTGAGGGACTGAAAGCATGTAAGATCCTTTCGGATCAAGGCATCAAAGTTAATGTAACTCTCATCTTCTCAGTGGCACAAGCACTGTTGGCAGCAAAGGCAGGAGCAGCATATGTCTCTCCCTTTGTCGGTCGCTGCAATGACAACTCATTCAGTGGTATTGAGTTGGTCCGTGCAATCGCTAGTGCATACAGTGTGCAAATGATGACCACTGAGATCCTTGCAGCATCACTCCGTGATGTGCATCATGTTTCTCGTTGCTATACATATGGTGCTAGTGTTGTCACTATGCCACCTAAGATTTTCTGGAAGATGTATGAGCATGTATTGACCAGAGAGGGACTTGATCTCTTCCAAAAAGATTGGGAATCAGCACAATGAAAGTAGGACTTGTAGGTCTCGGTCGCATGGGCGAGGGTATGTCTCGCCGCATGATGAAGGAAGGAATTGAAGTTTGGGGTTACAGACGTAACCAGAAGAAAGCAGAAGAGGCATACGAAAAAGGTTATGTCACTGGAGTTGCTTATGGATTAGAGCAACTCTCTGAAATTGTGCATAGAGGCGAATGGATTTATGGAGAAAAATCTGGTGAAAGTGTTTACTCACAGACACCAGCAATATTCATGCTGGTAATTCCAGCAGAATTAGTCGAGGATACACTCAATGAGTTACTACCATTTTGTAGTGAAGGAGATATTATTATTGATCATGGCAATAGTAATTTTAAGGATAGCAGACGGCGGGCAGAAAAGCTTGCTAAGTTGGGTATCTCGTTTATTGACTGTGGGACTAGCGGTGGTGTTTACGGCTTGGATCGTGGATACTGTCTCATGGTTGGTGGTGGAGACACTGCAGTATCCGCTTGCTCTCCAATCTTTAATGCACTCTCACCAGGTGTTGCCGCTGCCCCACGCACATACGACGGTGACTATGTAAGGCAATCTGAATTCGGATGGTTGCGCTGTGGTGGTCCTGGTGCAGGACACTTTACTAAAATGGTCCACAATGGAATCGAATATGGAATCATGCAAGCCTACGCCGAAGGTTTTAATATCCTGCATGAAGCTAATGCTGGGTCAGCTTACGTTAAAGAGGGCGATGCTGAGGTGGCTCCGATGGAGAATCCGAAAGATTATTGTTATGACATTGACGTTGCTGAGGTTGCTGAGTTATGGCGTCGTGGCAGTGTTGTTGGGTCTTGGTTACTTGACCTTACCGCTGATGTTTTACGGCATGATAATGAGCTTAGCAAATTCGATGGGGGAGTATCAGATTCTGGTGAAGGTCGTTGGACTGTCCACGCTGCTGTGGATCTTGGGGTACCCGCTCCTGTCATTAGCAATGCGCTATACTCACGATTTGAATCAAGAAGACTCGGAAAATTTGCAAACAAAATCCTCAATGGAATGAGAGCAATGTTTGGGGGACATGATGTTAGGTAATGTCTTACTTTGGACAGCAATACCATTTGTATGTGCCACCCTCGCATTTGGACGACTTAAAGGTGAAAACAATTACTACGAATCAGACAATTACAATGGAAACGGCACAGCTCACTAGGGGTATAGTTATCTTCGGAGCAACGGGAGACCTATGCAAGAAGAAACTTATCCCCGCACTATACAAACTCTGGCAGAAGGAATTGCTGCCAGAGAATTTTCTTATCACTGGAAGTGCCAGAAGAGAGCCTACTTCCCAACAGTGGAAGGAATCTCTTGGTGAATATCCAGATGATTTTTTACAACAACTAGATTACCAATGTGCTGACTTGGAGAATCCTGATACTCTTAGGAATCTTCCAGCATATATTGATGATATGACATACTTTCTCTCAGTGCCACCTGAGAGATATGCATCAGCAATCAAGAATCTAAAGGAGGCAGGGTGTCTTGAAGATCCAGATCAAACCCGTGTTGTTATTGAAAAACCTTTTGGGCGTGATTTTAGTTCTGCTAATTCTCTACAGTCAGTGGTGGAGCGACATCTACGCGAAAAACAAGTTTATCGCATTGACCATTATCTTGGTAAAGATACTGTTAATAATATCATTACCACTCGTTTTGGCAATACACTACTTGAGCCTATCTGGAATAGGCAATACATAGACGAGATCCAGATCTTTGCTACTGAAACTATTGGTTGTGAAGGTAGATCTCAATATTATGATACTGCTGGAGCAGTCCGTGACATGCTGCAAAACCATGTGTTGCAGGTCTTGTCACTCATCGCTATGGAAGCACCTTGCAAATCAAATGCAAGGGAATTAAGACGTGAGAAGACAAAACTTCTCGCCGCAACTAGACTAAGCAATGATGTAATTCTGGGGCAATATGAATCCTATCGTACTGAAGACGGCGTTAGTGATGGGAGTAACACTCCTACCTATTTTGCTGGTACTTTATACGTCGATAACTGGCGTTGGGAGGGAGTTCCTTTTCGCGTCATGACAGGTAAGAAACTACCCTACCAATGTGTAGAAGTAGTTGTTAAAATGAAGACACCTATCATTCCTCTATATGAAGGAGAGACTGGTGACCGCATTGTCATGCGTCTTCAACCAAATCCACACCTAGATATTAGGATGGATATGAAAGCGCCTGGTCTCAATGACGATATTGAAATGGCTACGCTATCATATAGTTATCCTCAGGAAAGAGCAATCGATGGATACGAGAAACTTCTCTTTGATGCCATCTCAGGTGATCAATCACACTTTGTCCACGCAGAGGAAGTGATGGAATCTTGGAGAATCGTTGACGATCTTCTCTGCACTGGAGATTCATGCCCTATACGCACCACTCCTTTTCTCTATACGGGTGGTTGGGGTCCATGGCACAAAACACAACTTATTACTAATTGGGATTATCCAGCATGAGAAGAGAAATTCTTGATGCTCTTAGACATAATGCTGAGGGCAACATTAGCAAAGCAAGACTCAACATTGAGATCTATCTGAAAAACCCCGTGGGTATTGGTGAGCACCCTGATGTGCTTGCTGCTATTCAAGATCAACTCGATAACATTGCCCGTGAGCAAGAGCGCATTGATATGCTGCAGAAGTATTTCTCATAAATACTAAATACTTAAAAATAATGGCAATGGACAATGACGACAGATCTGATTTTGAGTATCAGTGGACCATAGAAGATGTGTATCTTCTATACCATTGTGTCTGTGAAACAATTAGACTGTGGCCAGGTGCTCCTGCACGACCTTATGAGGAGCAAGAGCACTTAAGAATTCTTAGAGATGAGCTATATAAGGGAGTATTAGATTACAAATTTCACCACATGGATGTAGATGAATGAACGCAACGCTTCTATTATGTCTTGCTCCTTTGGGGATAATCTTTGTGATTATGAAAATTGCTGTTTGGTTATCTGCTGTCGATGCGGAATCTAATTATGTCGCTAGAGAACCTTTACGAAAGCGAGGACCCTTCGTGGCAAATGCATATGCGGATGTTGATGAAGAGGAAGAGGAATATGGAGATCGCACAGATTATCGATAAGGTAATCTATGAGTATTATTCCGAGAAAGGTAAACCTGTGCCTTGTTGGAAACGTAAAGATCCTGACTGGTGGATTGCGTATCTAAAAGAATTAGGAATTGACTCACGCAATCCATGAATTTATTTCTTCGCCCACTAGAAAGCACTAATGATCCTGTTTGGAGTGTGATCATCATGATCGCCATACTCCTAGCAGGAGTTTCTTATTATATCTTCTATATATTAGGTATTGATAATAGAGAATCCAATGGCAGCAATGACCCCGCCGAGCAGAAAGAGTTGCTACAACTTCAGAGTAACGGAGATCAATCGTGTCCTTGATGGTGATACTATCGATGTCACTATTGACCTCGGGTTTGATTTATACAAGAAAGAAAGAGTTAGAGTTGCAGGCGTTGATACGCCAGAAAAAAGGACGAGAAACTTGGAAGAAAAGGAGTTAGGTAAAGATGCAACAAACTGGCTCAAAGAAAAACTCGATGGTGCTATCTCTGGTGATGATGAGTTGTCTGTTAGGACTGAACTTGTTGGTGGCGTTGGGAAATATGGGCGTCTTCTTGGCTGGTTATACATTGGCGATGCAGACTTGTCCCTTAACGAGCAAATGATTGCCGAAGGATATGCATGGGCATATGACGGTGGCACTAAACAAAAAGATTTTGAGCAACTAAGAGAGATCCGTAGGGCGCATGGGACCATGGTCTGATGGATATCGTTAAGTATGATCAAGTGATGGTGATTGATAACCTCTTCTCACCAGAAGAGGTAGAGATGATGGATACATATTTCACTTATTTTGACGGATGGCAATTCATCTTTGATGATAGTCCAGACGACAACCTTTCAACCTTCTCTTTGGGAAGGGCAATCGACTACCCCAACTATGGTGAGTTTGATTATTTCTGTAAACAACATGTATTTCCTCGCGCTGGGATACCCATTCCTGCATTTCACAGAGTCGTTTATAATGCTTTCCGTTTTGGTGATAGTCCTTCTATCCACTGTGACGGAGAAGCTCTAGACGCAATTAGTTTCCTTGTTTATTGTAACAAGGAATGGAAACCTGAATGGGGTGGTGAAACTATCTTCATGAATGGCGACCGAATCACCGATACAATTATTCCTAAACCAGGTAGGATTGTAGTATTTCCTGGTCTAGTGCCACATGGAGGTAAAGCACCGACTAAACATTGTCCTGTCGCTGCTAGGTATAGTGCAGTCTTCCAATTCTGTCCTGGTCAGGAAGAAGTAGTGGAGGCACACGCACAAGGACAAGAAAGAAACAGGAGACCATTTCCGTATGAGCCAAAATGAAATCTATCTAGGTAATCCTAACCTAAAGAGAGCTAACGTAGCACAGAATTTTACACCTGAGCAGGTGGAAGAGTTTGTTAAGTGCTCAAATGATCCTGTATATTTTATTAGGACATACATTCAAATCATTTCATTGGACCGTGGTCTTGTCCCTTTTGATCTGTATGACTTTCAAGCGGACATGGTGAATAAGTTTCATGCAGAAAGATTCAACATTGCAAAACTTCCAAGACAGTCAGGCAAGTCTACAGTTGTTACTGCATACTTGCTTTGGTATTGCCTGTTTAATGATAACGTAAACATTGCCATCCTTGCTAACAAGGCAGCGACGGCAAGAGAAATGCTACAAAGATTACAATTATCCTATGAAAACCTCCCAAACTGGCTCCAGCAAGGAGTCGTCAACTGGAATAGAGGTAGTCTGGAATTGGAGAATGGAAGTAAAATCATGGCTGCTTCTACTTCAGCTAGTGCTGTGCGGGGTATGTCGTTTAATATTATATTTCTCGATGAATTCGCGTTTATTCCAACTCACATTGCTGACGAGTTTTTTAGCTCTGTATATCCTACTATCTCCTCTGGTAAGTCTACCAAAGTAATTATTATCTCCACGCCCAAGGGGATGAATATGTTTTATAAACTCTGGCATGATGCAGAGAAGGGCAAAAATGAATACGTTACTACAGAAGTCCACTGGTCACAAGTGCCAGGTAGAGATGCGGACTGGAAAGAGCAGACGATTCGTAATACATCTGAAGAGCAGTTTAATCAGGAATTTGAATGTGAATTTCTAGGATCGGTTAACACTCTCATTACATCATCCAAACTAAAAACTTTGATATATGATGATCCTTTGAAGTCCAATCAAGGACTAGATGTGTATGAAGAGCCTATACCCGATCATACTTATGTATGTACTGTAGACGTTGCTCGTGGTATAACTAAAGATTACTCAGCATTTTGTATTATTGATACCACAGAGATCCCGTATAAGTTGGTAGCGAAGTATAGAAACAATAAAATCAAACCATTACTATTTCCAAATATCATTCATCAGGTATGCTCAAGTTATAATCATGCATTCACTCTGATTGAAGTCAATGATATTGGAGGACAGGTAGCAGATATCATGCAGTTTGATCTGGAGTATGACAATCTACTGATGTGCTCCATGCGCGGACGTGCTGGTCAGGTTGTGGGTCAAGGATTCTCTGGATCTAAAGTGCAACTAGGTGTCAAGATGTCCACTACAGTCAAGAAAACTGGGTGTGCAAACATGAAACAGTTGATCGAGGATGATAAACTCATCTTTAATGACTATGATATTATTGCAGAGTTAACTACATTTATTCAGAAGGGTCAGGCATGGGAAGCGGAAGAGGGATGTAATGATGACCTCTCTATGTGTTTGGTAATCTTCTCATGGTTGGCGACCACTGATTACTTTAGAGAGTTGCATGACAATGATGTCAGGACGCGGATGTATCTAGAGCAGAAGGAAGCAATCGAAGCAGACATGGCACCGTTTGGATTCATGGATGATGGTCTTGGTGAAGAGACATTCACAGATCCAGAAGGTCAAACATGGCACAACGCTGAGAGAGAAGCAGGTATTGGTGAGTATGGTGACATGTCGTATATGTGGGACTATCGGTAATGGAATTTGAAGACAATCTAGATCTAGAAGAATTTCTATTTGTAGATAGGCAGTGCCGTAAATGTCTTCGCACTCTCTCCTTAGTTGATCATTTTTATAAAACAAGACCCGATAGAGGTAAGAATATGTCAGCCTATTCTTATATCTGTAAGCAATGCACAGTGAAGCGTAACGCCGCTTATAGAAAGAAGAAACGGCAATGGATTACAGATTATCCTGACTGGTGATTACGTCCTGTTTACCCTCTGAAAATAGTCGTTATTCTAAATAGTTTCAGCATCCGACTAGGAATCTAATCAGGAGAATCTAATGGCATCAACACAACTTTCACCAGGGGTTGTTGTACTTGAAAGAGACCTAACCTCCGTAGCAAACGCAACAGTTGATAATGTTGCTGCTATTGTGGGCTCCTTTGAAAAGGGTCCCGTTGAGGCGATGACCACGATTACAAGCGAGCGTGAGCTCCTTGCAATTTTTGGGCGTCCTAACGAGTTCAACTACGAATACTGGTTTACTGCAGCACAATTTTTGCTGTATGGCGGCACCTTGAAGGTGGTCCGCGCAATGAATGCGTCACTAAAGAATGCAATCGATACTGCACAGTTTATCGTTGCAACTTTTAGCAGCACTGACACGACACTTACTGTAGCGTCATCAACTGACTTTGACGTTAACGACCTGCTTCTTATTGACGCAGAATTGTTGACAGTCCAAGCAGTATCTGGTAACGACATTACCGTGCTTCGTGGACAACTTGCAACATCTGCTGCATCTCACGCTGCTGCTGCTCCAATCACTTTGATTGAGCCTGCTGGCACATCATCAACTATTAACGAAGGATCTACCTTCACAGACTCTGACGGCACTTTGACCGTGACCTCTGCTGCTACTCTCGGTGGTGGCACCAACTCTTTCATTAGAGTTGACGACGAGATCATGCAGATCACTGGTGTATCTGGAAACAACCTCAACGTTACTCGCGGTCTACTCGGCACTACTGCTGCTGCACACACTGATGGATCTGCTGTTTCATTGCAGTTGGTTACAGCACAGAAGACTGAGGTCAACGAAACTACCGCAACTGGTATCACTGCTCCCCTCATTAAGAATGACGACGAGTATGAGACCAACGTTGAAAACGCAGCAAACAACTGGAAGTGGGCATCTAAATCCGCTGGAAACCACGGTAACTCTGTCCGCGTTGTAATTACTGACGCTGGTGCTGATCAGGTATTGTCTTTGGCACAACCTACTAGCACTGAGTGGCAATTCACCAACGGTGCAGAAGTTGCATTCTCCGCTGCAAACATCTACGGTAAGGTTTATACCTACGACACCATCGTTACTATTGCTGACAACTCTAACCTGATTGGATCTTTCGAGAAAGATAATTATATTACTGCTGTTAGTGGTGGTGTTACTGGTCGTGTTGTTGCTTGGGATCCTGAGACTCGTCAACTTGAAGTCGCTATCGATTCTTCCTCCGCTGACGTGCTGGAAGTAGGCGACACTGTTTCTGAGTTGGCAAACAATAATAATACTCCTGGCAGTGCAACTGGTGATGCTGGTGAAGTTGAGAGTATCCGCAGAGAATTGAGAGTTTCTCTTAATCCTGGATCTCCTCTATTCTCAGCAAACCAGAATGTTGCTGATGCAAACGCTACTTCTGTTGTGATCGCAGCAGTTGAAAGTGACTATGACACTCGCCTTTATGGGGTGAATCAGAGATGGTCCAACGTTGCTCCTCGTCCTACTACATCCGCGTATGTGGAAGACAGAGGTGGATATAACGACCTCATGCACATCCTCGTCCTTGACGGTGACGGAAAACTTACTGGCACACCTGGCGCTCTTCTTGAGAAGCACCTTAACGTGTCTAAGGCATCCGATGCTAAATCTCCTCAAGGCGATAACATCTACTACAAGAATGTTATTAAGCAATTCTCACAATTCCTGTATTGGGGATCTCATGAGACCGATAACATTTATGATCGCGACAGTAACGCTTCTGGCGGTTTCGGTCTAACTGGTAGTAACAGAGAGTTTGACTTGATCAAGTCTGATAACTCACTCAACAACCTTGATGACCCTACTGGTCTCAACCCCCTCGCTGTGCCCCTAGTTGGCACAAAGGGTCGCGCAACTTTGCGCTACGCTCTCCAAGGTGGCGTTGATGGTTACACCATCTCACGTCCTAACATCTTGGGTGCATACTCACTCTTCAATGACGCTGAGACTGTTGATCTGGACTACATCCTAATGGGTCCTGGCATGAATAGTCTGAATGATACTGTTGCTAAGGCACAGCACATCATCGGCATTGCAGATGCTCGTAAGGATTGTATCGCTTTCATCTCGCCTTATCGCTCTGATGTAGTTGGTCAACCTTCTGTCCCAACAATCGTCACTCGCACGATTGAGTACTTCGATCAACTTGGATCTTCCTCTTATACTGTTTTCGATAACAACTACAAGTATATCTACGACAAGTATAATGATGTTTACCATTACATTCCTTGTAACGGTGACATGGCAGGTCTAGTGTTGAGCACAACTCTTAACCAAGAGCCTTGGTTCTCACCTGCAGGTTTCAACCGTGGTAACTTGAGAAACAGCATTAAACTTGCTTATTCTCCTCTTAAAGATCACAGAGATCTGCTTTATGCAGCAAGAGTTAACCCTATCGTCGCATTCCCTGGTCAGGGTATGGTCCTCTTCGGAGATAAAACTGCACTGGGTTATCAGTCTGCATTCGACAGAATCAACGTCCGCCGTCTATTCCTCGTTATCGAAGAATCAATCGCTGACGCTGCTAAGACTCAACTCTTTGAATTGAATGATGAGTTTACTCGCCAACAATTCAAGAATATTGTTGAGCCTTTCTTGAGATCTGTCCAATCACGTCGTGGTATTGTTGACTTCTTGGTTGTCTGTGATGGCACCAACAACCCTGCGGAAGCAATAGACCGTGGTGAATTCTACGCTGAGATCTTTGTGAAACCCACAAGATCCATCAACTTCATCACATTGACCTTCACGGCAACAAGGACTGGCGCAAGCTTCACTGAGCTTGTCTCCTGATCATTCTAACCATCTACCCATTTATTAAACACACATCGGAGTACACAAATGGCTGACCAATACCCAGGGCAGACAGAAGGCAAGATGGTCAATGCACCAATCCTTGACTTCAGAAATAGAATCGGGGACCTTGCCCGCCCCAACCTTTTTCAAGTTGAAATCGGTTTTCCAGGCATCGTTGATGATGGCACCCCTGCTTCGGGTGCTACACCTGGATCTCAAGAGAAGCGTCAGCAGGAATCTGCTGGTGCCTCTCTGGCAGGATCTTCTGCATCCTCTGGATCTCTTGCAACCTTCCTTGTGAAGGCAGCAAACATTCCTGCATCTACCATTGGAGTAATCGAAGTCCCTTACAGGGGACGTACACTTAAGATTGCTGGTGACAGAACCTTTGAGCCTTGGACAGTTACTGTCCTTAACGACAAAGGATTTGCACTGCGCTCCAAGTTTGAAGAGTGGTCTACTAAGATCCAAAATCTGCAGCAAAACCTGCAAACACCTAAAACCATTGCAGAATATCAGTCTGGAGCACTTGTGCGTCAGTATGATAGACAGGGTGGTGTTGTTAGATCGTATCAGTTTGTTGGCATCTGGCCTTCAAACGTCAGTGCAATCGACCTTGCATGGGATAGCAACGATACTCCCGAAGAGTATACTGTTGAATTCCAGGTTCAGTACTGGACATACGCTAATGATAACAACGCTGGCAACTCTGTTGACATGCAAGGTTAATTAGTGGTATAAATAATTGATAATGTATAGGGACAGTTGAATGTCACAACTATTTGGTTATTCCCTAGATCGTAAAAAAGGGAAGGGCTCTGCAAAGGGTCCTTCTTTCGTGCATAAAGATTCGGATGATGCCGCGCAACCCATAGTTGCAGGTGGTTACTTTGGACAGTATGTTGATCTGGGAGACTCGGTAAACAAGAGCAGCGATGTAGATCTTATTGGTCGCTATCGCGAAATGTCTTTGCACCCCGAGGCAGATGCAGCCATCAATGATATTGTGAATGAGGCAATCGCTGGAGATCTTGACGATCACCCTGTTGATATTGAGCTTTCTAATCTTAAAGCGTCTGATTCAGTCAAGACGCGAATCCGCGAGGAGTTTGTCAATGTATTGTCACTCCTCGATTTTGATAGAAAGGCATACGACATCTTCCGCAGATGGTATATCGATGGTCGCCTCTTCTATCATAAGATGATTAACCCTGATAATCCTAAGGAAGGGATTACAGAGTTGAGGTATATTGATCCTCGCAAAATCAAAAAAGTTATTGAATACGATAAACCAAAGGATCGTGTATCACCTGCAGATCCACAGGTTAATGTGTTGATTCCTAAGGCGATTGAGTATTATATTTACTCCCCTAAGGGTCTGCGCGGTTATGAAAATAATGGTATCAAGATTGCACCTGACGCTATTTGTTTCTGCCACTCTGGTCAACTTGATATGCAGCGCAACTATGTGCTGTCACACCTTCATAAAGCAATTAAAGCACTCAATCAACTGAGAATGATTGAGGATTCGCTGGTTATCTATCGTCTCTCCCGCGCACCCGAGCGTCGTATTTTCTACATTGACGTGGGTAATTTGCCTAAGCAAAAGGCAGAGCAATACCTTAGAGAGGTGATGTCTCGCTATAGAAATAAGTTGGTATATAATGCTGACACTGGTGAGATTCGTGATGACAAAAAATTCATGTCTATGCTGGAGGACTTCTGGTTACCAAGACGTGAAGGCGGACGCGGCACTGAGATCACTACACTGCCAGGTGGACAAAACCTAGGTGAGTTGGAGGATGTCAAGTATTTCCAGAAGAAACTCTACAGAGCATTGAATGTGCCTGAGTCACGTTTGGAATCTGATGCTTCTTTCCAACTTGGTAGGTCTGAGGAGATCACACGCGACGAAGTTAAATTCCAAAAATTTGTCGTTAGACTCCGCAAGAAGTTTTCTGATCTGTTTAATGACCTTCTTAAGACTCAACTTATTCTGAAAGGTGTCTTCACACCTGAAGAGTGGGATGACATGAAGGAGCATATTCAGTATGACTTCATTGCTGACAACTACTTCTCCGAGCTGAAAGAGCAGGAGATTATGAATGCTCGTATGGCGCTCTTGCAGCAAATGGATCCTTTCGTGGGTCGTTATTTCTCAATGGAATACATGCGCCGCCAAATCCTGAAGCAACCTGACGCTCTATTTAAGGAGATTGATAAGCAGATGGATAAGGAGATCGCGGACGGTAAGGTCATCGATCCAATGGCAATGCCAGCCATGGAGCACGAGCAAATGGCAATGCAACTCCAACCTGAGCCAGTTGATCCTCAGCAGCAAGCTATGGATCAATACGCGGAGCAGGGCATCGATCCTGCGGATCGTAAAAAAGGAGATTTCTAAATAGTATTATTGAATTCTAAATAAATCATGCCAACACAGTCCGCGCTTGATATCGTCAACGCATTGTTTGCTGGTCAAAAAGACCTTTCAGACTATGTGGATGCTGCTATGAAAACTGTAGCAGTAGATCAGATTGACCTCAAAAAGCAAGAGATCGGGTCCAACATGTTTAAGGAGCCCGAGGAAGAAACACCTGAAGTCGAAGCATCTGCAGAGACTGAAGTAACTGATACACCACCAGAGGAAACTACAGATGAAACTGATCAGGGAGGAGATTGAATCCGCAAAGGTAACCATCGTCGAAGGTAAGAATGGCGCGAAGCGTCACTTCATCGAAGGTGTTTTCCTGCAGGGTGAAATCAAAAACAGAAACGGTCGTATGTATCGCGCAGAAACTCTACAAAGAGAAGTTGCTAAATACAACGAGCAATACATTTCCAAAGGTCGCGCACTAGGTGAGTTGGGTCATCCCGATGGTCCTACTATTAACCTTGACCGCGTGTCCCACCTGATTACTTCTCTGCAAAGAGAGGGTAACAACTTCGTAGGTAAAGCAAGACTTCTTGATACTCCCATGGGTAACATCGCAAAGTCTCTTCTCGACGAGGGTGTGAAACTCGGTGTATCTTCCAGAGGTCTCGGATCTATCAAGGAAGAGGGTGGTATTAAGGTCGTCGCTGATGACTTTATGCTTGCCACTGCTGCGGATATCGTAGCAGATCCTTCTGCCCCTGACGCTTTTGTCAATGGCATCATGGAAGGAAAAGAGTGGGTCTATGCTGGAGGCGCAATCCAAGAGCAAAGAATCGAGCAAATCAAGCAAAGAATTGATAACGCACACCGCTCTCAGTTGGATGAGATGAAACTTTCCGCGTTTCACTCCTTCATCAAAAATCTTTAATCTATAAATAACTATAGCAAATATCGCACGTTTGTACCCAGGAGACAAAATGTCACAAGAGATTGAAACAACTCTGGATGAATCGAGTGTAACCGCTGGCGCAAAACCTGCTGACCCAATGCCCAAACTGGAAGCTGACGGTAGTAGTCTCGCTGGTGTGCAAGACCTCGGTGGTCCAACACCCCAAAATAGCAAACCCACGGATGATAGCAATAAGTATAAAACTATTGCTGGTGGGAATGCTCCCGCTCCCACAACAAAACCCTCTGACGCATCTGGTCAGAAAGCAGAATTCGCTGCTAAGGGTGATGTGAAAGCAGGTCACGAACCCGAAGGTGATGTGATTGCTGAAGAGCCCGCTGATGAGCCTCAGGAGACTGTGATCGAAGTCGATCTCTCTGCTGATGTTGCTGCTCTCACTGAAGGTGAAGAGCTATCTGAGGAATTCAAAGATAAGGCAAAGACAATCTTTGAAGCAGCGGTTGTGTCACGCATCAACGAAGAGTTGGAGCGTATGCACGAGGACTATGCAAAAGTCCTTGAAGAAGAAATTGAGACTGTCAAGTCTGACCTTGCAGAAAAAGTCGATGAGTATCTGACTTATGCAGTCGGACAATGGATGTCCAAGAATGAGCTCGCCATTGAGCACGGTATCAAAACCGAAATGGCAGAGTCCATGTTGACTGGTCTCAAACAAGTTTTCGTGGAGAATTATATTGATCTCCCCGAAGAAAAAGTTGATGTCGTTGAAGAAATTCAGGCACAACTTGATACCATGGAAGCAAAACTCAACGAGTCTATTGAAGAAAATGTCGAGCTCTCTAAGAGTGTTGGCACCTATATCAAGAATGGGATTGTGACAGAGATCGCTGAAGGACTTTCTCTCGCGCAACGCGAGAAGCTTGTCTCTCTAGCGGAAGCTGTTGAGTTTGAAAATGAGGAGTCTTTCCGTGCGAAGGTCTCTACCCTCCGTGAATCGTATTTCTCTACAAAACCTGAAGCGACTACGGTCACTGAGGACGTTGAAGTCGAGAACGCACCTACTGGCGACGCAATGGCAGCATATGCCCAAGCGATCTCCCGTTGGAGCAAATAATTTACCCTTTCATTTAACCCAAGAGTAATTCAAATGTTTAACGCAGAAGCACTCCAGGAAAAGTGGAACCCCATTCTTGAGCACAATGAGCTCGATCCTATTAAGGATACCTACAGAAAGGCGGTCACCTCAGTCCTCCTGGAAAACCAAGAAAAATTCCTCAAGGAAGAGCGCGGTCTGGTAACAGAAGCAGCGCCTACTAACTCCCTTGGAGGTACAGGATTCTCAGGTGGCAGTACTGCTACTGGTCCTGTTGCAGGTTTCGACCCTGTGCTGATCTCTCTGATCAGACGCTCTATGCCTAAGCTTATTGCTTATGACATCTGCGGCGTGCAACCTATGACTGGTCCTACTGGACTGATCTTTGCAATGCGCTCCACTAAGGGCACTAACAGAGACATCAACAACTCCGCTGTTGAGACATTCTTCAACGAGGTTGACTCTGAGCATTCATCTGAGAATAGTGCAAACAACCTTGCATCTAACACTCAGACTGGATCTAACCCAGGTCTCCTTGCTGATGGTGCTGGACAATACACCATCGGTGGTCAAGGTATGACTACTGCCCAAGCTGAAGCATTGGGTGATGGCGCTTCCAACCACTTCAACGAAATGGGCTTCTCAATCGAGAAGGTTACCGTGACTGCGAAGTCAAGAGCATTGAAAGCAGAATACAGTCTTGAGCTTGCTCAGGATCTGAAGGCAGTGCATGGTTTGGATGCCGAGTCTGAGCTTGCAAACATCCTCAGCACTGAAGTGCTGGCGGAAATCAACCGTGAGGTTGTCCGTACTGTTTACAAGATCGCTCGTCCTGGCGCTCAAAACAACACTGCAACTGCAGGCGTGTTTGACCTCGACGTTGACTCCAACGGTAGATGGTCAGTTGAGAAATTCAAAGGTCTTCTCTTCCAAATTGAGAGAGACATGAATGCTATCGGGCATGAAACTCGTCGCGGGAAGGGCAACATCCTCATCTGCTCTGCTGATGTGGCATCTGCTCTCTCTATGGCTGGTGTGCTTGATTACACTCCTGCTCTGTCTGGTAACGCTCAGTTGCTGCCCGACGACAACAGCAGCACTCTTGCTGGTACACTTAACGGTCGTATTAAGGTCTACGTCGATCCTTACTCTGCCAACGTTTCTGACGCTCACTTCTATGTGGCTGGTTACAAAGGTAGCAGTGCTTATGACGCAGGTCTCTTCTACTGCCCTTATGTGCCTCTACAGATGGTCCGCGCTGTGGGTCCTGACACCTTCCAGCCTAAGATCGGCTTTAAGACTCGTTACGGAATGGTCGCTAACCCATTCGCTGAGGGTCTTACTCAAGGTCAAGGTGCGCTCACCGCTAACGCCAACCGTTACTACAGACGTGTTAAGGTTACTAACCTTATGTGATTCATTTCACATATTTTTCCAGAGGGGCTTGACGCCCCTCTTTTTTTATGCCATAATTTTGTCAAAGTCAAATCTCAATGAAGCATATTTTATTCGATCTGGTGGAGTGTCCCTATCAATTCCTGAATGACGAGGAGTTTATAAGGGATAGTTTATTGAATGCATCGATAATTGCTAGATCACCTTACATAAAGGTGGAGACACACAAGTTTGATCCTCAAGGAGTGACTGGATATATCTTACTTAAGGAGAGTCATATCAGCATACACACATGGCCAGAGTTGGGTATTGCAAAGTGTGACATCTTCTGTTGCGGAGAGCGAGCACGACCGAAAGAGGCAGTAGAATACCTACATCGGCGCTTTGAATCTAAAGAGCTCAAGAGATGGACCCATGACAGATCACTATGAATAAACTCATCGACAACATGATCGTAATGGGATTGCTTACCATGGTCATTATGATCCAAATCTACCACAAAATCAAAAGAATTAAACATGAATCCGATTGACACAAACAGAATTGCTGATGCACTTGAAAGAATCGCAAATGCATTAGAGCATATCAACATCGAAAACATCGAGCACAATCATGTAGAGTCTGATACACCAATCGAAGTAAACACTCACGCTAAAAAGTGGTAATGAAAGAATTTGATTATGACCTTGATTACAAACAACTTGATTTTTCACTTGAAAAAAATCGCAAACTTTATCGCATTGGAAGGGGAGAGCAAGGAGTGCTACTGGTACGCCCTTACACTAACGATATATGTGCTCATTGGAGATTTAAGACTCCAGCAATAGCAAAGAAGAGTGC
>CEWJ01010800.1_pt1 | contig 26775 bp, 22 predicted proteins | sample 350291 | NCBI WGS metagenome assembly CEWJ01 (sample SAMEA2622923, study PRJEB7988) | marine metagenome | isolation source: saline water (ENVO:00002010), including | reverse complement strand
ACCGGTTCCGCACCATCCGCACCACGGACGGCCTGAACGGCTTTTCGCTGCGCACGGAAAGTGAGCACGACTGCTACGGCGCAGGCCACGCCGGCACTGCCCTGTCCGCCGCGCTGGGCATGGCCGCCGCCCGTGACCAACGGGGGGGCGACGAGAATGTCGTCTGCGTTTTCGGCGATGCCGCCCTGACCAACGGCTGTTCGTTTGAGGCGCTCAACAACATCGCCCACACCACGAACAAATTCATTGGCATCCTCAACGATAACGAGTGGTCGATCGCCAAGAATGTCGGTGCGATCTCCAACTATCTCAACAAGCTGATCACCAATCCCAGCTACAACAAAATCGCCCACGATCTGCAGCATTTCCTCGAGAAAATCCCAACCGGAAAACTGGCCGTTCGCCTTGGGCTGAAAGGGCAGGAGGCGATCAAGGGCACCGTCACGCAAGTGGCCCTCAAGCACAACGAGGACAGGCTCGATACCGACGGACGCGGTGGGTTCGGCAGCAGCCTGATTTTTGAGGAATTTGGAATCCGCTACCTCGGTCCGATCGACGGACACGACCTGCCACTGCTGATCGAGACGCTCGAGTTCGCCAAGAGCTGCGAGCAGCCAATCGTCCTGCACGTGATCACCAAGAAGGGCAAGGGCTTCAATGCCGCCCTGAAGCATCCCGAGAAATTTCACGGCACCGGCCCATACAATCCCGAGTCCGGTGAGAGCTCCCCCGGAAAACCGGGCACACCGCCGAAGTATCAGGAGGTGTTTGGCGACACGATGGTCAAGCTCTGCCGCAAGGACAAGTCGGTCGTTGGGATCACCGCCGCAATGCCAAGCGGCACCGGCCTCAAGGCACTCGAGGAAACCGTCCCAAAACAATACTACGACGTCGGCATCGCGGAGGAACACGCCGTGCTGTTTGCCGCCGGTATGGCGACGATGGGCTTCCGCCCGGTCTGCGCCATCTACTCTACTTTCCTGCAGCGCTCTTATGACATGATCATACACGACGTCGCGCTGCAAAACCTGCCGGTCATCTTTTGCATGGACCGCGCCGGGTTGTCAGCCAACGATGGCCCCACACACCATGGCCTGTTCGACATCTCCTACCTGACCTGTGTCCCAGGCATCATCGCGATGGCACCGAAGGACGAGGACGAGTTGGCGGACATGATGTTCACCGCCACGCATCAACACCAACCGGCGTTCATTCGCTACCCAAGGGGCAACGGCGAAGGCGTTCCGGTCAAGGATCAACCTGCACTCATCGAGGTCGGCAAGGCTGAGGTGGTGAAAAACTTCTCAAACAACGGGAAACCAAAGGTGGCATTTTTTGCGCTTGGCCCGATGCGCTCTATCGCAGACAACGCCGTTGAGGAACTTGGCGCTGAAAACATCGACGTCGCCATCATCAACCCGCGCTTCACCAAGCCGATCGATGGCGGTACGACCGAGTTTTTTGCCCAGGCTGCGGATGTCATCGTGACCATCGAGGATCATGTGCTGAAAGGCGGCTACGGCAGCATCGTCCGAGATCATCTGGCCGACCAACAGATTCAGACGCCGGTCGTTCGTATCGGCTGGCCGGATGAATTCATCGAACACGCCTCTTCTGTTGGTTACCTGCGTGACAAGCACGGCCTGAGCGGCGGAGCCGCAGCCGAAAAAATTAACCAAGCGCTTGGCCAAGCCACCGAGGAGTCATCAGCGCTTGGCCAAACGGCAGGAAAATAAAACGTCGCCATGACACGGCACTGTCACAAGTGCGGAAAGAAGTGGACGCTCGACGGCCAACCCGGACGCAGTGAGAGTTGTCACGGCTGTAACGAGGATCTGCGCATCTGCCTCAACTGTATCTTTTACAACGCCGGTGTCGCCTACCAATGCCGCGAGCGCCGCGCCGAACCAGTGACTGAAAAACACCGGTCCAACTTCTGCGAGTACTTTGACTTTGCGCTGCGCGATTGGTCCGGCGAAGGCACAGGCAACACCCGCGCCGACAAGGCGCGAAACGCCTTCAACGAACTCTTCGGCGACTAGCCAACCGGTTCCGCCAACCTCAATCAAATAGTTGTCAAGCAGGATTCAACAGCTGCTCGAGAAAAAAAATTTGTAATCCAAAAAAACCTGTTGTCAGGAAAATCAGCGAAGACTAAGCTGCCCTTCCTGCAATCAACTAAGAAAAGCAACCCATGAAGAAAATCGACGCAATCATCAAGCCATTCAAACTTGAGGATGTGAAGGACGCGCTGGCCACCGTCGGCGTGGAAGGGTTGACCGTGACGGAGGTCAAGGGATTTGGCCGACAGAAAGGTCACACCGAGATCTACCGTGGCAGTGAATACACCGTCGATTTTCTTCCCAAAATCAAATTGGAAATCGTGCTAGAAGACGATCAAGTCGAGGCTGCGGTTGACGCCATTGTCAAAAGCGCCAAGACGGACAAGATCGGTGACGGCAAGGTTTTCATCAGTTCCATAGACAGCGTGACGCGCATTCGAACCGGTGAAACCGGCGCGGATGCCATCTAGGCGGGTGTGTTTTCACACCGCCTCCGGGGACGCCGAAGGTTCGTTCAAAGAGAACAAGCGAGTCATAGGCAAAAACCGGGGACGCAGATGGCGCCAAATGGCCTGATTTTGGGGTATTTTCTTATTGGTCAAGCAGACCGTGTTTTTACCTGTGAATAACGTGTGGACAAAAGTTAATAGCTTCTGCTGGAAATCCAGCGGCAGCGTTTCTACTTTTTCCACCTACCTCGCGGTGAGCAGCCGTGAGGAAAGATCGGTTCAATCCGGTCAACAACCTGAGAACAACTAAGCAACCAACTGAAAACAAGCGACTTATGACACTTTTTTTAACCCAGCGAGAACAAATACCTCCCCGTTTCTCCATCGAACACCCGACCCAAACTGAGCATCTGGGTTCCAATTATACGTTGCTAATTCTTCAGCCTTCGGCGGTCAGTGAATAAAACGGACACAAACTCGTTGTCTTCCCGCCGAATGAACGCTTCCACCGAGGAAATCTGGACACAAGCGAGCGAAACGCTCCGCAGCATGGTCAATCCGGATTTGTTCAATCTCTGGTTTGATCCCATCCGGTTGGATTCCATTGGCGAAACCGACGCAACCTTGAAGGTTCCCAACGAATTCTGCGCAGTTTGGCTCAAGGACAATTATAGGGAGCTGTTGCAGGACGTTCTCTCCCACATCACCGGCTCCAAGTTGACGGTTCAATTTGATGTCAACTCCGAGACATCACCCAGCCGGGTTCCCGCAGGTACTCCCGAGTTGGATTCACCCGTCAAAGAGCCCACCAAGCCATCAAGGACAAAGTCATACACAAGTCGCGCATCAAAAAACAGCGACTCGATGGAAAAACTGTTCAACCCCAAGAACACCTTTTCCACGTTCGTGGTTGGTGACAACAACAGTTTCGCACACGCAGCGGCGTTGGCCGTCGCACAATCCCCAGGTCGCTCGTACAATCCTCTCTTCCTTTATGGCGGCGTGGGACTGGGCAAGACTCACCTGTTGCACGCCATCGCACACTATGCACTGGAGGAAAATCCGCGCCTGAAGGTCGCCTATCTTTCCTCCGAGAAATTTACCAACAAATACATCGACGCCATTCAAAACAACGAGTTGGCCAAGTTCCGGCGCACTTACCGCAAGACGGACATTTTGTTGATCGATGACATCCAGTTCTTGGCTGGCAAGGAACGAATCCAGGAGGAATTTTTCCACACGTTTAACGCACTCCACGAGGGCCACAAGCAAATCGTAATGACCTGCGACCGGCCCGCGAATGAGATCAAGGATCTTGAGAAACGTCTGGTTTCCCGTTTTGAGTGGGGGCTGGTCACGGACATGCAGCCACCGAATTACGAGACCCGCCTAGCTATCCTTCGCAAAAAAGCGGCCTCCATCGACGTGCAGGTGCCAGAGGACGTGGTGGCGCTGTTGGCCAAGCGAATCCGCAGCAACATCCGCCGACTGGAAGGCGCGCTCATTCGGGTTTCCTCATATCAATCCCTCATCGGCAAACCGATGTCCCCCTCTGCCGTGGAAGGGCTGCTTAAGGATTTGTTCCACGAGGAAGGCCGCACGATCATCTCGATCGATCAAATCCAAAAAAGGGTTGCGGAGCATTACGACATTCGACTGGCCGACATGACCAGCCGTCGCAGGCCGGAAAACATCGCCTTTCCCCGTCAGGTTGCGATGTATCTTTCACGCGAGCTCACCGGCAAATCGCTCAACTCAATCGGCGAGGCATTCGGTGGGCGCGACCATGGCACCGTGCTGCACGCCTGCCGATTGGTTCGCGACAGAATGGAAGTCGATACAGACGTCCGTCAGGCGGTTCGCTATCTGCAGGGCCAGATTTCCCGCTAATTCGCCGGCGTTTCCCCGACCGTCGGCCAGGTGATCCCGAAAAACTCGGCCGGCTTGGCAAAGATCACAGCCGGCATTCCGAGCGCCTCTTTCAATTCAACGTCACGATCCCAGGGATTTTCGATCGAGCTGATCGTCTGCATCTGCTCCCGGGTCAGGTTTAGCGGAAAATACCACGGCGACACCGCCGCGGTGTTGATCAGTGGAAAATCCGAGCCATAAAGCAGTTTACCTTCGAACTTTTTCTCAGCGAGCGTTTTTTGGAGGTAACCCAGTTTGTTGATCTGCGTCATGCTTGAGATGTCGGCGAAGAGATTCGGATATGTCTCGAGCATGGCGATCAACCGGTCGATGTCCTCCTCCCCCTCGTTTTCACCGGTCGAGGCGGCATGCGCCACGATCACCTTCACCCCGAAGTCGAGCGGAAGCTTGAGCCGAATCGGATCCGCGAGTTCATCCCGCGCATGCGTGAACGAGCGTTCCGCACCGGCGTGCGTCAACAACGGGAGATTCAGTTCCACCAGTTTGCGATAAAACGGCTCGAGCGACTTGTCGGCGGGGTCGATGAACTGGATCGACGGCAGCCACTTGACTAACATCGCGCCGTTGTCCCTGGCCCATTGCAGCCGCTCCAACGCATCAGGCCGATGCGGATTGATGCTGGCACCGAAACGGAGAGTCGGATACTTCGCGGTCTCCTTGGCGACGTACTCGTTTGGGATGAAAAACTCGGTCCGGTCGCGATCCAGTTTGCCATTGTCTCCGATCACGCCGTCCATCGCGAGGATGATCGCCGCCCCCACCCGCTCACTCTCCTCCACCCGCTTGGCCAGGCGCTCGATCAGCAACTGATCCCCCTTGGCCTCCACCTCCGCCAACGTCACGCCGAACGCCTTGAGGTAAATGTTGAACCGGAAATTATTCCGCAGTTCCTTGGACACAAAGCAACCACTCCCCCCCGCACCGATGCCGGCCGTGTGACAATGCATGTCGAAAATTGGCTCCGCATACCGCTTGGCCACGGGCTGATAAGGGCCGGAAAAGAAAACCAAGCGCATCACGAGTAGTAGCAAAGCGAGGATCACCAGCCCCTTGGCCAAGCGCTTGGCCAAGCGAGTCAATCGCCCCGTTGGCTTCCGTTGTTCGTTGGTGTTTTCGGTTTCGTCATTCACAATTGCATTCTTGAGTTTTCGCTTGGCCAGGCGCACGATGGGGGGCATGTCAGAAATAGCAGAATTCCTCCATCACGGCGCGGAACAAATCACACCTAAAATTCTGCATGGAATCCACAAAAAACTCCCGGCACTCAAGCTGCAGTTCGCCGAGATCAACGCGCCGGAATTCCCGCATCTCGTGGAGCAACTCGAGTTTCTCGCGGATGTCGTGGAGGATTTCGTCGAGGGAGCCGACAAAGATCTACCCTACGTTGCCGTCGCCGAGGCGGCCTACGCCCTCGTCTACGCTCACAACGAACTGGGGCTGATTCCAAACCACATCAACCACGTCGGGCGGGCGGACGACTCGGCCGTCGTCCGGGCGGTATTGATCGAGAACGAACGTGTACTCTCCGAATATGCCGAGCGACACGATCTCGAATGGTCTCTCGTCACGGTCAAGCCGTGACCATCTCCCGCAGCGCCGACTCCAGTTCACGGGCGTATCCGGCGTGGTCCATCTGCGGCGAAGCCTGAAACCGTTCCCGCAATCCGGCAGCCCGTTCCGCGAGTCGCCCCGGTGCCGCCGCCCAGCCAACCGCCTTGGCCACCAAGTCCTCCCGGTTCGCCGCGACAAATTCCTCCAACCCCACGCCGGCCAGCAGCCCCACGCCCTGCCGCGACACGTAACTGTCTCCTGCCAGCGTCAGGATCGGCGTACCCATCCAGAGACAATCACCGGTCGTCACGCCCCCGTTGTACGGGAATGGATCAAGCATTAGGTCGATCTTGTTGTGCAACTCGAGGTAGACCGGCTCCGGGCCCTTGGCCGCGAAAATCAGTTGGCTTTCATCCACGTCGTGACGACCGAATTTCTCGAGCAACAGCCCCTCGTGTGCCGGATCGTTTCGCACCAACAAAAGCAGCCGAAACTCGGGGCAGGCCTGCAGAATTTCACTCCATGCCCGCACGGCCGCCTCGCTGATCTTGGCCGGATTATTCAGGCAGCCAAACGTGAACGGCTTCCCCTCGAGGCTGGGCAAAGTGCCCGGCTCGGGGCTGATGTCCGGCGGCCCGTACACCCACGCCGTCCGAGGTAGTCGATACAGCCGCTCGACGTACAACGACTCCGTGCCGGCCGGATCCGCCACGGCATCGGTGATGCGATAATCCACCGCACTCAACCCGGTCGTGTTGGGATACCCAAACAAAGTCGCCTGCACCGGGGCCGGCTTTTGCGCCAACACAGCCAGCCGATTCCCCGAGGTGTGGCCGGAGAAATCGAGCAGCACATCTAGCCGATCGGAACGCATCAACTGCACCACTTCCGCGTCTGATTGTCCCGCAATGTTGTGCCAACTTTCGACCAAGCCGCGATAACGCTGCTTGGTCGGAGTCTCGTCGCTAGAATTGTCGTAAACGATCGGCGTCACCCCTTCCCGATCCAAATGCTGCCAAACAGCCGAGGCCATGCGCCCCACCGGGTGATAACGAAAATCCGCCGACAAAAACCCCACCCGCAACGGCCGCTGCCCATCGTACTCCGGCCACTCGGCAGGTTCAGCCGGCTCGCAGCCGAACCGCTCGCCCCACTCACGGTGCGCTGTCGCGATCTCCTCCCGGCTGATCCCGGAATCATATTGCAGCGCAAAAATCAGGTTGCTGTGCGCTGCCGGGGCATCGGGATAAATTGCGAGCGACTGCCGGTAGCAATCGATCGCCCGGCCGGACTCCCCCAGGTCCAGCCATGCGTTACCAAGGTTGGAGAGAATGAACGGGTCAGCCGGACGCAACTCCAGTGCGCGACCATACGCCTCGACCGCTTCGCCGGTGCGGCTGAGCGCGCGTAAGACATTGCCCAGCCGGATGTGCCCGCGAACCTGCGATGCGTCCAGCGCGATCGCCTGTTCCAGTTGGCCAAGCGCCTCGGCGTCCCGGCCGATCTCGCTCAACACTTGGCCAAGCGAAAGCCGTGCCCGGGCATCGTCCGGGCGAAGTTCGACGCAACGCTGAAGGCAGGACACCGCCTCGGCCGCCTGCCCCCTGGCCAAGCGCTCCTCTCCCTCGCGGAGTTGTTCGTCGAATGAATCGGTGTCCATCGGCACGCCGCGCCGACTTCAAATCAGTTCGGCGAAAGTGTCAACGGCTTGGCCAAGCGCTTGGCCAGATTTAGAGGCGGGTCTTGCGCGAAATCTTCCAAATATGCCCGTTGCTGCGAACAAACAATGCCCCGTTGGAAACCGCCGGCGAACACTGGATCATCTCACCGAGATCCATCTTGCCAACGACGTTGCCCTCCGGCGCAGTCAGGTCCACCACCTGCGCGAGCCCCTCCTCGCTGAAGATGTACATGTGATTGTCCGCCACCACCGGCGAGCCGCCGAACGGCCCGTCGAGCCGCAACTGCCACAGCCGGTTGCCGCTGTCGACATCCGCACAGGCAAGCACGCCTGCGTTGTTGAGACTGTAGACCTTGCGTCCATGCACAAGCGGACTGGCCGTGCCCGGGCGCAGTCGACCGGAACGCCATTTTTGCTCGAACGACTTGCCGTCGGCACCGAGCTTGAGAGCCGTCAAGCCATGCGACGGCACAAACAACATGTCTCCCGCCAGCGCGCTCGAAGGAATCGTGGCGGCACCATCAGCGTAGTGCCACTCGACCTTGCCGCTGGCCGGGTTGATCGCGTGAATGCCCTTGCCGGACTGCAGCAGCACCTGCTCCTTCCCTGCTTTGTCCCGGCGCACTGTGGCCGTGGTCCAGTTCGCGGACTTGGGCCGATCAATTTTCCAGAGATTGCCGCCGGTGGTTTTGTTCAGTCCGGCGACGAACGATTCGCTGTCATTCTCCACCTGCGCCACCAGCACGTCCCCGGCCAATACCAACGACGAGGCCATGCCGAGGCTGTTGCGCGCGTTCGGGTAATCCACCGTCAGACCGCGCAACCACTTCAGGTTGCCGTCGAGGTCGAGACAAAACAGGTCGTTTGAAGAAAAAATGGCGAACAGCAGTTTGCCATCGGTCACCGGCGTGGGCGCGGCCACGCTGGTTTTCTTGTGACACATCGTGCTGCCCATCACCCAAAATTGGCGTTTCCAGATCACCGATCCATCGGCCGCGTTTAGGCAGAGAATCTGCAGCCGGTCCTGCCTCGTCCCGCCGCTGGCCGTTACGAAAACCCGATCACCCAACACCAGCGGGCTGGACAGTCCCTTTCCCGGCAGCGCGGTTTTCCAGGCCACATGCTTTTCCGCGCTGAGCTTCACCGGCAGGCCGACTTCATCGGACAGCCCGTTGCCCAGCGGCCCGCGAAACCCGGTCCAGTCCCCGGCAAACACACCTGCGGCCGAACCGGCCAACGCGACGATCATCAATTGTCTTTTCATCCTTCTAAATTACTTGGCTGCGACCTCGGCGTTCTTCTTCGGCAGCGAATGGATCGCCGTGCCGGTGGCATCACACACCCGCAACTGGAACTGCCACTGCACCGTCCACTCCTCCTTCTGCTCGTTTTGGCAGGCCTTCACGAGAATAGTGTTGGCACCCTTGCGCAACTGAACCGGTAGCTTGTACTGGTCGATCCGCATGCCGCGATGATACTCATCACGACCAAAAACCAGCTCACCGTTCAGCCAGATTTTCCATGCATTCTTGCAGCCCAACCGCAACTCCGCAGGCCGGTCGGAGGCCGATATGAACTCCGTCTGCGCATAGCCGGTGACCTCCTTCAACGCCCCGTACGGTTCGTTGAAATCCACCATGCCATACTCGTCATCCGTGGAGTATTTCTTCCAGCCAACCTTCCCCTCGAGTCCCGCATACTCCGCGCCCAACCCGGCGTCCTTCTCCGGGCCGAACACCTCGGCAAACCCGGCGCGCCCCTTGTTGTGGAACGGCCCCACAACCTCCCAGTCGATCAGAAAACCAAAGTGGCGAGTCAGGTCAACCTTGCGGCCAAGCTCCCGCAGCTCAGCCGAGATACGCTGAATCTGATCCAGATCCCGGGCCGCATCCAGCGCCTGCCGGTAAAGCAGCACCGCCCCGGGCTTGTTGTCCGTATTGGCCAAGCCCTCCGCCTGACCGAGCAGGCGCGTCACCGCCTCCCGCCTCAAGTCCACGCTGGGGTCGCTGAGCAGACCGGGCACCAACCGCTCCGCCGCCTCGGCATCCGCACGGCGAATCAGGTCGAACGCCATCGCCCTTGGCTTGGTATCGTGACTCTTGTTCAGCAGAAACTCACCCAGTTCAACCAGCGGCAACGAACCACCCTTGGCCAAAGTATTGCCGGCGATCACCTCGACCGCACCCCGGAGATAATTCGAGGCAAACGGATTGGCCCCGTCCATCGACTCGAGCAACGTGGGAATGGACTCCGGACTGCCCTTGGCCAAGCGCTGCAGTGCCTGCCCCGCAGCCTCGTTGCCCTGTCCTTCACCGCCGACCGCACGCAGCGTCGCCACCGCTCTGGCAAACTCACCATCCGCCGCTTGGCCAAGCGAGACCCCGCCCAAGCCAAGCGCCACCGATGCCATTAAACTAAAAGAGTGCTTCACGCCGGAAAAAGTAGGCAAACCCACCCACCCGGCCAAGCAAAATGACCCAACACCCCACCCCCACAAAAATGAATACTCAACGAAACACAGATTTCACGGCAGCTTCAATTCAGTGATAATCCATGAAATCCGTGTCAGGTTGGAATTGTTTACTATGAAGCTGCCGAAGATTAGACCGAACACCTCTCGCCCGTCACTCGATGATGGTGGCGTGGAGTTGTGATCTGAGTACGGTGGGGAATGGGGTCATTAGACGGAATTGTTTCAGCAGCGATTCGCTGGTTTGTGTGGACACGGCGGTGCTTCCGTTTTCGCCCTTGCCCGTGATCGAAAATGAGTACAGCGTCCCGGGCTTGGCATCTGCCGGTGGTGTGATTTTAAGTGTGGTTTCCTTTTTGCCTTTCGCAATCGTTGCACCTTCGGTTTTCATTTCGTTCTCGAAACCCTCCAATTGAAGTTGAATTGGGGAATCGTACTTGTTTCTGGTGGCGGTGACTTCGACTGAGAATGGTTCATCCGCTTTTGCAGTAAATGCGTGTTCGGCGATGGTGAGCGTAAAGCCAAGCTGCACTCGTTCCGCTTCTATTCGATAAACCAGATGTTCCCCTGCCTGCTCGGCCAGTTCGCGGACTTCCAAATAATGAACACCATCCGACTTGGCCTCGGCACTCACCTCGCCATCAGAGTCGCCGGTAATTTTAGACTCTGCCAATGTTTCCCCTGCGGCATCTGTGACGCGAAGCATGAGGTCGCACGGTGAACCGAGGGTTCGCGTTGCCCCGGTGAATCTCACCCGGTCGCCCTTGGCCAACTCGACCGCGTACCAATCACGGTCGCCCGTTTTTTCAAACCGGCCATTGATTGCTGACGGTAAGTTGATCTCGTTCGCTTGGCTTAGCATGTCGTTCGGCTCGGCATCGTAGGCGTTGGGAGCCTCACCAATGGCCAACCGGCGATATGCGCTGCCCACTCCATTCGGAAGCTTGAAGTTCAACCAGAACTCAGCACCCACAGGCGTTGCGAGAACGGGGGAAAGCGATTGTTTGGAAATCGGATAGAACGGCTTGAATTCTCCTCGCTTGTTCCCCTGCGGAAACACGCCAGAGACAATGGGAAAGTCGCCCACGCGCAGTCGAAAAAAACTGCCGCGCCCTCCGGCGTAGGCCATATCGCGCAACCTCAAAAAGTAGCGTCCGGTTTTGTTGAACCGATGCCGAAACTGCAGATCCGGTGCGATACCGGGAGAGTCTCCGAACGACGCAAGCAGCCGGCCGGAGGCTTCGTACACCCTCACCGCTGGATCAAAGTTGGAGCCAAGCCGGTTGGCGATGACCTCGAAACTGATCGCCTCGTTTTTGGATGCCTCGAACTCGAACCAGTCGAGCTGTGTGCCGTTGCCGATGCCATCCACCGAGATCGGCCCGGCGACGAACTGCGCCCGCTCCCGCGATTTATTGCCGCTGACCTCCGCGAGGTTCGGCAGGTCGTCCACCATCAGCAACCGAAACGCCCCAATCCCCTTGGGTGAGGCCAGACGCACGGCGCCGATCTGCACCGGAATATCCAGCGGCACGATTACATCGAACGCCGCACGGTTCCCCTTGGCCAAGTCGTCCGAAACCGGCACGGTACTGGATGGAAAACTTGTCCAGAGGCTGGCGGCATTGGTCAGGTTTTTGCCGGTGAAAATCAGGCGCGTGGTTTGCCCGGGCTGCACCGCGAGTGGGCGGACCGTCTCGACACTGGGCGTCTGGCCAACCGCCAGCGCCGCTTGACCAAGCGCGAAAAAAAGGAGCAGCCTCCCGGCCGCTCCTGTTGAAATTTTCCCTGTACGCTTGATACCCAAGTGAGGTTATTTTTTCTTGGCGCCGGGCGCGGACTTCGGGGCCGGTTTTTTGCCACGCCTACCGTCGAGGTTCGCGTAAAGATCCTCCTTGGTCACCTTGGACGGCACGCCTTCCTTCGGCACCTTGGCCTTGGATACCCAGAGGATGGCGTTGAGGACGGTCTTGCGGAAGTCGTCGCTGCCCCAGTTCAGGTGGTTGTGTCCGCCGGTGAAGCCAAAGCCACGGCCGCCGTCCTCGCGCCGGTACGCCCACGCGACATGCTGCGATTCACCTGCTGCAACCGCCTTGCGGACAGCCGGGTTGCCGCTGTGGGCACCGTCGCCTCGCTTCATGGTTTCCTTCGGCGGCACGTCGCTGAGGATCGGGATCAGCTTGCCCTTTTTGTCGTCGCGAAACCGCATGTGAAAGTACCACTCATCGTTGGCCTTGAACGGTTTCACGCCACGGGTGATCGGGTGCTTCGGAAGCTTGTTGAAGTTGGCCACCCAATGCGGGTTGACCGACCAGTGCGTCTCGAAACAGCCGCCCTGCCAGTCGAGAAATTCCTTGTTGCCCTTGTTCGTCGTCGGCTCAACGGCGTAGTGGATGGTCAGGAATCCAGCGCCGGTTTTCATCAGTTTGCCGAGCTTCTCAAGGTTGTTGCCCTGAAGTGCCGGGTGGCGACCGCCGCCGTCGGCGTAGATCACCACGGCGTCCGCCCCCTCAAAGATCGACTCGTCGCTTGGCCAGCCGTTGAGCTGCACCACCGGGGTAACGAGCTTTGAGGCGCCTTCCTTCAGGCACTTGGCCAGCAGTTGGATTCCAGCGTTATGCTCATGTGACAACAGGCCGTGGCTCTGTTTGCCGGCGATCATCACCACCTTTTTGGGTGCGGCAACCGCCCCGGAAAACAGCCCGAATGCGCAGGCTATGGCTAACAGGTTTTTCATGGCTTCAGCCTGCGAATGATTATTTCTTGTCCTTGCCCTTTTTGCCTCCGGCTTTGCGTACGCGCTTGGGCAGCTCCTTGATGCGGACGTTTTTGAACTGCACGGTCATCGGCGGGCCGGCGTGCAACTGGAACGCAAGCAGGCCGTCGGCGCGGCGGGTCTTCTTGTCTCGGTCGATCACCTGGGTGGTTTTCACGCCATTGATGTACTGCGTCAGGTTGAAGCCACGGGCCACGATGCGGTAGCTGTTCCACTGCTCCTTCTTGATTGCCTTGGCCACGTCAGCGTCCTTGGCGAATTCCTCGACGGCTTTCTTCAGCTTGCCGTCGTCGCCCACGGTCAACGTGGTTTTCTTGCCGCGCAACGACAGGATGCCACGGAATTGTTCGCCATAGCAGATGCCGGAATAGGTCGGCCCGGAGTCGATGTCGCCCTGGTAACCGCCAATGCGCCACTGGTCAGCACCGTTCTTGAGCTTGAAACTGCGGTACTGGATGCCGCTGTTGCCGCCGACGATCTTGTAGTCGAGACGAAGATCGAAGTCGCCGGTCTTGCCACCGTCCCAAACAATGAAAGTGTTGCCCTTGGTCGGGTTTTCCTTGGTGGTCTTGCCGGTGATCGCGCCGTCCTGCACGCTCCAGAATTTCGGATCGCCGTTCCAGCCTTTCAACGATTTGCCGTCGAAGATCGACTTGAATCCCTTCTCAGCGGCGACTGCCTGGCCGGCAAACGCAAATGCCGCAAGGCCCAGTAGTGTAATGAGTTTTTTCATGATCGTGTTAAAAATTCTTTTAGCTTTTGAGACAAAAAAGGGGAGGAACGTACATGCCGTCCTCCCCTCAAGTTCAGTTTACTTGAACGCCTTTTTGAGGAACTTCAAGCCCTTGGTGGCGATCTCCTCGCGGGTCGGTTCCATCTTGCGCCAGATGGCCGCCGCGCGGGCGATGACCTTCACGTCGGTCGTGAACGATTCGATCACGATGTCGCCCTTGTACTTGACGGACTTGAGCGCGGCAACGATCGGCTTCCAGTCGATGTGGTCGTTGCCCGGTGTACCGCGGTCGCTGCCGCAGGCGTGGAAATGCCCGAGGTGCTTGCCGGCGGCGCGTATCGCCTTGGCCTGATTTTTCTCCTCGATGTTCATGTGGAACGTGTCGAGGTGCAGCTTGAGTGCCGGGCTGCCTACTGCCTTGATGAGACGCAGGCCCTTTTCGCATGTGTTCAAAAAGTCGGTCTCGAAGCGGTTCAGCGGCTCGACACAAATCTGCACGCCCTTTTTCTCGGCATAGGCGGCGAGCACCTTGAGGTTTTTCACTACGAGATCGAACTCCTTCTTTTGATCCTTCGGCTCGACCGCGTCGGCCTTGCCGACGACAGAATAAACCGGGCCGATGAGCGACGGGCAGCCAAGGTTGACCATGTGGTCGATGAGCGCCTTGCAGTACTTCATCGCCTCGCGCTGGTCCTTGGCCGAGCCGCGAAAGTCGCGCCCCGGGCCCATGCAGGCGCAGACCGATCCGCAGGCCAGGCCGGCGCGATCGAGCGCCTTTTTGACCTTTACCGAATCGATGTGTTCCGGTGCCTCGATGGGCAGCTCAACGGTGTCGAACCCCCATTTTTTGAACTTGGAAAAAAGACGGGTACTCTGCGTCGTGAAAGGCGACACAAACAGGAAGGAATTGATGCCAAATCTCATGATAGAATTGCGTGCGGGCAAAACCTACGGAAACCGCGCCGCCGGTTCAATGCCGAAATCCACGCTTGGCCAAGCGCTTGGCCAAGTTTAGCGCCAGTCGAGGTGGTCGGGGAGGCGGTTGAAATTCTCCGGGCCGGCTGCCGTGACGGCCACCATGTCCTCCACACGGACGCCACCAAACTTGGCCGAGTACAGGCCCGGCTCCACGGTAAAAACTTCGTTTTCCAGAATCTCGCCGCCCCCATCGGAGAGCAAAATCGGCTCATGCACGTCCAGCCCGATGCCGTGGCCGGTGCCGTGCCGCATCGAGGTAAAATCCTTCGCCGCGCCCTCCGGCGGCAGACCCATGACATAACCACTGCCGGTAATTGATGCCACCGTGACCTGATGCACGGCATCGCCAGTAGCGCCCACCCGCAGCGCGACGATGGCGTCGGCCTTGGCCTTCACCACGGCCGCATGCATCTGCACGATTTCAGGCGAAGGCTCACCGTTGACTGCCGTGCGCGTGCAGTCGCCCCAGTATCCGGTAGCATTGACGCGCGGGAAAATATCGACGATCACCGGCAGGCAGGTGTGCAACGGGCCGGTTCCGTGATGGTGACAATCCGCCACGTGCGGCACCGTCACCACGATTGAGTCGTGGTGGTTCGAGCAATTTTTGCCGATCAAAAAACTGGTGATCCGCTGGCGCATCAGTTCACTGGTCAACACCGTGTCGCCGTCGCTGAGAATACCTTCCGCGTCGGGAGTAGCCGCGCAAATTGTGCGGCAGGCAAATTCCATCGCCTCCTCAGTGATCGCCTGTGCCTCGCGCAAGTGTGCCAGTTCCTCCTCCGATTTTGTGCGACGATCCAGAACAGCCAGTTGCGGATCGTATTCCACGTCGATCCCGGCCTCGCGCAGGTGCGCGGTAAAAATCATCGGCAGCGAGCCGTCGGTCCGGACGCGATCAAAGCCGTTGTGTCGAAGACACTCCGCGCCGGCCTGCGCCAGTGCTGTATCGCGATCCCCCGACAAGCCGCCTTCCGGTTCGTAGTCTGCCGCGCAGCCGATCTCATCGGCATGGGCCAGTTTTCGGGCGCGATCCATCTCGATATCGCGCACCAACAAAATCGAGCGGGTCCCACCGGATTCCCGCGGTAGACTGATGTAAAACACGGCATCGCCGACCGAGAATTGAATCCGATGCCGAACGTTCATGTTCGCCGCTGGCACACCGCCCAGAACGAATGCAGATGGAGTGCTCATTCGCCCGACTTCGCCTTGGAGTCCTTGTCCAAGTTTTGACGAATCCAATTCGCCAGCGTGCTGCTGCCGAACCCGTAGCCACCCGGCAGCTTCCGATAGTCGCGAGTCTGTCGCCTGGGTGGGCTACCCCAGTGAGCGGGGTATTGCTTGCGCTTGGCCTTGACCGGTGCTTTGTCCGGGGCCTGCTTGATCCCAAGCCGAGCCAACATGAACGCCGACAGTTCGTTACGATCCCTTGCGATCTTCAGGCTCGCCCCACTCTCCTTTGCCCTGGCCACGAGTTTGTCCACGAACAATTGGCTGTGCACGCCCTTGTCCGGAGTGCCGCCAGTAAACATCATCGGCGGATCGGCCTTGTCCATGTTACCGAGCATGTCCAAATCCTTTCGGAGTTCGTTGAATCGTTTCTCCGGCAGTTGCGATTTCCAAAATTTCACAAAGTTCCAGTAAGGCGTTTTCTCCTCCGGCAAATCGAGAATCTTCGGCCACTGGATCACGTCGTAAGTGGCCTGCACCCAGAAACCGGCCGCCGCCGTCAGCCGGCTCGATTCGCGCAAAACTGGATCTTCCGCCTTTGCGTTGGCCAAATCATCGTGCGTGGCCAGCCACAGGCTCGCCCCCGCGCCGGCCGACTCGCCGTATGCACCGACGCGCTTCGGGTCCAGGTTGTACTTCTTCGCGTTGTGCCGGAGAAACTGCACCGCCCGGGCGCAGTCGCGCATGATGTCCTGAAGCATCGCCGTGTGCAGCAGCCGATACTCAACGTCGGCATAGGCGATCCCCGATTCATTGAATTTTTCCGCCGTGCGGTTGTGGATCTTTTGCCGGATGTCGCCGCTCAGAAAACCACCGCCATGATAGTGCACCACCAGCGGGGCAGGCTCCTTGGTTTTCGGCAGCCAAAGGTGCAGCACCTGCCGCCGTTGCTTGCCGTACGGCACGAGGATGTGATCCGCTTTTTTGCCCTCCTGCGCCTGCGCTTGGCCAAGCGCAAACACCACGGCCAAGCCGATGGAAACGATTCGAAGATTCATCATTAATTGGAAAATTGATTCACGACAAACACCACCCAGGCGATCCAGCCGAATATACAAAACGTGGCAAAGACGGCACACTTGAAGCCAAGGTCACGCCGCACGCCGAACCCATAGATCGCCGGCGCCAGGGGTGAAAAGAAAATGTTTAGGCAACCCCAAAGGGTGCTCCCGCGAAACCCGGCCACGATGCCCCAAATCCAGCCGATGGTGCTCAGTAATGCCAACACCGCCAGCGAGATCATGATGGGTATCAACTGTCTCGGCAACGGGAATTCGCCAAAACCCACAGACTCGCCCCCAGTCGTGCCGGCAAGTTGCGCGTTGATCGACTCGTGCCGTTTCACGACGAAAAATTTCAGCGGATTCTGCTCCCTAATGGACGGCTCATCCGCCAGCATCCGGTCGAATCGCTCTATGGCATCATCACCGTTCAACGACACCATTGGCCTGACGTGCGAAGAGACAAAATCGATCTTCGCAAACATGGCGTCGCGGTCGAAGATTGACTCCATGTACGCCTCGATGTAGCCGTGGTACTTCTCCCGGTTGCCCGGCACGCCAAGGACGCGTTCAATGATTGGGCGACGATCCGTGACCGGCTGGTCGATGCTCATGTTCCGGCGCGTGTCCGGCGTGCCCATCAGGTGGAACGCACCGAACGAGTGATCCATGTCCCACGGCAAAAACTGAAACCGGTTCGACTCCGGCTCGAGATAAATGTAGTGGTTTTGCGAGCCGCTGAGGAAACTGTCCAGGTTGCAAATGATGACGTTGCACGCGATGAACTTCAGGAACTGGTCGACGTCGAGGTAGTCGGCGTAACGCGCCTCGAACTCGTCGTCATCCGCCTCGTGGATCAGCCGCGCAAACTCGATCACCCGTTTTTTCTGCTCCTCGGAGGGGTCGGTCTTGGGCACAAACCCGATCTCGTACTCGGCCCAGTCCTCGCCGAAGTACCGGAACAATCCGAATGTACTCGGCTTCATCAGCAGCCCCTTTGCCGAGCCGTAGTTACGCCGCAAAAACCGTTTGTCCTTTTGCTCCACAACGGTGTACAGCCCGATCGGCTTGGCATCCTTCTCCCCCGGAATCGTGAGCTTCACCCTCGCATAACCCACGCGCGAGACCGGGATGCTCGCCTCGCGAAAAAACTCATACGACAAAGCCTCCCGCATCAGCGACGGGTCGGTGATGTTGTTGTTCAGATTGATTTTGGTCATCCCGCGAAACTCCTGCCCCTTGACGTACTCGTTGAAATCGATCTTGAACGAGTACCGCCCGTTCATGTGCCCCTCGATGAACGTGCCGTTGCCCTTGAAGCGCACGCCGACGTTTTTTACCGTCTCACCGTCAATCTCGACATCCCCCCTGCCGTACTGGTGATCAACCCCAAGATAACCAGCCAAGCCGGGCCGCGTTGATTTCTCACTGCGAAAATGCCCGCCCGCCATCGCGTCCTCGATCAGGTCCTCGAACGCCTTGCCAACCGCACGGTCGTCGATCCGCACATCCGCCGGCGGCTGCAGCTTGGCCCATTCCTCCGATGAAATCGTGATGTGAACATCGATCACGTTATCGAGCCCGAACAGAGAGACGGAGGGATCCTCCTGACCAAGCGCTTGGCCAAGGCCAAGCAGGAAACAAAAAACAGTTGAGAGCTTCTTCAAGTGGGAACTTATTTTTGGGTCAACGTTTTCGGATTTTTCACCATCCCTGCCGGTCGGATGCCACTGCCCTTCACCCTCAGAAGCGTGTCGCCGAGGTCGGTGCGGACCGGCTCGGCCAACTTGGCCAAGCGCTTGGCCGCGGCGCGGTTCAGGTGCAGCACGTTTTTCTTTTCGCCGATGTCGTTCTGGAGATCGAACAGGCCGGAGGGGCGGCCAAGCGAGTTGTCGTCGCGGGAAAACAGCATCTTCCATTTCCCGCTGCGCACCCCGTGCAACTGGCCCTGATGAAAGTAAACGAACAACTCATGCGGCGACTTCGCGCCCGGCCTGGCGAGGATGAGGTCGCGGATATTTTTCCCGTCGATCTTCCGGTTGCTGTCCAGCTTGCCGCCGGCCAGGGCGGCGAAGGTCGGCAGCAGATCCATCGACGTGACCATTTCATCGGAGGCCGTGCCGGCGGGGATGGTTCCCGGCCAGCGAATCAAAAACGGCACCCGTTGGCCTCCCTCCCACGTCGAGCCCTTGCCGGCCTTCAACGGCTTGTTGCTCGCCCCGTGCCGGATGGCACCGCCGTTGTCGGACATGAACACCACGAGCGTTTTTTCATCGATCCCGTTTTGCTTGAGCGCCTTCAGGATCTCGCCGGTCGACCAGTCGATCTCCTCCACCGTGTCACCCCACTTGCCGTTGGCCGATTTGCCGGCGAACCGCTCGCTGGAGAACTGCGGCCAGTGCGGCATGGTGTGCGGCAGGTACAGGAAAAACGGCTTGGCCTTGTTTTGCTCTATGAACCGGATGGCCTCCCCGGTGTATCGCTGAGTGAGCAACCGCTGATCCGGCTCCTCCTCGATCACCTTTTCCATCCGCATCAACGGCAGCGGCGGGTACCGGTTTTTCAGGCGGCTGGTCTGGCCCATGTCGTTGGAAAAAGGGATGCCGAAGTAATAGTCAAACCCGTGGCGTGTCGGCAGAAACTCCGGCTGATCGCCAAGATGCCACTTGCCCACGATCGCCGTCGCATAGCCGCTGGCCTTGAGCATCTCCGCCATGGTGGTTTCCTTCGGGCTCAACCCACGCGAGTTTCCGGGAAAGAGCACCCAGCGGCCGGTTTCGTTTTCATGCAACCCCACCCGCTGCGGGTAGCAACCGGTCATCAACGAGGCACGCGACGGGGTGCACACGCCGCTCGTCACATAAAACGTGGTGAACTTGCGCCCCTCGGCGGCCATGCGGTCGAGATTGGGGGTGCGGTGTTTTTCCGAGCCGAACGGCCCGATGTCGGCATAGCCCAAGTCGTCACAAAAAATGAGAATGATGTTTGGCCGGGCCGAAGACTCTGCGGCACTGGACAGGCAGAGGGCTGATCCTGCGAACAGGAGGAGGCAGATGATTCGGAGGATTCCGGAAAGATTTCTCACGGGCTGCGAAGCGTTCCATCCCAAGCCGTCCGGGTCAATCCTGCGAGCTTTGCCAAACATGAGGCTTAAATCACAATTCTAACCAAAAGTCTAAATGCTTGAAAAAGGGGTGCATCGGATGGACGTTCTCTTCCCGTCAAACTTTAAGATGCTTTTTCAAAAAGACTCACTCCTGAAAGCCGCACGACACGAGGGTGGTGTCAACCGCAGACTGTTTCTCGCCTACGCCACAGCACTCTACGGCATCCCAATGCTTGGCAAAGCGGCCAACATCAACCGCCGGATGAAGTTCGCCAGTAACCCATTCTCACTGGGTGTGGCCTCCGGGGACGCCAACAGCACAAGCGTAGTTCTCTGGACCCGGCTCGCGCCAAACCCGCTCGACCCGGACGGCGGCATGCCAAACTTGGGCGTCCCGGTCCAGTGGCGACTGGCCACGGATGACGGGATGCAAAACATCGCGGCCTCCGGGCAACAACTCGCCACGCCGCAACTGGGGCACTCGATCCACGTAACCGCCGGGCAGCTCAAACCGGACACGTGGTATTGGTTTCAATTCAGCGTAAACGGTGAAGAAAGTGTCGTGGGCCGAACACGTACGATGCCGGCACGGTTCGCCAACCCAAAACAACTATCCTTTGCTGCGGCCTCCTGCCAGAGCCTTGAACAAGGCTACTACACTGCCTACGACCGGATGGCAGAGGACGAACTCGACTTGGTTTTTCACCTTGGCGACTACATTTACGAGTACAATGCCGGCAACCAGGGTAACATTCGCAAACATCACGGCGGCGAGATTGTGTCGCTCTCCGACTACCGCGTGAGGCATGCGCAGTACAAACTAGATCCGGCATTGCAGAAGGCGCACGCACGCTGCCCTTGGTTCGTGACCTGGGACGATCACGAGGTGGACAACAATTGCGCGGACGAGATTTCCGAGCAGAAAAATGTCAAGCCGGTGGACTTTCTCATTCGCCGTGCCGCCGCGTATCAGGCCTACTACGAGAACATGCCGCTGCGCCGGACCTCCCTGCCTGCTGGACCGTATCTGCAGCTTTACAGACGCGGAGCGTTTGGCCAATTGGCTGAATTCATGGTTCTGGACGGGCGTCAATACCGCAGTGATCAACCCAACAACGACGTACGTTCCCCCATCAACGAAGCAGCGCTCAATCCCGAGACAACCATGCTCGGCAAGGATCAGCGTAACTGGCTCAAGCATTCGCTCATTCAGTCGAGAGGGACTTGGAACATCCTAGCGCAGCAGGTCATGATGGGCATGGTCGGCACGCCCAGCGGGGATGTTCCCATGGCTTACTCGATGGACCAATGGCCCGGCTATACTTACGAGCGGATGGATATCGTTCGATTCATGGCCGACCGAAAAATTTCCAACCCGGTCGTACTCACCGGCGATATTCATTCGAACTGGGCCAATGAGCTGCGCATCGACGACCGCAAGATGGACGCCCCGGTGGTGGCTACGGAATTTGTCGGCACATCAATTTCCAGCGGTGGAGATGGACAGGACCGCACTGCATCACACGACAAGGTGCTCTCGGACAATCCCTTCATCAAGTTTCACAACCGCCAACGAGGCTATTTTCGTTGCAAAGTTACGCAGAAGACATGGACAACCGACTACATGGTGGCAGACAAGGTAACCACCCTAGGCGGCAAAATGACCAAGCGCACTTCTCTCGTCCTAGAAAACGGTAGCCCCAGCATCCAGAAGGCCTGACCCGATGTTATCCCGCGACGAACGAACACCTATGATCAATCGATTTATCACCGCCCTGCTTCCCCTGTTGTTGCTCAATGGTTGCGGTGGTGGTTCGCCAGACCAGTCGAAACCGACCGGCAACCGCTCCGACACAGTTGACAATACAGCCAAACTGAGCCTGATCGAGGCCGCCGAGGCGGGTGAACTGGAGGTGGTTGAAAAGCTGCTAGGCTCCGGTGTCGATGTCAACGAACAGGCCGACGACGAAAGCACCGCGCTGCACCTCGCCGCGCAGGAGGGGCATGTCGATGTGGCCCGGCGCCTGATCGAGGCCGGCGCAGACATCAACGCAAAGGATGACATCGACCAGACCCCGGGCGACCGTGCCCGATTTTGGAAACAGGACAAGGTTCTCGAGTTGCTTGATAGGAACTCAATCCTCGAGGCCTCTCGTGAGGGGGACCTACAAACCGTGCTGGCCCAGCTTGAATCCGGCGTGGACGTCAACCACGCCAACGCCAGTGGCGATACGGCCCTGACCTACGCCGCATTCATGGGCCATGCCGAGGTGGTCGCTCTGCTGATTGAAAAAGAGGCCAACGTGAACGCCAGCGGCCTCGCCGGCTGGACCGCCCTGCACCTCGCGGCGCAACGCGGCCATGAGAAGATCGTCGAGCAGCTCATTGCCAAGGGCGCCGAGATCAACGCGCTCACCGAGGAAGGTTTTGGAGGGACACCGCTCGATGTCGCCGATGCAAATCTGGCGGAATTGCTCCGGAAAAACGGGGGAAAGACCGCCGATGCGCTGAAGTAATGCCGCTTGGCCAAGCCGATAATGCTTGAACCGGGGCCGTCGTTCCGGGCAGTTTGGCGGCCAAGCAAAATCAATCCTGACACCCCGCTTGGCCAAGTACTTGGCCAAGCGCAACCTGCCTTGATGATGAATTTCAGACAACAACTCCAGAGCGGCAAACATCTACTCGGCACGATGGTGACGCTTCCCACTGCGGCCACGGCGGAGATCCTCGCCGACCTCGGTTTTGACTGGCTGTTCATAGACGCCGAGCACAGCGCCCTGAGCTACGGCGACATACAGGGCATCTTTCAAGCGGTCGGCGACCGGGTAGCCTGCGTGGTGCGCCTCCCCGCTGCTGAGGAGTTGCCGGTGAAGAAAGTACTCGACCTCGGTGCAGCCGGCATCATCGCGCCACAAGTCAACTCAGTGGAGCAAGCACGTAACATCGTCCGCTACGCACGCTACTCGCCGAAGGGCAGTCGTGGGGTCGGGCTTGGCCGCGCGCACGGCTACGGCATGCGCTTCGCCGAGTACATGGAGATCGCCAACGACTCGGTGGCCGTGCTGGTACAGGCGGAACACATCGACGCGGTCAACTGCATCGAGTCGATCGTGCAGATCGACGGGCTCGACGGCATCATGCTCGGCCCGTACGACCTCTCGGCGAGCATGGGCAAGATGGGCCAGGTCACCGACCCGGAAGTCACCGGTGCAATCGACCGGATTCATCAGGCCTGCCAATCCGCCGGGATCGCCATAGGCTATTTCGGCGTCAATGCGGAGGCGGTTCGGCCCTACCAGCAGAAGGGGTACAATCTCATCCTCGCCGGGGTCGACACGCTGCACCTCGGCGGTGCGGCCAGACAAATGCTGAACGAACTGCGCTCCGCAAAGGAGGATTAGAAATGAGCCAACACCTGTTTACAAACGTCAACGTGCTCGCCTGTACCGGCGGCGAACCGTTCGCCGGTGAGGTTCGAGTAGAGGGCAACGAGATCACCGCCATCGCGCGCGATAGCGAATCGCTCGACCGCGACGGTGCGGAGGTGCACGACGGCGAAGGCCGCATGACACTCATGCCCGGCCTGATTGAGTCACACGCGCATCTGAGTATCGACAACACGGACGATCTCGCCGCGCTTGGCCGCATGCCGCCCGAAGAGCACACGCTGCTGACAATGCACAACGCCCGGCTTTATCTCGACCACGGCATCACCAGTTGCATCAGTGCCGCCTCGGCCAAGCCGCGGCTCGACGTGGTCATCCGCAACGCCATTGAGAAGGGCGAGATCCCCGGCCCGAGACTGCTCGCGGCCACCCCCTGGTTGACTGTCACCGGCGGCCTAGGCGACATGCGGACCCTGCACATGCCCAAGGTCGATTCCATGGCACTAATGGCCGATGGCCCGGAGGAGTACCGACGGTTGACACGCGAACTGATCCGCGAGGGGGTGGACATCATCAAGCTGGTGATCTCGGGCGACTCATTCGTGCCGCACGCCGGCTCTGAGACCACCATCATGAGCGAGGCCGAGATCGCCGCCGCCGCCGAGGTGGCGCACGCCCACGGCAAACGACTCAGCGCGCACGCCCGCAGCGCGGAGTCGGTCAAACTCTGTGTCCGGCACGGCATCAAGGTGATTTACCACGCCAACTACGCCGACGAGGAAGCGCTCGATTTGCTCGAGGCCAACAAGGACTGGCTGTTCATCAGCCCGAACATCGGCTTCACGGCGATCGCCGCCTATGAGGGGGACGACTGGTTCACCGAGGAGCAGGTTCAAGCGATGGGGTTCCGGGGGGAACTCGACAGTGCCGTGGCCGGCATTCAGGCATTGATGAAACGCGGCGTCCGCATCCTCGGGGGTGGAGATTACGGTTTCATGATCACGCCGCACGGCCAAAATGCCCGCGATCTCGACCACTTCATCAAGCACTGCGGAATGTCCCCGATGGAGTCGATCCTCACGATGACAAAAAACGGCGGTGCAGCCATGGACATGCCGGACCGGCTGGGGCAGATCCGGGAAGGCTTCCTCGCCGACCTACTGCTAGTCGATGGCAATCCTCTGGCAGACACAAAGGTGCTTTTAAGGCGCGAAAACCTCCGGCTCATCATGAAAGACGGAAAATTACATAAGCATTTAAACCGAAAATAATTTATAGCTTATTTCGTTTCCAAAAAAACGGGATGCTCGCCATTATAAAAGCAAAAAATAAACAAATTAAAGTTGGCGTTAAATATTCCTCAAGCTCACCTATTCGAAGAGAGCCAATTAAAATAATCATCCTAAAATTTTCCACAAAACCTTTGGCAATTTCAGGATTCGGCAGATTCTCTTCAACCAGATAAGCGACCCCGAAACAGTACAAGAAGAAACCCATCCCCCCTCCTACAACAAAGCAAATTAAAGTCATTAACGCCCTGATCATAACGAATCTAGCTTATGTTTTTGAATTTTTTCTGAAGGAGAGCCGAAAAATTAATCAATTTTGTTTCAATCATGCATAAAGGTAAATTCAGCCCAGATGGGGCGGTGATCTGACAAAGGCTTTCCGTATTTCAGCCATTCTTTTTTGTACCGGTCCATTTCAATCTCCTCCTCGGCAGAATTATATGCTTTTTCGATTACACCCCCATTGGTCACTTTAACTTTGCTTTTTGTACTTCGATAAAAAATGTGATCAATCACTCCTGATTCATTACCAGACTCAATATGCCTATGGGTGCTAATACTGTCCGTATTAATCGAAAGCCCATGCCAAATTGATTTCATCCCAGCTTCCTTGAAGGCTTTAAGAGCACCTTCAAATAATAGATTGTTAAAATCTCCCAAAACAAAAAGATTATCATCATGCGGATCGCTGAGCATTTTTTTTGAGATGAAAGATGCCGCAGAATTTTCAACATCTGGCTGCCCTGGTATATGTGTAGAGTAAAGTGTTAGTGGCACACCCTTTATATTTGTCCTTGCAGTCACCACGGATGCAGGCTTCCACCCTTTTGAATCAAACGCAACTTCACTCTTATCGCGTAATGGAAACCGACTTAATATCGATTTGTATTTATCCTTGTGATTCGCAGAGGAAACTTTACCCACGTGCACATGTTTCATCCCCAACTCCCTGCCAACACGCAACGTCCAGTTGCCGTGAGGCACCTCGTTGAAACAAATCACATCCAAGTTATACGGTTTAAACATTTTCCCTACAGATTCCGGCTTTGCCCACAAACCAAACAAAACGTTGTAGGTTGCAAATCGTATCTTTGTGTTGGCAGTTAAATTTCCTTTGTTCTTGTTGCTCGCATAATCATTATTTGCAGAAGAGACTATTGAGGGAGCGGGCACTTTTTCCTTTAAGGAGCGTTCGGAGGCAGGAGCCTGTCCAGCTTGCAACACGAACAATATCATCAGTGTAATTCTTGAGATTGATTTCACAGTATTAGAGTTATCGGCAAGTCTGAAGGAAAGCGATCAGGTCCAGAAATTCCTGCCGGGACAACAGTTGGTCGAGTCCGGCCGGCATCACCGAAACCGGAGACGTCGTGACCCCGCGGATTTGACTCCGTGAAACACGGACATTTCTCATGTTTGCATTTTTCAGGTAGATGGCATCCTTGGTTTCCCGCTGAATGAGGCCGCCATAAATTCCGCCGTCGTCTGTCTCCAGCACGTAATGCTCGTAGCCGTTGACAACCGTCGCGCTCGGATACAGCACAGCCTCAATCAGGTCGCGCGGTTGCCGGATACTGCCGATCCGGGTCAGGTTCGGCCCCAACTGGCCACCCTGCCCCTGGATGCGATGGCAGGCACCACACGACACCCGTTGATCGTGGAACAGCACGCGGCCGCGCGAAGCGTTGCCGTTGGCCAAGCCGTCCAGCAGCGACTTGATCGCAGACTGCTGATCAGATTGCCCGACGGATTTCTTTTTCAACACGGATGACAACACCACGTGGGCAATGGCGCCCTTTTCGGTGAATGCCCTGATGATCGCCTCCCGCTGGCCGGCTTGGAGCAGGGCGAGGCCGGGATTATTTTCCAACGCCGCAGCCAGGTCATTTCCGATTTGAGCCCATGCTTTTTTGGCTGTGTCTCCATCGCCGGATGCTTTCGGATCATGCCCTTGGGCAAAGGGCCTGATCAGGTTGGGCAGATGGACTGAGCGCGACTTGGCCACGGCTCGGATCAACAAATCCGATTGAGATTTGCCAAGCGATCGAAGTCGCATTGAGCCAAGTGCTTGGGCAGCCTGTCGGCCCAATAGAACCGGGGCGTCTTTATCGATGACAAGTTTCGTCA
>CEWJ01033105.1_pt1 | contig 26840 bp, 23 predicted proteins | sample 350291 | NCBI WGS metagenome assembly CEWJ01 (sample SAMEA2622923, study PRJEB7988) | marine metagenome | isolation source: saline water (ENVO:00002010), including | reverse complement strand
AAAGAAGGGCAAATGCACCTATTTTCTCATGAGGGCATTGGTATAAAGCGCTTTGAGACTGGCAAAGTGCGCCGGTTGGTTGGCTGGTTAGACAGAGAGCATATTATCTGGCAGTCAGATGATGGAAAGTTGTGGTGTGGTAGATTGGGTAGTAATTATGCCAAACGTTGCTTGGAGGATAGGGTTTGGAGCTGGGTTTCAAGGCTAGAACAAGGTCGCCTATTGTTACAAACCAGTGCCGGTGATATATGGGAAGGAGTACCTCATCCATTTGGATGGGATTACATTGAGAAGCTGCAATCAAATTCACTTGAACCTATGGAAGGTATTCGATGCGGAGATGGATGGTGGCTATTAGGAATAGAGGGGTTACTCTACCACCTATCCGGAATTGGTGACGGTTCTGATGTTATCCTCGGCGAGAATATGAACTTGGGCGATTTACTTGAGAAAATTACAGCTGACTCAATGGTTACAGCTACAAGAACTGGTTTACTTAGAATGTGGCAAGCACCGCACTTGGCAGACTCCGAGAGGGAAAGTCGGTACAAGGCAGCAGCCGAAGCGGCGTTGGCAAGAGATTGGAATGAGAGGAAATTGCTGTTCAATAAGGCTAGACAAGCAGAAGACGATGGTCGCTTGTCACTTGCAGTAGAACTGTATCAGGCTTTAGGCCGCCAAGAGGATGTGAAACGCTTGTTAAAGAGGCAGAAGGAGGATGGAGAATGACAAAAATCAACAATACTATTTCCCAAGAAAGGTTGGAACACTACCTAAAATTAACGAAACAAGCAAGACATAAGGCTACTGCTATTCACGCTGAGGGAACTAAAGAGTATGATATGCTTACGGTGTTAATGAGAATGGCTGATGATTATACCAGCGATGCGGGATACTTCATGGAAAAAGGAGACTACATTAGAGCGTTTGGCGCAATAAATTACGCTCACGCTTGGATCGATGCCGCAGTAAAACTTAGGTTATTAGACGGTCACGGGGATGATGAATTATTTACTCTACCTTAACTTTTCTATAGACCTTCAATCAATCTTAAATGATTACTTTTAGCGACCTCTACAACTGTAATCCCGCATTGATACAATCGTTTTTTCAGAATCTTATCGATGGTTAGAACTGCATAATTTCGGTTTTCTGCTAACCTGAATATTTGGTCGTCAGTATGAGATAATTCTGAAACATCAACCACAGTCGATTTCTGCTCGAGCATTGCTAATAGCAATGATTTCCCTCTCGGCCTTGTATCTTCAAGCCGGTATAGTTCATCCACAACAGCATTGGTTAAAACTAACTGATAATTACCAAATATGCGTTCTAACTCAAGTTCAAAGTTAATGTTAGAATCAATTATTGCTACCCACCCACAGGTGTCGACAATAATCTTTTGAGACATTATACCGCCTTATTGAATAATACCGTAACCAATCAAACGCCATCTCGATCCAATCCTTCGGGATAGCGAAACACGCTCACCTGAATCTACACATATTGGTAATCTAAGCTCCAGTGAGGTTCTGGTTTTTTCTGCGTTTTTCGTCACACCAACTGATGTTGCAGTAGCAACATTAATCATTAACATCTCATTGTTACGTAGCGGGTGAATCTTTTCTGGGTTTGACCCATCAGTTGAGACCATTGAATCCATGAGATGAACAGATATCTCGATCGAGTTTCTCGTTTCAGGTAGTTGACCTGCTAATGATACAACTTGGCCGGACAGATTATCTGATGTCGTAATTGATGGGTCAAGTTGCGTTGCAAGCCCGCATAATCCGCCGGCATGCATTTTGTCTAATGATAACCCTCCACCTTGCATACTGGTAACGGTCGCCTTGATTGGCTCCCAGCGGGTTTTTGAACCCTGCTCGATTTTTCTACCCGGGCCAATTTCAATTTCGTCTCCAACTTTGAATTCGCCTTTTACAATGCTTCCGCCGATTACTCCACCCTTCAATTTGCTAGGTCTGGTTCCAGGTCTGTTTATGTCAAACGATCTGGCGACATGCATCAGAGGCGTCTCGTTACCGTCTCTATCTGGAGTCGGTATTGTTCTTTCAATTGCGTCAATTAGGATGTCTAGATTGACGTCATGATGTGCTGATACGGGTATTATTGGAGCGTCTTCAGCAACTGTGCCTTTCAAAAAATCTCTTATCTCATTATGTGATTCAATCGCTCGCTCACGACTGACCAAATCAATTTTATTTTGCACCACAACGATATTTTTTATTCCAGACATATTTAATGCCATGAGATGTTCTCGTGTTTGCGGTTGAGGGCATTTCTCATTAGCTGCAACCATCAACATTGCACCATCCATTATTGATGCTCCAGTTATCATTATCGCCATCAGAGTCTCGTGACCGGGAGCGTCGACAAATGAGACGACTCTTTTGAGTTCTTTATCAACATCGTTTTTGCCATTTGGGTTTTTTCCAGCAACATAGTATGTTCCATCTTTGTTCTGAAAAAATGCAGTGTCAGCATATCCTAACTTAATTGATATGCCACGTTTTCTCTCCTCTGAGTGGGTGTCGGTCCAAACTCCGGATAATGCCTTTGTTAAGGTTGTTTTACCATGATCGACATGGCCAACAAGACCGATGTTGACGGTTGGTTGAGCGGGAAGTTTTCTTGCCATTCCCACTCCTCCTATTCACGAAAACCCTCTCGGGATTCACTCCGACGATTCCTCACTTTCCGCCGATAAAATCGCATCTAGTGCTTTTTTACCTGCTTCTACAACTTTGAGATTTATTTGTCTTGTGTCCTGAGTTATTGTGTTACCGCGGAAGTTTCTGCGTTTCCTTAACCCATCAGGCTTATAGCGGAATCGCTTTTTCTCTCCGCCCTTGGTTTTGTAGACAAGGTTGTGCCCCTTGAATCCGGTTGATCGAGTGACTAAAATGGACTGCCTAGAGCCACCTGCAAGGTCTCTTCTTAGCGGTGTCCCGGTCTTATCAGCACCACCAGTAATCTGAAGTTTGTATCCTGACAATGTTTTGTCACCTTCACCTACGAAAATACCATCAACTACATCACCAATCTTCTTGCCCAGAATTTGAGCGTAATTATTTCCTGTTATTTTCAATGAGTATGCTTTACCGTTGCTTTTTGGGTCGGTGTCATTTACGACAGCGACGAACTCTCCTTGTGAACCAGTAGCCATAATCACGCCTCTAAGACAGGTTGGCCAACAGTGACCCATATTTATGCTCACCGCATAAACATAAGTTGGTTTGTATGCTCATAATCGTTTTTTTATCAGCATTTCTACTCTACTAGCAATATCAGTTGGTAAGAAATGCGGCATACTCAAGTGAGTAGTTCTCCCACGTCCACCCGGGACAGTTGAAATCCGCGTTTTGATTAATTGTCTGTTTTCCATTTCTTTCAGATATTTCCATAGGGTAGTGTGACTTTTCATATCCTCAGAATATTCTTCACAAACCACTGCATAGAGGTTTTCAACATCACCAGTAGTCATCGAACTCTCTTTTTTCAGTCTGCGACAGATTGCCAGTAACACCAGCATTGCATGAGCATTTAATCCATCAATAGCATCGATCTCAGAGACCATGTCAACTGATAGCATATCGTCTTTAGCGTGGACATCATCAACACTGATTTCCCGCTTTGTGTGGTCGTCTTGTCTTATTTCACAAGATTCAGCAGCAGATTTCAGAAGTTCAATGACTAACCTAGCATCGCCGATGGGGGCAGATTTTTGCGCAATTAGCCGTATTATTTCTTCTGAATAAGTTCCTTTAACTAATGATAAGTTTGCTCTTTGCGACGCAATTTCGTAAAGTTCATCTTCGTTGTATGATGGTATTCTAATCAGGTTTGTTTTTCCCATTCGGGATATGACTGCAGTTTCTAATACGTCAAGCACTTGTTCCTGACTTACCAAAATAAGTGATAGTGTTCCTTTGCCTTCCTGATCTTCGTCGATTCTCAGTAGTTGATAGAGTATATCATCTCCAGATTTTCTCAACATGTGGTCAACTTCATCCAGAATGACGATTAGATGTGAGGAATTTCGCCGAGTTAATTTACGAAGGCTAAGTAGTAGCTCTCCAATCGATAGTCCACGATCAGGGTGTCCGGGGTCTATTGCATGCAGTATGCGTTGTACGACACGGGTACTAGTTGACGCATTTCTGCAGTTGACATGGGCGATATTGATATTTCTACGATTCATCAAATGTCTTTGTAAATCACGGCAGAAGGTTTTGACCAGTACGGTTTTACCACTACCCACCGGACCGGTAATTACTGCTCTACAACTTGCTTCATGTTTATCTATAGAAGCAAATCTAGCAGCCAATTGCTTTTGGTATTCCGCTCTCGAAACTAATTCTTGTGGAATGTAATCAAAATCCAAAGGCTCTGGGTCATTGATAACATAGCCTGCGCCAATTCGGTCTAGATAGTCCACCATACCAGTAAATGCTGTTGCCAACCGTTCTAAAAGATGTGGTCTAGTTTCAGGGCCACATGTCGAGTTTTAATCGCTTGTAGAGCTATATTCATCAGTGTATTTGGTCGAATTTATACCCATTCTCCCATTTTTTCTCACCGAGAACCACTTGTAATTCATAAGGAGTTATCATGGGTTTGGCATATTTTACTGCATCATCAATGGCAATTCTTGGACATGCGGTATTTACGAATACATCAACTGGATAGAAGTCAATCAATTCCGGACCTACGTGCTCCATGGCTAGCAAGAAGCCTTTTTTACCCTGTTTTTCGAGCATACGCTTTAATCTGAGCGCTAGATTTCTTCTCATCTGTCCGGGCTTCGCGCCAATTAATATGCCGAATCTTTCCTTGTCCATTGAAGACATGATTAGTCCAGATCTTTGCCGTAAAATCCTTTCGATTCTTTCTCTACCCATTTCTCTTGCTTCGCCAGAGTATGGGTCGAGCATAGCTAACGGTTTTCCGGTATGCAGCACTAATCCTATGGGATGGAAATCACCACTGCCTAAAAACACGTAGTGCCCTACAGTGGGGTCATCGCCTGAGTAATTGCAACCGAGAACTTGTCCAGGGAATGACAATCTAGCCCCACCGATAGGGATTGTAACATCAAAGCCTGCGTCCTCGAAATGTTTCTTGAAAGTCGGCAATAAGTGCAGATGTTGTATGCTGCCAACCAGCCCAAGTTTAGTATCAGTCAGTGGTGCAACTCTGCCAACCATGTCTTCAAACCTATCAAGTGCTTCTAACTCGGATAGTACGGGACCTTGAGAATTATTCATTCTGCTCTTAGCAATTTCTCGATGAGCATGCAAATAGGGTAGAACAGGAGCAATTTCAGGATTACCCTGGTAGGTTACCGGGATAAACTGGGTAGGCATACCTGAGTCAATATTCATTTGTGAGTGGCCCATGTGGGCCACTAAGTCCACACCAATATTCTGCATTTTATCGTGAACAAGGTCGCAAGCGCCATAACATGGGTCTGCTGATAGAACGACCCTTGCAGAGGTTTCAGTTTCTATTTGATCCATCATCTCCAATGCTTGCATCTTCAATCCTTCGGGTACTTGTAACGCAACCAGTTTGAGATCGTTGGTTTTTATCCTATCAACTAATTCATCTAACTGAAATTCATGTTTGTCTAAGTCCAATTTGCTCAACTCCTAACTGAGAATAACAACCTTGTCGCCAATCATCTCAAGTTTAACCAGAGAATCGAACTTAATGTCTGGATAATCTGATTTCAACTTCTCCATACCTTCACCTTTTTCAACAACAATGATAGTATTTTGTATAGTTGCTCCGGTCTTCTTTATGCCTTCAATGACACATTTCATAGTGCCACCAGTTGACAAAACATCATCAATTATCGCTATTTTCTCACCCGGTTTTATGTCATTGAGAAATAAGCTACCCTTCGAATAACCAGTTTCTTGGCTAATTTCTATTTCGCCTTCCAAACCGTATTGCCGCTTTCTAGCAATTACCATTGGTATACCGGTTCGCATAGACAGAGGGGCCAGAAGCGGAAGTCCCATTGCTTCGATGCCAAGAATAACATCAATATCTTGCCAATTGATTAAATCAACCGACAGGTCAATAATTGCCTCTAAAACTTCAGGATGTAGTCTTGGAACGCCATCGGTGATTGGGTGTATGAAATATGGATAATCGCCCTTCCAAATTATTGGGGCATTGACTAAACTCTGCTTAAGTAGGTCTATTCCATTCATTTTACCACCGCTAGGTTACAACTCAGCGAGGTATTCAACATATTCATCAGGATCCAATAGCAATTCGAGGTCTAAGTCATGTGGCTCAAGAATAATTATCCAGCCTAAGTCATAAGCTGAATCATTAGCAAGGTCTGGATTAATCTCGACTTCGCCATTTACTTCGGCAATAAGTCCAGAAAAGGGTGCTGGGAATGGCTTTTTTTCCTCGGCAGTCCATATTGAAAACATACCATCTCCTTCATCTACTTCCGTCTCAGCTTGCGGTAGGATTACTCGCAATACATCGCCAATCTCAAGTCTAAGAAATTCACTTACTCCAATCATGAGTCGGTCGTCTTTTTCCTGATACCAAAGGTGGTCAGTTGAGTATTTTCTATTGTGTGCTACATTAAATTCAACGGTTTCTTCATCCAAAATGATTCCTCCTAAACGCGCCTCTGAGGCATCGTATATGAATAATTTGGGAGAATTAACTGCTTATAAACACAGCAAACGGGTTAAGTGAGTCGGCTTATTGGCTAATTATGGGGGAGTCATGAACTACGGAGAAACTGATGAACAACAGATGATAAGAGAACTTGTGAGAGATTTTGCAGAGACTGTTCTCGCACCTACAGCAGAGCATAGGGATCAACACCAAATTCCTCCTACTGAGGAGTGGCAAAAATTCCTCGACTATGGTTTGCAAGGCGTTACTATTCCAGAGGAGTATGGTGGTTCTCCAGTTGATGACATATCTGAATCAATAATTGTTGAGGAGTTATCAAGAGTAGACCCTTCTTTTGGCGTAATGTTTTGTGTCCACGTTGGTCTGTGCGCCAAAACTATTGCGTTACATGGTAACGAAGAACAGAAAATTAAGTATCTGACCAGGCTCGCAGCAGGTGAAGTAGGTGCATACTCACTATCGGAAGCAGGAGCAGGAACAGATGCTGCTGCGATGATTTGCAAGGCTAAATTATCCGACGACGGGAAGTATTTCTTACTCAGCGGAGAAAAGATGTGGGTTACAAACGGAGCTCAAGCCGATATTCTAGTTCTGTTTGCTAAGGACGTTGACCATCCAGATTACGGGGTGAAGAAACATGGCGGCACCACTGCATTTATTGTAGAATCATCGTTTGAAGGATTTAATGTCGGAAAGAAAGAAGATAAACTCGGTATCAGGTCCTCAGATACCTGCACACTCATTCTTGATGAGTGTAAAGTTCCTGTTGAAAATGTCTTGAAAGGAGTTGGGAACGGGTTCCCGATTGCGATGAATGCACTTGACAATAGTCGTATTGGCATTGCCGCACAAGCCTTGGGAATCGCCCAAGGAGCATATGAGGCAGCCCTGAATTACTCACATGAGCGTGAAGCATTTGGCAAACCGATTGCCCATCATCAAATGATAATGACCTATCTTGCAGATATGGCAACGAAAATACAGGCTGCAAGAGATCTAGTTTACCGAGCCTCTTGGGCTAAGCAGGAGCATTACGAGCATAATGGGCCCCGTCATACACAAGAAGCGAGTATGGCTAAGTTGTTTGCAGGAGATACAGCAATGTGGGTGACTGAACGAGCAATCCAAGTGCTTGGTGGATACGGCTACACTAAGGAATTCCCGGTTGAGCGGTTCTTCAGAGATGCTAAGATAACTCAGATATATGAAGGAACACAAGAAGTACAAAGGATTGTAATTGCTCGTTCGCTAAAATAATTAGAACTGCGGGTCAGAACCCTTCAATTTTGCTTGTCGTAGGCCACTGGACCAATCAAACAAAGTTCCTGAGAAAGTGAGATTTTTGCCAACCATATTTTGTAGGCTTTCATTATGCTCCGGTTCAAACAAAACTCCAACGGTGTAAGGTCCCCCGTCCAGCAACCCGGTAACAGTCATGCCACCACGGTAACTATCCATCACCATCAGACTGCGTTCTACCCTTTCAATCATTATACTACAAATGCCAGCGGCAGATGATTCAATAACCGCAACCGACTCTCTATGTAATCTAGTTGCGTGTAATTTCTCTATGCCTAATTCTATAGAGGTATTGACACTTACTTCATGAGGGTCCTCTTGGATTTCTTCTTGATGAGTTTCTACTACTGGTTGAATTGTAACATCACTTGACTTACCAATTTCTTCACTTACTTCAGCGTCAGCAATCTCTGCGATTTCTGTATCAATATCTATTTCAGTATTTACTTCGTCATGTATTTGCGACTGAGCTTGGTTTGGTTCTTCGGTTGGTTCAGCCGTTTCATCGACGTTTGGAACGTCAAAACCTATGGCGCCAAGGTATTGCCATAATTCTTGAACATGGACAGTGCCATCGCCATCTTTGTCTAATATACTCATAAGTGTGACTGCGACCCAATCTGGCGGTTGGGTTCCGGATAAATTTTGGATGAATTGATTGAGTTCTAAGTGACTAATAACACCGTCTGAGTTGGTATCAATTTTGGTTGTTATTTCGACGCTCGATAGTCCAGAGTTTTGCAACCATTGGCCGAATTGTTGTTTTATCATCTCTGCCATTCGTGGATCTACACTCTTCGCCATGGTTGATATTTTCTCTTTGCCAGCCTGAACCGCTTTTTCTTTAATTCTATTTCTCCATGCAGAAATTTCTGGTTGATCGGATAATATCTCTATCACAGTACTCCTGTCAACATGTGATGGCGGCGCGTCGCCAACAAACTCTATTGCTAGTTCAGCTAGCTCAGAATTAGAAAGTGCATTCAAGTCATTGTTTTCTGCGATTTTCCGTTCGATTTGCTTAGCAACCGCATCCGATATCCTTCCACTGAACATGACAAGTCGTTTAATTCATCATTATTGAATATGGTGCCTTCACTTTAATTTCATCCTTGGCCAAGATTCAAAATCGCTTTTCTCCCAATGCAGTTTTACAAGCACCAACTCGATTTCTGCGATTGTCGCCAAATCATTCTCAATTTGTATTCTGTAGAGCCATTCCTTCAGTCTTCCAAGTTTACGTCCTTGTTTTATTTTGGTGTTTGCCATAATCCAGTTCCCGTCAACAATTTGGTTTCTCACAGAGAGAGGTGCGAGTTTTTGCAAACTTTTTTTGATATCTACAAGATAATCTGGAGTAATAGAAGCATGTGATGAGGATAATTTGTGTTCGCAGAAAATTGTTGCTAAGTTAATTATCTGGGTTAATCTTTGGTCACATATGTGGCGGTATAATCTCAGATACTGCAGGTCTTTTTTTGGAATTACTTCTGTCATATGTTTGGTGAAAATTATTGATTTTGTATCTTTTTTGGATAATGTTAGATGTTTGCAAAGTTCGCCAACATCATCAGTTTTCATGTCATAGGTTAAGAGGACAAAAAGCGAAATGTAGTCTAGAGATTCTGAATTTTTTAACGCAGCCGTCATTGTCTCAGTATCTATACTCTGCCAACTAATGATTTGAGCCATCACCTTGTCTTTAATCATCAAACTGATTATTTTGTGAGCAATTTTTCCTGACATTATCTTTTTTAATTCTTGCCAAATCCTTTCCTTGGCCAATTCGCTAATCAAATGTCTGTTATTTGATATCGCGATTGATAATTCTGGCTCAATATGCCATTGAACATTGAACTGTCCCAAGAACCGGTAAGCTCTCAATATCCTTAGACTATCCTCACTAATTCTTTGAAGAGGGTTGCCAACACTCCGGATTATCCGATTTTGAATATCTTTAATTCCGCTGTGTGGGTCATAGTATAGCCTACGAGCGACATCTATAGCAAGCGAATTGATAGTAAAATCTCGCCTTTTAAGATCCTCACTCAATAATTTACTCCACTCAACAGACTCCGGTCTTCTACCGTCGATATATTTTCCATCAGTTCTTAGAGTCGTTGTCTGAATCAGATAGTTACCGGACTTAATGGTTATAGTCCCAAAGGAGACTCCAGTCTCGATTGAATTGGGAAAAATCTTCGTCAAAATATCTGGGGTTAAATCGGTTGCTAAATCTATGTCTGTTGGACTTATTCCCATCTCAACATCTCTAACAGCGCCACCAACAATCCATACACCGCCGCCGGAGTTGCAGATTGTATTCAAGATGACAGATACATCTATTGGAAGTTCGTCAACAAATTTCGTCATACGACTGGTCAATTTCTTGCCAGGTATGTCCGCATCGTTACCGATTATGTGGTCCAACAAAGTAATCTCCAATCCCTATGGTATCTGCCAAAGTATTATCCTTGAAATAGTGTTCCCAGTATTATGTGGGCCGAATCAGATGTTACACTTGTTGATGTCAAATGGGTAAAGCCTCATGAAGAAATCAAAATAAAAAACCGAGATAAGTTACTACAGATGACTAAGCGCTGGGGGGGCTTTACCAAACCGATTTTAGTAGACAGCGTCACAGGTTCTCTACTAGACGGACATCATCGGTTATCAGTTGCTAAAGAACTGGGTTTGAGTAAGATTCCTGCGATATGCTTAGATTATTTATCGAGCGACGGAATTGGACTTGAATTGTGGCCAAATTCGGATTTAGACCAAATAACAAAACAGATGGTTGTCGAAATGTGCCATTCCGATTCATTGTTCCCGCCAAAAACCACTAAGCATGATACGATGTTTGATTTGCCACCAATATTGGTAACTTTGGAAGATCTCATTTGATTCTCGAGGCGATATAATCACGCCACTTCTGATTACCTTTGCCTGTTAATTTATTTTTGAGTTCTGGCTCAATTCTCAAATCTATTTTATTGGAATGAACAATACCCTCGTGAGTGTAGGTTAGTTCTACCCCAGAAGGATTAAGTTTGGATAGCAGAGATTTCAGTGATTTAATGCTTGTAATTCGAACCTTGTTGATTGAGATTAATTCGTTACCGGGCATGATTAAATTTCTCAGAGGTGAATTTGCTTGATGGCTACTGACTATGACTTTTCCACCTCTGTCGGATAAATTCAATCCCAACCATGATGATGATAGTTCTGATTCTTTGGTTACCTTACTGTTAAGTTTCAATCCATAGAAACTCAAAGCTTTAGCGACATCTGGTGGAGATTTCTCAAATACCAATTTATCGAGGTAAACTCCTAGGTTCCTTCCCCCTTCCATATTTACTAATTCCTTTCTAATATCTTGATAGTCAATTCCGATAGCAGTGGCATTTGGATAACCAATGGCATATTTTTCACATAAACGAACCATTAGGTTGCAAATACCATGCTTTCCTCTCGAACGTTTTTTCAGTTCGGCGTCAATACAAAATATCGCTAACTCGCCTTCAAGATAATATGAAATTTGTATTTCTCTAGAGAAGGCGTGGCTTCTATAGAGGTGTATCCAAGCGTCATGACTCGCCTCTGCAAGCGATTCATGCTCTGAACCATTTCTAACAATGTGCCTTGATAGTTTTCTCTCCATATCCTTGCGCCAATCATCTTCCGACCATGCACCAGACCGCACACAAAGCATGTCACCAAGCCACGAAGTGCAGCCCTCGAACCACCATAGCAGGTCAGTGTGAATCTCTTGTTGTAAATCATAGTGAATAAAATTCTTCGGTCTCAAACGTTTCACATTCCACTGGTGCATATATTCATGACTAAACAAACTGATTAGGTCTCTGTATTCATCATCGTGTCCGTCTATCAAACAAATTCTTGGCAGCATTGAGGTTTGGGAATTGAGATGCTCAAGACCACCTCTTGACTTCTCAGTTAGTTGTAGTATCGTTACATAGTCACCCCAATCAGGAATTCCAAATAAGGCGTGATATTCTTGGGCAATTTTCTTCATATCAGTGACAAATTTTCGGACCATATTTTCATCCGTTTTATGCTCACCACTATCCCATAACTTGAGGATATGATTTCTGCCATCAACACTGAAGGATATGTTTTCATTGGGGTTCACTTCCATGATTCCGTCTAGTAGTTCATCTCTATTGGGCGCAATAAATCTGAATTCTTCTGCAGTGTTGCCGCTAATTGAATCAATACCTAACTTATGCTCTATCAAATCTAATTGTGTAGCTGGAGTCCAACCTTTTGGCGACTGCAGATAAATATGATGAGTCTTGTCCATTCTAGATTTATCGATCCCGTCTGTCGGCAGTAGAAACGTAAACGGGGGCATCATGTGTAGATGACTACTATCGATGTGTGTTGAACGGACTGAAAGTTCAATGCCGAGTATCTTGTATGTCACAATTACCTCTTCATTGAAGTCATTTATTCTAACTTCGACTGTGTCCACAGCTTTTCGCTTAAATGCTATGTCTCGGTTATTCTGCTGACAATTAATTGCGGTCAAATATTGCATTGGCTCTCGAATAAAGTAAGACCCGGGCACCCACCTTGGAAATTTCAAGGTAAGTTTTTTGTCAGTGAATGGTGGCGATATTTTTACTCTGACATGTAGATAACGAGTTTCAGCGTTTGAGGCATCGATGGTAAACTCAACCCCGGAAGTTGCTGTCATTGTTCATCCCTGTCTTTGGCGGTTGAAAGGTTATGCGCTGTAAGTTTGATTAACTCACTTGTCGAATTGTTGGCTATTTTCTCTGCTTCAAGTCTGATTTTTTCCTCATCACAGCGTGCAAATAAGCGTTCAATAAACCTAGAACGTTCAATCTCATCGATTGAATCATCAGCAATAATTTCCCAGCGCAATGTATCGAATGCGTCACCTCTCTTGCCTTGTAACCATCTACCGACTACCACATATTGCTTACATTGAATGAGGGTATTTATCGGCTCATCCTCCACATTATCACATTCCCTGTTCAAGAGATCAACTAGAGTCTTAATTTCGTGATTCTGAAGTTCTTGGACACTTTCCGCTAACTTCTCTGGATTGCTGCGGATTAGATGTGGCATCAACAAACCAAATTTTACTCCACGTTTTGTTAATTGCTCAACAGTGTCATCATCTATTTGCAATTCTACATCAGAGAGTGCAGTCAAACAGTATTCGACAATCTTCAAAGAATCGTCGCTCAAGCAGTTTGTTAGAGTGTCATTACTACTGTATTTACTCTCTAATGCAATTATTTTTAATTTGGTATTTTCACCTTCAAGTAGAGAACAATAGAATTCTTTTTCATTGTCATTTCTGAGAATAAACTGTGCTGCTTTTGCTTTGCAAATCATATCATCCTTCTCAAATAGTTCTTTGATGACATCAGTTCCTGTTGGCGAGAATTTTTCCAAGAGGTTTGCTGCAACTCTGTTGTAGTCAATATTTTTGTGTGCTATTAGAGGTTCTAGACTAGTGACCGATTCTCTTGGAGCCCAAATGCGAAATGCATCTATTGCTTTTGAGCGATACCATGAATCCTTGTCATTGAGTAGTGGAATAAAGGCTTTGAGATGTTGTGGGTCATCCATCTCAAACAATTCTCTAATTGCCCTTCGCCGTTTTCTCTCGTCTCTACTTTTTAGATTGCTAATAGCAGCAGTAAATCTGGTGGACAACTTGCTCACCAGTCATAATCTTCTTCATCACCGAACTGACTCCAATTGTTAAATTCGAAATTGGAAATCATTGGGTGTAACATAACTTGTATTATCGGCCACAATCTTAGAAATGATGGGGAATAGTGCCATAATAATTTGACCATTGGGTGTTCGGATATTGGAATCCCACCTTCGCCAATTGGTGGTGTATCATCTGGTAAATTGTTCAGTTTTGCAACTAAATCTTGTAAACTATTCAGTTCATCGATGTTGATAATCTCTAGTTCTTCGCATGTTTCAATTGATAGTTCAATCAAATCTGCAAGTTCAGTAGGGTGCAAATGAGTTTTTGCTGCCGAGTCGACATCAATTGGTCCAAAGCAGACATGACCCAAATCAGTGTCGAGTTCCTTATCATCTTGATATTCGATTTTCATCAGGTGCTGAGAATCTATGCTACCAATGGGGGCAATGATGAATCCTCCATCACTAATTCTTGATTTAATCCAATGTGGAATCGTTTCTACCTGTCCAGTCATGATTACTCTGTTAAAATCACCTGGGAAGGCAATTGGTGCAACATCCAAATTATCGAGGCATCTAATTTCAACCGTAGGCCAATGAAGCAGGCGGTCTTTTGCATAATTAACTACCTCCTTTGACGGATCCAACACGTTAACTCTTCCGTGTTCGCCAACTATAGTTGCGATTAATGCCGCTAAATAGCCACCTTTGCAACCGATTACAATAATTTCCTGTCCAGCAGATAACTCAAGATGATGAAGCAGCGTGATTATCATGTGAGGTGCCGATATCGTTTTGATATTGCCAGAATTTGTTTCAATGTATGGCACAGGTCGGTCAGCAAAAAATGGTGCGACATCATAGTCAGTAAAATCCTCTAAATTTACTTTCAGCATTGCCTTTTTTATTTGTTTTGGAATGGTAAAACCCTCTTTCGACAAACGCTTGAGTAAGTCCGCTGTCCGGGTCATGTAGATTCTATTCCTTCGTATATTGTAAATAATGCTATCAAATCGATGATGATTTAAATTTCTCCTCAATAAAATCGTCGATGAAACTGATGTTTTCTTCGTGTTCCTTTACAGCCATTTCTATTAGTTCATCGTCAGTTATCTGGTCAAAGTCTTCATGCTTTATTTCTGAGATTTGTGTCTTAATTGAGGACTTTATGTCGGACAAAATCAATAACATTGAATCAGTAGTGTTCAAGTCATCATTGTCAACTTCTAAAGTTATGGTCTCAATCAGTGATTTTACCAATTTTGGATCAGTATAAGTCTCATCATATGAGGAAAACATGTCATCCATCAGTATTGATTCTATGCGCGCTAGGTGCTCTGAGATTGTTGCTCTTGCGAGACCAATTTCACTGGCTATGTCTGAAATTCTTGTTCTCTTTGGAATATCAAAGAAACCTCTATCATAAGCAAACTTAGCTAGTTTTAATTGCTTGGTAGACAGGGCAGAATGATTCAATGTTGAATTGAAATCAAGACTCCTTGCGCTTATTCGATCTGGCTGGGCAATGAGTCGCGCTAGGGTTGACACTATTCTGAGTTTCATTGGAGGGCCCTGAATAATGTAAGAGAACCCTTCTCCGTCTAGACGGCTTCCCGGGACTGTACTGGTGCCATTTGTTCTAGCATTCAAATTTGAAACAGAGTGATTGACTCTGACGAGAATAAGAAAACTATCATTGCTGTCTTTTGGTTCTAGCAGAATATCTAATAATTCGATAAAATGTAATCCAACTATGTCATCAGGGGACTTACCGTCACAAAAATTAACCTTCAGAATAATCCTAATGTCTTTCGGTACACGCTTAACATAAGAAATAAATTCTGCTTGTTTGAAGATATTAGTTAATTCGCCAATATCTAAGTTCTTAATCCGAGACCTTTTCCAAAACAGAGTAACTTCTCGCATCAGTCAACCTAGGCTTGCACATTTGATAAGATATGGCACTACTTGGATTATCAATTCCTCATTTCTAGCCAAGCCAAGAATGAGACAATAGGCAGTAATATGAGTAGTATGCGATTTAATCTATTCTGATATTCATTATAGTCGCTAGACTTTACAGGGTTAACTTCTATAGACTTTGCTTTACGCGTTCTGCGCAGAACTCCAACACTGTCCTCAACCCTCTTCAATACGCGATTTCTGAGTTCTGGAGATGAACTTTTAGCATTCCCTCTTCCTACAATGAACTTAACCGTTGTTCTCTCAGCCAATTCAAGCGCTCCGTCAACTACAGCCTCTATGTTGTCTAGATTATGCATGTCAATTCGCAAATTAACGCCATCGCTAGAGATGTGGCTTAAGACACGCCATTTTCCCTGACCTTCATTGAATCGAGCCAATTTTTCTCTTGCTTCTATCAGGGGCTCTTTAGTAAGTATTACCGGTTTACGCCTTCGTGCCAAAAAAGGGCCCAATAGAATAGCAAATAGGAATGGTGGAATACACATCAATGATATAGTTCTCCGAATATTTTCTGCATCTGTCAACACAGATATGGTGGCTAATGAAAATCCGAGATAAAGCCCAATGAGTCCACCAGCCTGGAAGCCCATTGTCAGTCCGACTGGCTCGCCGCTGGATTCCTCCATGATGTATGCTGGGATAGGGTATTGATGAACACTTTGACGTCAATTCTTTTTAACTATTAATTTCTGCAATCTATGTGACCAAGAATGGCCTAACTTCAAGAAAGCGTGAAGAGAAAGTTGGGAAATGGGTATTTTATGTATCAGGATTCTTTCTTTTGTCATTCTTTCTAGCACCTATGGTGGTTGGCACGGGGGAGATACCAGAATTAAACGATGGCCGAGCTAATGCATTTGATTTTGCTACTGAGGACGGATTATGGTCTTCCGGTAATTCAAACAGCGATGAGACATTTGCTTGGACTGAGTTAGATCCCTACTCAGGATTTATTTACGCATTTGGCGACCTAAACTGTCACAACAAGGCTGAGCGGTCCATCAAAATTAATGATAACCAAATGCCAGTGTGCACCAGAGATGTTGGAATATTTTTTGGCTTGGCTGTTGGAGGGTTTTGGTTTTCTAGGAAGGGGTATAATCGCTGGACAGTGAAAGATACATGCCTGTCACTCCTTCCTGATGATTGGTTGATTGGGACGTATAAGTCAAATCGTCGCACCTTAGTTTGGTTGGCGTGTGGAGTGCTGCTGTGTTTACCGCTGATTGTTGATGGTTTCACTCAATTATTGACATCATATGAATCTAACAACATCACTAGACCCATAACAGGAGCTGGTTTCGGGGTGGGGCTAGGAGTGCTAATTAGTGCGGCCTATTCTGCACGGTCTAGATTCTTCAAATCAGCGGCTCAAGTTAATTTGCCCGGCGGAATGAAGTTTCGTTTAGTGGAAGAAGAATAGTCACGGAGGCGGAGTTTTCCACCACACTATGAGCTCTTCGATAGTGGTTGGTGTAGGACATTGGTTATGTCCGCTGGTTAATATCTCGAGCCTTTGATAGACATCATGCAAGGATTTCTTCATTTGATATGCCGGCAATTTAGAATTGGCCAGTAAATCACCCAGAGCAGATGCCCAATCTGCTTCAGGGTTTGCTCTGCGCCAGGATGAAATTAATGTCCTCAGTGGCCATAAAACAAGGCATAACCGACCAAAACCAACACGATCTTGTCTGAGTTTGAACACCTTTGCGTCATTAAATGGAACATGGTTAAATTGCTTGTTTATCCATTTCTCTTCCTCAAGCCATTTTACTAACCTTTGTGTGTGGCGCTTAGTGATCATTCTATGAGGTCCTAACAATTTGTGTAACTTTGGGACCTCAGTTGAACCACCAATCAGTGATAGTGTGCCGAGTATCGACCATGATGAGAATGAAAACGGATTTGTTGGAACATCAAACTCTTTAGCTGAATCTTTAGGCCAGTGTTGCTCAACAAATTCCATCCATTGAGCCGGGCATTTACCGCTTAACCACCCTTCGTGTATCGCACTCATATTTACTGGGGCGCCCGGAAGTCTAGTTTGAGTTTCCAAGTTATTGATTAGTCTACTTAGTAAGTATCTGTCAACTTTATCGGGGTCGACATTGATAGGTGCAGGTTTCCGATTGAAAAATGACCGTAAGGTTTCGGTCAAATTCTTGCGTAAGTCGTCCAGCCCTGATTCGTTAAGTATAGGCCCCACTACATTACATCTATCGAACGGTTCCGAAACTTTAATTCTCCCAGACAATAAATCAGTAAAGCCTTGCCTAATCTTTCTTTGTATGTCGGTAGTCTCAAAATATTCGTGCTTGTTACTCGTCATTCGCAAAGTTCCGGAGCGAATTCTTTTCATGGCTTTCACAGGGTCGCAATCAATCCATATGACAAGGTCAGGTACCATTGCTGCAGCATTCATTTTTACCACATCATCTATGCCTAATTCGCCAACAATCCCTTGATAAATCAATGACGAATGTATGTTCCTGTCTGAAATTACTATGTGACCCTTATCTAGTAAAGGTTTGATGTGGGTATGTGAATGATCAAGACGATCCGCAGCAAACAAACCAGCCTCTTCTAATGGTGTTTTGTCTCCCTTTACTACCGACTCTAGTGCTAATTTACCTAACTCACTGTGTCTTCTTGGTTCATGAGTTGAGTGGATTTTTGGAAATGGGTAACCGGTTAGCAGCTCGCTAATTATGCGAACTGCTTCGCCTTTACCGGACCCGTCGCCTCCCTCTACTGAGATTAAATACATAATTAATCCTCAGTATAATCTTCATACTGTTCTTTTACAAGAGTATTTAGGGCCATTCCAGCAAGAATCAGTATTGGTCCAATCCATATTAGGCCTCTACTGAATAAACTTATTCCTGCCATATACTGCGTTCGGCGGTATTGCTTGCCGCGTCTGATTTCAACGGATGCTTGAATTCCAACAAATCCGGTAATGATGGTTAATACTCCCAAGAAAGTTGACAAAGCCACAGCGGCTTCTAACGACCAACCTCCTTCACTGCCCAAGGTATCATCTCGGATGATTATACTGGTATCACCCTCTTTCATGGTAATTGGCTTAACTAAGCCATTTTCAGCCATGAACTCTCGATCAACAGTATAATAACCGTCCATGATAACCCTCAATTTCATAACTTCAGGTTTAATATCTTCAAATTGGAAGTAGCCGTTTTCGTCTGATGTTGTTGAAACCATAACTACTACAGTATTTTCCTCGAATAACTCGATTGTGGCATTTTGGAGCGTGACTCCGTCAACATTCAAAACTTGACCGGTAATATCAACCGTTTCGACCTCTCTAAACAAGGATGAGTTTAACAATTCGTCAGGGTTTCCTTGAAGTAATATTCCACCACTTATGATACCTAGGATGCTCCCAACAAGAACCAATAATGCCACAATCATACGTAGTTTTTCTTGTTCGTTGTAGTCCAAATCAATCATGGGTTTTACAATTATTTCTCGATTGTTGTCTGGAGCCGATACAGATTCGCTAGAATTATTTGAGTCTGGCTCGCTGTTATCTAATTGAAGTTGCACTCGCTGTCTCAAGGCGGCTCTTCGCTCTTCGAAACTCTTGTCAGCCATGTGTAACCTCCCGTTATTGTAATCCTTGAGGTGCGCGGATAATACCTCTTTCCCTACCTGTCCGCGCACCGAATTAAAGTTTTAGACTTATGTCAGCAACTAGAATTATTATCAATATGATAGAAACTGTTAATATTGCTAAATAACCGATTAGACTACTTTTTTCTACGGTGATTTGTTCATTATTTTCAACAATCTCAAAATTATTTAATGTGATGTTTTCTTGGTTGATTTCGCCTTCGACCTCTGCCTCGTGAAGTAGCCAAGCAGAACTCAGTAATCCAAGTTCCAATGTATGTCCGATATAACCTAATGATTCGGCAGTTACTTTGTCAGCAGTGTCTTGATGAGTGTGCCAATAACCTTCGAAACTTCGGACACCCTCGCCGTAATTAATATCGATAAAATTGATGGCTGGAATTCCAGAGTTATGGGCTGGAATGTGATCGTCAATAACCCCGCGAGTAATGTTAGGATTGAATATTGGAAGGCCAATATTGCCATCACAATCGGTCTCGCTTTCAATCATACCAAGCGCTGCAGTGATGGGTATTACTGTGTCCCATAAGTCGTCTGACGTGTAGTCCACTTTGGTAAAATCCAGAAACTCGTCGCCGATCATATCGATGACTATGTAAGCAGAAATATTGGATTGAAAACTTTCAGTTAGATTATCAACCCAAGCGGTTGCACCATATGACCAAGTATCCGCATCACCACGAGCACCTTGATCTTCTGCATCTGTGAAAAATAGGGTTACATCATGGCTAAGGTTGAGTTTTGGAATAATTTTCCCCATCTCTATCAACACTGCAACTCCACTTGCCCCATCATTTGCCCCATCAATTGGCAGGTTTCTTAATGATTCATTGCTGTCTCGTTCAGCCATATACCTAGAGTCATAGTGAGCTACTAAAACAACATTCTGTCCATTTGAAACTGTCGGACTGTAGGTCCCGACTAAATTGGTGAGAGTGAAGTTTTCGCGTTGGTGGGATGATTCTTCAAAAGACCATGACTGTGATAGGTTTTCCATGATTGACTGTCTTAGAACAGCAGATGCGTTGGAGCCCGGTAATCTTGGACCTAAGTCAGTCTGCCATGTAATAGAGTCATTTGCTGAGAACATATCAAAAGTTAGATTGTCGACATAATCGCAGGGGTCGTTTCCCTGATATTCTAAGTCGGATTTTTCTGCTGATGCGATATTTGCGAAACCGGAAAGTAGCATGGCAAGCATTAGAAAAACGATGACTGGGCGACGATTTGCCTTGCTTGTGCCAGTGAGCATTAATTAATCCTAATAGACTGACACTTAAATACTTCTTTTTCACTGCCTCAATTAGAATGCAATGCAGCATTTAGTGGGTTGGCTCTAGTGTCGGAAAAACGCTCTACAAAATCAGTGTTCCTAATCACTTTAATGGTGATTTCGATTCTTACGCCGATACTCTCTCCAAGTGCTGCTGCCGAGGATAATATTTCAGATGCTGACGACTCCACCGATAATCCAGGAGTAATTATCGGTGACTTGGCTGAATTTAATGTTGCAAGTGGCCGTCAGTATTTACTTATCGATGAGGAAATTCCGGTAGTTTCTGCTTATGGGTTCATGAAACAAGCTTGGGTAGATGCCGGTCGCCCGGGTGTTGATGATATGAAATATGAACCAAACGTCAATGCGAGAACTAGCGCTAGAGCATGCAACCCACATTTGGTCGGAGATTCTTTGACAGTTCCAATTTCAGGTGGCTCGCTAGATGCTTATGTTGCTAAAACAACAACTACTGTTGCCTTCATAGTACAAAACGGCAGAACCTTGTCATCAACAGTGTTGAATAATCTTGCTTCGTCTTGGGATTCGACGATTTATCCAACCATGACCACATATTATGGTAAGGACTATCAGGACGGGAGAGGTCTAGCTGCTCCAGATATCGATAACAATTGCCAAGTCGAGATTGTCATCTATGACATTGATGGGGCATTCAACACCGGTGGTTACTTTGCCCCGTCATTCGCTCGAACACGTGAGGCTGTTTTCATCGACTACGCGGACATAACACTTTCATGGGGTAAGTCAATTATCGCTCACGAATTACAGCATTTGTTACACAATGCACAAGATCCTTACGAGAATTTATGGATTGATGAAGGAAATGCGGATGTGGCAATCTATCTTTGTTTTGGCTCTGACTCTACATTAGTGAGTCATCTAAATCAATGGACAGAGGCCCCTGAGTTATCGATAAGGTGGTGGAATCAAAGGTTTGCCGATTATGGTGCAGGATTCATTTTTACCATGTATCTGGCTGACCATCTTGGCGGTGGACCCGCAGTTCGTCAACTAGTTCAGGACTCAGCAACAGGTGGTGTTTCAGTACAAAACTTAGCACTGTCACCACCTGCGGGTCAACCCGGAATGATTGGTCGGACAATGAGCGAAATTTTTGCTAACTTTTCCGTTGCAGCATTTTTGGACTCTGACCAAGGGATTTATGGCTTTTCCAATCTAGATCTGACCCCGACATGTTCATCCGGCTCATTTTGTCGTGCACAACCAACGGATGTGAACAGTGACTGGAGCACACCATACTCCTCAACAGGACATACCGTGGAAGGTTGGGGCTTGAGAGCGTTCAAGTTTACCCCCGGTGCTTCTTCACCGGCCCCTCTGACTATACGACTAACCTCAGATGTGAGTCAATTTGACGGAGTTATTGTCACTAAATCGATGGTAGATGGATTACTATCTGTATCTGATCTTGATTTTCAGAACAATGTCGCAACTGCGCTGATACCAGGATTTGGCAATCTCACAGACGAGGTTTGGGCGATAACATGGTATGGAAGCACTGTTGCAGATTGTGATTATACTTCCTGTGGCTCTTCTTATCCGCAAGGCACTGTTGATATCGAGGCTGCTAGAATTACTGCTCCTGCAACATTAACTATTAACAATACAGATTTGACGGATAGAGATGGTGATGGCAGCGAAGATACTGTGCAGATAAATTTCGACATATTTTCCAATGCATTTTTTGAAGACTTAGATGTAGAAACAAAAATAGTCAATTCTCAAGGTCTTATTGTCGATGAGATCACCTCTAGAATCTCAGCTGGTGGGGGTGTTAACTCCAATAGTAACATTTGGTTTACTGCACCATATGATGACCAATATACCGTTGAATTTTCGATGTATGATATGATTGGAACATTAGTGGATAGTGTCACAACCCAACCTTGGAATCTAGCTAACATGCAGCCGATTGCAAATGGCTCCGTATCATCGAATGCCACACAAACATGGGAGAATATTCAATTTGTTGGTAGTGGGTTTGATGCTTGGGGCCTATCGCTGGATAACAATACATTGCCGTATCTAGACCAACCAGTTGCCTATGCTTGGGACTTTGGCGATGGCGTCACTTCAAATCTCAAATCACCAACCCGGTCTTACCGGAATATTGGGCTTTATAACGCAACTTTGCGAATAATGGACCAGGGAAATACCTGGTCAGAAACAGATGTAATCAGCATAAATGTCACCGATGATTCAGTCCCAGTTCCGGTTATCACGGTCAATAATATTGTCATCGAAGATAATATGAGTATTTTGACAAATCAGATGATTCAATTCTCAGCTTCAAGAACAGTGGATAATGTTCCGATTCAGAACCTGAGTTTCCAATGGAATTGGGGTGATGGCACATTTGATGATGGTCTAGGCATCTACACTGCACAGCACCAGTGGGGTGCCATAGACAGCACTGTTGAAGCCTACAACCTGACAGTTACCGTTTTTGACGGGTTTAACACTGGCAGTAAGAGCATCACTGTCTACGTAAACAATAGAATTCCATATCAAATATTTGCTGAGAATCTTACCACATACACCTACACAGCGGTAACTATGCCAGATATTTTTACTGATGATGATGGCACAATCGTGAACTATGAGTGGGACTTCCCCGGCGGAGTTAACCTAGACGGTGGCATTAGTTCTCAAGACGACGACTTTGTTCAAACTGAATCAAGTTCCCCATATCCGTCACCTTCTTGGAATACCCCCGGCCTAAAGATTGCTACTTTGACAGTAACGGATGATGATGGTAGTCAATCAACTGCGCAATTATTTGTCAATGTGCTCAATCAGATCCCAATTGCTGATTTCACGGTCAGAGCAACGGAAAACGGTGAGACTATTGCTGTAGACTTCAGGGCTCAAGACGGGTTTGTCGATGTGCCATATACTTTTGATGGAATCTCTTCTTTTGATATAGACTCACCTAATGGGGATTCTGCAGAACTGATTTACAACTGGTCGTTTGATGACTCTGATTACCGTGATAGTTCAATTACCACCTACACTTTTACCGAGCCCGGCATCCATCAAGTAACACTATTCGTAACCGATGCACTAGGCGCGCAAAGCCTTGCTAAGACTATCACTGTGAGAGTCCAAAACCCACTACCAATTATTTCTGTGAGAATATTAGATGGGTGGATTGATGGAGAACAAATGGATCAAAATACTCCGAGGCCAGAAGGCTTCCTACCTGATTCTTGGACGCATACGTTTGATGATGATGAGAATACCTTCACAGCGCCGGGTTACATGCTTTATTTTGATTCAGAGGGAACCAGAGACGGAGACAGACGCTACGAAGGAAAGTATTCGCCATTTAATATTGAGAACAACTCCAATTGGAATGGGATTGTGGAGTATACTTGGGATTTTGGGGATGCTAGTCCGTTATCAAAAGAAGCATCTCCATGGCATTACTATGATAATCCAGGAGTTTACTTAGTGACACTAACAGTAAGGGATTCATATGGTACTGGTGATGTAAGTAAGGAAACATTTACAATAATTGTTGATGAGGCTCCACAGATAAAAATCATCGATATTTCAGATGAGGTTATTGCTGAAGAATCAACATATATCAGTGCTAACATATCTGATTATGAGGTGAATAATAACATCATGATTTATCGCGATTTAAACGTAGAGGATGGTTCGTTGTTCGATAAGGACGAAACTTTAAACCCAGAGTTAGTTGTGAGATGGGATATTAATATCGAGCGAGATACCAACAAAAACGGTATATTGGCCGATGATTGGTTGATACCAAAAGAAAACGCCGTAAATTATCGAATTTCGGCCCTGTGGAATGAATCAGGTACTTACACTGTAATAGTTGAAGCATGTGATGGTATCGGTCTCTGTACCACTCTTAAGCAAGATGTAGAAGTAGCACCAAAGCCAGATCCAGACCCTTCGCTTTCTGATTTTGAACTTGAGGATTGGTCAACATGGGTCAAAGAGGCAGGTTCGGACTTGGCTACTTACATTGCTTTGATTGCGGTAGCACTGATACTTGGCTGGCTTGTATTGCGTGAATCATCAGAAGTAGAGGACGAAGCAAAACAAGCTGCTGAATCCTACACGGATGTAGAACATGTCGAGGTTCAGGGCGGTCTATTGGGCATGGATCAACATACACCGCCCCCTGCACCAGCAATCCTGTCCAAAGAGGAACGTAGGAGTGAAGATAGTGGTTATGTTAGGCCATTAAGAAGGAGAATTTGAGGATTCCAAAATTTAGGTGAATCAATCTTTGAATAATTGGTGACAATAATGGGTAGGAAACTTGTGATATTTTTGATTCTAACCTTTATGTTACCAATATTCAGCATTAATGGTAATAGCTTTGCGGAGATTGCCTCAGCCTCAGATTCCTGTAGCGGCGATATTGAACCTATTTCATGGAACCAAACCGTCGGCAGGTCCGCATTAGTGCCACATTACAACTACTACTCAGGGTATTTCGGATTTGGTGACTTTGACGACGATCAAAAAGGGCGTTCTCACAAATCAGAATTGGTATACGAGCCACCAAGAGAAAAAACCGAACTGAATCCTGAAGAAGAATGGATGTATGAAGACTGGGACAGAGATACTAGGTTACAGCCTCTAACCACTAACCATCACTCAATTATGCTGGTTGGCAATGATAGTATTGGAGCCTTGAGAGTTAATCTATCTGAACAACATAGAACAACAATTTGCGTAACAGTGCAAGCATTAAACGAAACTAGCAACGATTATTCGGTTGATGTCTATCTTATGACCACTTCAGAGTTTCAACGGTACACAGAATTATATTACTCATCACATTCTTCTAATAACTTCTATGAAGAAATATCTGAAGCACTCAGTGATATCTCACCTGAGTGGCGAGGAATAGATTTCACTGGGTGGCGTACATATCGAGACGCTCACCAATATGAATCGGTAAATGAAATAAATTTCGCACTTAATCTTGATGGGCCAGAATCCTACACACCCATTTTTGGGGGGGAAAGGTGGCAAGATTTCTACATCATCATAGACACTTGGGACAATAATCACGACAATGATGCAGCGCCGCCTGGAGTCGTTACCGCCGCTGAGGTCACGATAATAACTACTGAGCGTTCGTTCATACTACCAAACTTCACGGTGGCCATTATATTCCTAATGATGATTATCGGCATGGTAATTTTTCCGTTCATTCTCAATGCACGTTACATGAAAGCAGGATTGGACCCTGAGGCTGACCAAACTGGGAATGGACTGGTCCCATCGTTAGAAATTCCTGCGGAATTGTCTGATCATACTGAAAATCAAAATACCCATGACAAACAATATCCTGAAATAAATAATGCCCTAGATGAGACTTAATATTCCATTAGTGCCCAAGCATCTCTGAGATCTCTGACGTTTACTAGGCCTCTGTCTGATAGTCTGAAATGATTCATCATCGTTGCATAGACTATTTCTTGCTCGAGGACAGGTGCATGCAATCTTACCCAATCTCCACCGCTACCAAGCCCCATAAGTGCATGGCTTGAGCCTTCGCCGATCAATGAATTTGCAGCTTGGAATATTTGCAAAGCATCTTGATGGTTGTTAACTGCCGAACAAAATTTGATAATGTCGCCGGATGATGAATTATCTTTCACTAACGCGACGATTTCTTCAGCTGTTGGGGTTGATTTTGTCTCATGAATTGACGCAATCACTTTACAACCCGCCTCGTTGGCTTGGTTGACCAACTTATCCCTAGATTTCTTGTCGATTGACAACTCTAAATCCACAAAACTGACTTCGGAGTCGATTGATTGGCGTAATATTTCTAATCGTTGTTCTTCAGTTCCGGCGAAGAAACCACCTTCTCGCACTGCTCTTGTGGTGAATACAACTGGAACCGGAATTCCTTCTTTTAGGGTAGAAATTGCTTCCGTGACATCTATTTCGGTAAAATCTTTGACGCCCCATTGCTCAATTGGGGGCATTTTTGAGTATTCTTCACCATCGTCATTGGTCATTACAACAGGTTCAGGTTTGTTTAAGTATAGCTTATCAAATCTTATCTCAACATAATCAGCTCCGGCGATATTTGCTCTTGTTGCCTCGTCAATCATATCCTCAACGGTGATTGCTTCTAGGGAGACGCATACTTTCGGTTCTGCCATGA
>CEWJ01017203.1_pt1 | contig 27059 bp, 30 predicted proteins | sample 350291 | NCBI WGS metagenome assembly CEWJ01 (sample SAMEA2622923, study PRJEB7988) | marine metagenome | isolation source: saline water (ENVO:00002010), including | reverse complement strand
GCCCGGATAAGAGTGCAATTGCGTCGTGCCGCCGGTCGTGCCGGGGAGGATAAAAGTAGCGAACACCCGGTTCGTATTGGTCGCTTTTATATTGATAACAGCTATCATCGTGCCGAACTGGACGGCCAGGCATTACCTCTCACCGCAAAAGAATTCTCGTTGCTGCATTTCCTGGCCAGTCATCCGGATCAGGTATTTTCCAGAGAGCAATTGTTAACCTCAGTCTGGGGGTATCATTATGGCGGTTTTGAGCACACGGTGGCCAGTCATGTGAATCGTCTGCGCGCCAAGCTGGGTAAAACCAAAGCCGGCGCTCATCTGGTCGAAACCGTGTGGGGCGTGGGGTATAAATTTAACAGCGACTGTTTACAGTTATCCCAAACCGCTTAGGAGTGGGTTGCTGAGCCACTAAATAGAAAAAGCCCGTCATCGTAACGGGCTTTCGTGTGAAAATCAGAGGGCTTAATCTGCGCTTTCAGCCATCAGTTTCTCTGTCAGATAGGTAAACTCAAGGGCTACCCGCTTAGCCGTTTCCTGCTGGTTGGCCGCTGCTGAGTGACCACCGTCGATGTTCTCGTAGTACAGAAACGGCTTGCCCGCGGCTTCAAACAGTTTAGCCATCTTACGGGCGTGTCCGGGATGTACCCTGTCATCTTTGGTGGAGGTCACAAAGAAAGGTTCCGGGTAATCTGCATCGGCTTCAAAGTTGTGATAGGGCGACATTTTTTCCAGCCATTCGCGCTCTTCGGGCACTTCTGGTGAGCCGTATTCTCCCACCCAGCTGGCGCCGGCCAGCAACAGGTGGAAACGCAACATATCGAGCAGTGGTACCTGCACTATCACCGCATTCCACAGGTCCGGGCGTTGAGTTAGCATGACCCCCATTAGCAGGCCACCGTTAGAGCCGCCCTGGATCCCCAGATGTTCAGGGGAGGTCAGTTTGTGATCAATCAGCCATTCGCCTACGGCGATAAAGTCGTCATACACCACTTGACGGTTAGTTTTCAGACCGGCCTGATGCCATTTAGGGCCGAATTCACCACCGCCACGGATATTCGCCAGTACGAAAGCACCGCCTCGCTCTAACCACAGCTTGCCCCTTAAGCCGCTGTAGCTGGGGCGCATGGAGATTTGAAAGCCGCCATAGCCATACAGCAGAGTAGGCGTTTTGCCATCGTGCTTAATGCCTTTTTTATGGATCACGAAAAACGGCACCATGGTGCCGTCTTTCGATTTTGCTTCTTTTTGCTCTACTACCAGATCCTCAGTGTTAAACCAGCCAGGCAGGCTCTTTAAGGTTTTCACTTCGCCGCTTTGTGGTGAATAACTCATTAACGAATCGGGCGTCAGGAAGCCTTCGTAATTGATCAGTACCGTTGCCTCATCTTTATCGGCAAACGAGACCGACAGCGTGCCATTGGCAGGCAAGTCCAGTTGTTCCCGTTGCCATTCATCGCTGGCTTTGGTGATGGCAAATACTTTGCCTACCACATTGTCGCTTAAGGTCATCAGCAGTTGTCCCCGGGTCATCGAGATACCTTCGATAGCCTGACGACCGTTAGGCTCAAAAATAACCTCAGGCACCGTTTCTGGGGTAATCTCGCCTGCTTCAGTGAAAGGCATCGCCAGCAGGCTACCGGTAGAATAATGCGTAGTACTGCCAGCGGCTTCCACGGTCCAGTCTTGTTTGATGGTAAATATCAGTTGCCCTTCAAACAAACCCACGATATCGGCTTTATCTGGCAGCGGAAGACGCACAGCATCTTTACCTGTCGGGAAAACATAATTCTCGCGGGTAAAAAAAGTGGGGGCAACTACTACCCCTTCCAGGCGGGTGCCATCATCCCGTTCCTGGGTGTAAGGAAAAACGCCAACATCAGTTTTATTGCCGCTGAACAGCTGTTGTGCTTCGCTAAGTGGCGTGCCGCGCTGCCAGCGTTTTACCGTAGAGGGGTACCCGGATTGCGTTAGGGTAGTGCCATTACCGCCCCAGTCTGTCGCCACCAGCAGCGTATTATAGTCAACCCAGGCTACGCCGGATTTGGCTTCGGGCAGGGTAAAGCCGTCATCCACAAAGCGCCTGGTAGCAAGGTCAAACTCACGGATCACCACCGCGTCTTTGCCGCCATCAGACAGACTCACCAGGCATTTGTAATCGGCTTTTGCTTTGGCGGTATAACAGTTAGCGCCTTTATACACCCAGTTTTTACCTTCGCTTTCGGCCAGTTTGTCGAAGTCGAGTATGGTTTCCCATTGGGGGGAATTGGTGGTATAGCTGTCGAGAGTGGTGCGGCGCCACAGGCCCCTTATATTCGTTGCATCCTGCCAGAAGTTGTAAACATAGCCGTCGCGGATAGTACCGTAGGGAATACGCTCAGAGGAGTTAACCACTTCCAGTGCTTTTTCGTTCAGGTCGGCATAAATTGGATTCGCCTGAAGCTCGCTCAGGGTGCGCTGGTTCTGACTGCGAACCCAGTTAAGAGCTCTGTCGCCTTCCACTTCTTCCAGCCACAGGTAAGGATCTTCCGTGGTGGCAGAGGCGGCAGGAGTTACTGCACTGGTGGTTTCCTCTGTAGCGCTTTGTTGCGGTGTCATGCAGCCGCTTAGTGCGAGTGCGGTGGCCACGGCTATGCTCAAAGAGCGGATCAGTTCCATGTGTTCTCTCCTTTGAAAGATGGCCGCTCACCACTCAGCAGCGGGTGATAACGGCAGGCTACTCTATTGATTGTTGGTTACATCGTCAGGGTAGATGTGGCGAGTTACCGCTACACCAGAAATAGCGTTGCGGTGCCCAAAAAGGCAAAGATACCCACTACGTCGGTGATGGTAGTCAAAATCACACTACCAGCCAGCGCGGGATCAATGCGCAGCTTTTTCATAACAATAGGTAGTGTAGCGCCTGACAGCGCAGCGGCAATCATGTTCATCAGCATTGCGAAGGCAATGATAATTCCGAGTGTAAGGTCTTGTTTCCAAGCGGCTATTACGGTGGCAATCAGGACTGCCCAGATAACACCATTAAGCAAGCCTATAGCGAACTCCTTGGTGATCAGCCAGCGTGAGTTAGACGGATTAACGTGGCCCAGAGCCATACCGCGGATCACTAAGGTGAGGGTTTGGTTACCTGCGACGCCCCCCATGCTGGGCACAATAGTATTGAGAATGGCCAGCACTGCCAGTTGACTCAGCGTCGCTTCAAATAAATCGCTTACCGCAGCGGCCATCAGGGCGGTAAGCAGGTTAACGCCAAGCCAGACAGAGCGTCTGCGGGTACTTTGCCAGACCGGGGCAAAGGTATCTTCTTCATCATCCAGACCGGCCATACTCATCATCGAGTGTTCGGCGTCTTCACGGATAATATCCACCACGTCATCAATGGTGATCCGGCCTACCAGACGGTGCTTGTCATCGACTACCGGTGCCGATAGCCAGTTATACCGTTCAAACATGCTGGCCACTTCGTCATCGGGCATATTCACCGGAATAGCTTCCGGCTCTTCGTCCATCACATCCGATACCGTGGCTTCCGGATCGGTGGTTAATAGCCGCGCTACAGGCACAATACCTACCAGGTTATCGGTGCGGCTGACCACGTAAAACGTATCGGTATTTTCTGGCAGTTCACCTTTCAGGCGCAGATAGCGCAGTACCACATCAATGGAGACTTCCGGGCGCAGCGTAATGGTATCGGTGTTCATGATGAAACCAGCGGTTTCCTCACCGTAAGACATGGCTTGTTCTGCGCGATGGCGGTCCTGAGCATCCATCGACTGCAACACATCCTGCAACACTTCTTCTGGCAGGCTCGACAGGGTTTCGGCAAGGTCGTCGGTGTCCATGTCTTCAAGAGCATCGACCACCTTGGCGGGCATCATTTTGGCAATGATACCATTACGCACTTCCTCGGAAAGTTCTTCGATGACATCGCCGTGAAAATCACTGTCGAGCAATTCCCACAGATCATCACGGGTTTTGGTAGGGCTGGATTCAAGAATTAAGGCGACGTCACTGGGTGGCATTTCGTGCAGTTGTTTACGCACCGAAACAAAGCGACCCTCAGACAGCGCCTGATTGATGGCACGTAATTGCCCTCGCGCATAGTTCGCTTCAATCGCTTCTGCCACCCGTAATCCTTAAGTATATCGCTATGTCTGTAAGGGTAACTCAGAGGCTGATTTCTGTCATGGATTAAAACGTTAACTGGCGCTTTTTTATTCTATACAACAGGTTTTAGCGTCACTTCTATAGCTAAAGGTTATGGTTATTAACATAAATTATACGATATTTTATTTTGCCATCTGTTATAAAAGAATGTTGATAATCCATTAAAAACAATATGTTATACTAAAGTATTAGGTGCGGCGCCGTGGAAATTTTAAATACCAGAAATAGCAATGCGCTGGCAGTGGTCTTTCCTTCTGTCATAAAACATCAGTCTAACCTGACAAACCTCAATCGCTGGTGGGATAAAGTGGCTCTGGTTGGCAAAATTAACAGTTTGAATGTACCTCAGAGTTTGTTAGCTAACATGCTGGATACTAAGGGGGAGTTTGCCGACCTACAGGAATTGCTGATTGAAAATCTGCTGGCTGAACAGCTACAACAGGTGGGGCGCAAGCACCGCTCCATGGCCCGGACGCTGATAGATATTCCCAACCGTAATTTGTTTGAACGCACCGCTGATGTGGGCTTTCTGGCCACCGATACCCGGTTTGTCAATTTTTTAAAAACGCCGCACAACATCACCGATAGCCAAACCGCAACTGATACTCAACACATCGTGCAGCATATGCAGGAATACGCAGCAAAATATTCCGTGTACGACGATGTGATATTACTCGACCCGCAGGGCCGCGTAAGAGCCCGCATGAATAGTGAGGTGGCCGGACAATTAGGCACGGATCCGGTAATCCAGGAGCTGCTAAACAGTGGTAAAGATTACGTGGAAGTTTGCCGGTATTCTGCACTGTGTCCGCATAAAACGATTGCTTCTTTGTTTCTCGCGCCGGTTAGGGATCCGCATAGCAACGAACTGCTTGGAGTGCTGTGTTTAAGCTTTAAACTGGAAGATGAAATGACTTCGCTGTTCGCTGATTTGGATGATGGCAGCGGTCTGGTGATGGCGTTACTGGATGCCCGGTGTAAGGTCCTTGTGGCCAGTGATCAGTCTTTACTTGCTCGCGGAGAGCTTGTTGCAACCAACGGTCAGGACTCGTTAATTACGCTTAACAACCATCAGTATTTTTGTACCGTGGCCGCAACCCGGGGTTATCAGGGGTATATGGGTCTATCCTGGCAGGGATGTGTGTTAATGCCATTTACCCAACCCGCAGATCAACATGAGCAGGCAGATACAGCACCGGCAGATCAGGACGTAGCCCGTTGGCAGGGGTTTTCTGCCACGCTTAGCAATATCCAGCGCCGCTCACGTGTGGTTACCGATGATCTCGATCTGGTGGTACTAAACGGCCGCATTGCGGCAGCCCGCACCGATGCCGATGAGTTTATTCCGATTCTGGAAGAAATTCGCCAGATTGGCCGCCAGATGCAGGGTATTTTCAGTCGCTCCGTTAGTCAGCTGATGACTACCGCATTAACGACTCACTACAATGCGCTCAGCGCGCAGGCAGCATTAGCCATTGATATTATGGATCGCAACTTATACGAGCGGGCCAATGATTGTCGCTGGTGGGCACTAACAGAAACCTTTACCCGGGTACTCGCTGCCGCCGATATCCCGCCCCAGGCCGCCCAATCAATGAGTGATATTCTGGCTTATATCAACGACCTGTATACGGTGTATCAGGGCATCTACGTGTATGATAATAGCGGTCGGATCATCGCCGTGTCGAATCCTGGCTTAAAAGAATGGCAGGGAACCCAGGCTACAGAGCAGAGCCTCTGGCAAAGTGTAATGTCACTGACCGATACGCAGCAGTACTCTGTGTCGGCATTTCATCCATGTGACTATTATCAGCAGCGACCCACGTACATCTACAATGCGGCCATTCGCAGTGATAACCGCGTGGTGGGAGGTATTGGTTTAGTGTTCGACAGTGAACCGGAGTTCCGGCAAATGCTTGATGAAGTACTGCATAACGCCGATGCAAAACGAATGGGGGTTTTTGCTGAGCGCAGCGGTAAGGTTATCTCCGCCAGCAGCAACGCGCCCTGGCAGGCGGGCGAACACATCACCCTGCCAGCGGATATTGTTAGTCATGGCTGCGGGGAGCAGGGAGCGGGTATTTTTACGCTGGAGGGGCAGCAGTATGTGGTTGGCTTTGCTGTGTCCAAAGGTTACCGGGAATATAAAACCACGGATGGCTACAGCAATGATATTCTGGCTCTGATGGTGGAACAAAACAGTAGCGACGCCTGAAAAGACGGACCCATTTTGCTTATTCCCGGCGCATCTCCTCAAACAGCGACGGCTCCCAGGGGCGCATTGCCATGAGCAAGCCCATGTGCGTGCGTTCGCTAATGGGTAAGCGGGCATCTTCTTCGTTAAGCTCGGCCGCCTCCCGGGTTAGCTGATTGAGTCGGCGCTGAATAATTTCCACCGAACTTGCCGAATAGCGCCCGCGCAGGTAAAAACGAAAAGTCCAGGGCTCGTTTTTCTTCGGCGCCATAAACTTAACCATGACTTCCTGCTCCATAAACCTTTCCAGAGGGCCGCCGGGGATCCAGCGAAAGTCCTGGGCAATCAACAGGCGATAGCGATTACCGGGAAGAAATTCAATCAGCTTCAGGCGATCCAGTTTTACCATCAGGCGCACGGCTTCAGGCTCGCTGATATCGTAGTAATCAATGATCTCGTTAAATTGCCAGCCGTCGCGTACGCACACAGCGGCTAGCAGCAAGCGCGGATTTTCCAGCAGTTCGCGCTCCTGCGCATGAGATAGCTGGGAGACCCGAGGCTGAGTTTGGGCAACCTGAATAAATACATCGCTCAGGGTTAAACCTAAAGCCTCACAAACCTGCTCCAGGCGCTCCAGGGTAAAGCTTTGTTGTGAGAAGCAGCGTTTTATACTCGCTTCACTCAGTCGCAGCTGTTCAGACAGGGATTTATAGGTCATTCCCTGTTCCTTGAGTAATTGCTTTAAACGCTGTGTTACCTGCTTAATCTGACTCATAGTATTAAAATCCGATACCTTTGGTGTAGGAATATACTACAAATTTTAATTGAGTTTACTTATTTTCTACCGGGGATTAGCTTGAAGGGGAACCAACCAGTGAAGGAATATGACCATGAAGAAATTAGTTATTGCATTACTTACCAGTGTTGTTATCAGCCAGGGAGCAATGGCGGCTGACTCTGTTGATCATAGCGGCCAGGCGAGTAAGCACAGTGTACTGGCCAGTGTGGAAGGTGCTGCTTCAACGGCATCGGTAGCCAGTGCCGTGGTAGCAGCACCAGTGATTGTTACCGGCCTGAGCGTGGTGGCTGTCGCCGACTCAACCCACCAGTCGGTTAAAGCCCTGCATGCCAAGCATCAGCAAAACACTAAACCTCTTACTATTACTACCCGCGTGATCACGCGCGATCCACCGCCTTCAGAAGTAGTAGTAGAACAAACGGTAAAACACTAAGCATTCACCCTAAGGGTTAATCAGACAAGGAGCAAATCATGCGAGTCGTTATTGCAGTGCTACTGATTATACTGACTGCCGGCGCTCAGGCCGGTAGTCAGGCCCCGTCAAAATCGGTATTTCAAACAGAGCAAATCATTGACTTTGCCAAGCAGGTCGAGCGATATGCGGCAGAACATCAGGCTCACGCCTTTATTATTGGCCGGGTAGGCCGCCCGCAAAAAGAACTGCCCAAAGGCATTCATTTTACCCATACCGCGTTGGCGGTTTACTCTGCCATTACCCTGGATGATGGCAGTACCGAATACGGTTACGCCATTCACAATCTCTATCAGCGCGCAGACGACCCGGGTCGCAGCGACATCATTGTTGATTACCCGGTGGATTTTTTCTGGGGCGCACAAACGCTTAAGGCTGGCATTGTAATACCAACCCCGGCGGTGCAGGAGCGCCTCATAGCGCTAATCAGTGAACAAAAACACCTTGGTTTGCACAATCCCCGTTATTCGGTGGTGGCCAACCCTTTTAACAGCGAACGGCAGAATTGTACTGAATTCACCCTGGATATGCTGCAGGCGGCCATGTACCAAATCGAAGATAAAAAGCGAATCAAAGCTAATAATGCCGCTTACTTTAAACCTCAGCGAGTCCATATCAGCCCGCTAAAACTGGCCCTGGGCAGTATGGTAACTGACGGGGTAACCACTTCAGATCACAAAGGACGGGTTCGCACAGCTACCTTTACCACTATTGGCCATTACTTAGCGCAGTTTAACTTATCTCAACATGCCGTGGTGCTCTATGCAAACGGCCGTACTCAAGCTATTTAACCGAGGATATCGACATGGAAATCTCAACTCAAACGATGACAAATACCCCCACCAAAGCTTTTCGGATTGCTGCAGTCGCGGCGCTTATTATTGGGGTTGCCAGTTACCTGATTGGCTTATTTAACGCTTATATGCAGCTTAATGAAAAAGGCTATTACCTGACCATAATGTTACTGGGACTTTTTGCAGTGGTGTCTTTACAAAAAACCATCCGTGATAAAATGGCTGGTATTGAAGTAACCCGTGCATACTTTATTGCTTGTGGGGTTGCAACGGTGGCTGCCATTGCCCTGTTAATTGTTGGGTTATACAACGCGGAACTGGCACTCAGTGAAAAGGGCTTTTTCGGGATGGCCTTTGTATTGAGTATGTTTGCCGCTATCACCGTACAAAAGAACGTGCGGGATTGTGCTGAGGCTAAACCTGAGACTACCACTATTCAGTCAACCACGAGCCAGCTAACCACTTTCGTTCCGGAAACTGAATAAGTAGCCTTGAAGGCTACTTATATATAATTGATATTCAAGCGATAAACTAAACAAGGATTGAGTGATGAGTAAAAAATTCTGGATATTGGTAATAGCGGCCTTTGTTGTTATTAATGAAATACTGGTGGACTGGTTACTCGCAATATTCGTTGGCGATTACGGCGTTGCTGAAGGTTTTATTGATGTTACCCGGTATTTAACTGTCGACAGCTTGCTATTTGCTGCCGGATTCAGAGCCATTCCCTACGGCGCTTTGCTACTGGTGGGGCTAACTACCCGCCTGAAACATACTATACCAGGCAAGCTGGCTCTCTGGTTAGCGCTGTTAGCGATTGCAGCAATTCACTTTTGGGGGTATTGGGCCATGCAGTATTCGTTTTATACCCCAGACTATAAATCCTCAACTTCTGAGTTGGAACTTATCTTTGTACCTATCCACGCGCTATGGATCGGTGCGATAACCTGTTGGGTTGGGTTTGTGGTGGTGAACCGTGGGATAAGGAAACTCCAGCGTTAAATTAACAGTGAGTCGCTACCAGAATAACAGATGCCAGAGCTGAACCAATGAATATACACCGGTGAGGCGCTGGCATTTCTGATCTATTCAGGGGACAAGCGGTTATAAACTGGCAGGAACAGGCAAAGGAGTAAGTTAATGGAATCCTCCACCGGTGAACTGGTTAGCTCGCTAAATGCATACTGGCAGGCTTTTATAATGAAACTGCCCGCTATTGCATTAGGGCTGTTAGTATTGATGCTGACCTTGTGGCTCGCCGGACGGGTTTCACAAGCGTTGATAAGACCTGTTCGTTACCTTTCTTCCAGTCCGCTATTGCGTTCGGTAAGCCAGCGCGCGGTGAGTCTGATCCTTATTCTGCTTGCACTGTATATCTTTTTGAAGCTTTCCGGCCTTACTGAGTTTGCCGTGGCGATAATGAGCGGTACTGGTGTACTGGGGCTCATTCTGGGGTTTGCCTTTCGGGATATCGCAGAAAATATGATAGCCAGTTTGCTATTAACGGTGCAGCGCCCGTTCCGTATTGATGACGTGGTACAAATAAATAGTTATACCGGGGTAGTCCAGAAAGTCACCACGCGGGCCACCACGCTGGTGGATTTTGATGGCAATCATATTCAGATACCCAACGCCGTGATTTACAAAGGAACCATCAAGAATCTCACCGCAAACCCTAAAATGCGCGGCCAGTTTACCTTAGGTATTGGTTACGATGCCGACTGTCAGCAGGCTCAGCGGTTGGCGTTAGAGCTCATTGGTGAGCACCCTAACGTACTAAAAGAGCCTGAGCCGTTAGTGCTGGTTGATGAGCTCGGCTCGGCGACGGTAAATCTCAAAGTGTATTTCTGGATCAACGTAGAAAGTACCAGCGTAATTAAAATGGCGTCGGTATTAATGCGCGACCTGGTGGTACTGTTTACCGCTCAGGGTATCAGCATGCCGGATGACGCCCGTGAAGTGATTTTCCCACAGGGCGTGCCGGTAACAATGGTGAATAATCAGGAGCAGGTCAGCGATAACAAAGAGCCGGTTAAACAAAGCCCGGCCAGCAAACCCGCATCCGCCCCCAAGAAAAGCCAGGCCGCTCATGATGACGTCTCCAGTGAAAATGATGATATCCGCCGCCAGGCAGAAGAAGCCAGGGCGCCGGAGCAGGGCGCGAATATATTGTCTTAGTGCGGCGTATCGCATTAGAAATTTATCTCATAAGGCGCACTGAAGCCTGCCAGGTCTCTGCTTTTAATGTTCTGTTAATGTTGCTGTAAGGCTCTTTTCATTGTTACTAGCTATACTTAATGAAGTCAAACAGAAGGAGTTCGATATGATAATAACGCGATTCGTGCCAACCTTAATGACACTGGCTATCCTGATGACTTCGTCTGTCGCTGCATCGACTATCAATGGGATTAGCGACCACCTCACCTCACAAAACACACATGATGTCAGTTTCAGTCAATATAGCATTGGCATTCAGGCGAAAGGCCTAAATGAAGTGCAAAATACAATTTTTGCTTTGCCAGTCTGCAATCCAAATAGCATCGATTTATCCATGCTCGCAGAACCAAATCAGTTTGCGTGTGATTACTTTAATCCCGTGGTCAGTCACAATAAACAGGCTTTCGTTGCAGAGTACCAAATGTCTCCCGACATGGAAAAGTCGGTGACATTCAAAGGCTGGCCTGTATGGATTAGGGATGGCAATGCGCCTTCACCCAGCCACTTCGACACGGATTCAGCGGATAATCGCCATGTGAGAGTGGAGTTTCGATTTGGATTTTAGGTGAAACAAATCGGCAGGTTGCGACTGAAATTAAATGACTAGACTTTGCCATCCGTAATTAAACAAACCACAGATAATCGCTGCACAGAGGTTATCTGTAAGCTACTCGTCTTCGTTAAAACGGCCAACAATCAATGTTTCCACTGCTGCCATGGCGGCTTCGGCATCGGGGCCTTCGCTGATCACATCAACCTGTTCGCCCTGATGACTTTCCATCAGCATTAAACCCAGCACGCTGTTGGCATTAGCTTCTTTATCCCCTTTTTTAAGGGTGATTTCGGCATCAAACTGATTAGCCAGTTGCACTAACTGGGTGGCTGCCCGGGCATGCAGGCCAAGCTTATTAACGATGGTAAGAGTTTTTTCTACGCGCATTATCGGTTTAACTCCCGGTGACGGATTTGCACATCCGGATGCTTATCGCTGTATATTTTGGCCAGTGACTGGGCTACAAACACCGAGCGGTGCTGGCCTCCGGTACAGCCTATAGCAATGGTTACATAGCTGCGATTATTCCGTTCCAGGTGCGGCATCCAGGTATCCAGCAGGTTTTGTATTTGCCAGATAAACTTGGTAACAATGGGTTGAGAGCCCAGAAAGGCCTCAACCGGTGAATCCAGCCCGGTTAAATGCTTCAAATCAGGTTCCCAGTGCGGGTTAGGTAAAAAGCGCACATCAAACACGTAATCTGCGTCTTTGGGGATGCCGTGCTTAAAGCCAAAGGATTCAAATACCAGTACCAGTCTGGAGCTTTTCTTACCCAGAATTCGCTCCCGGATAAGCTCGGCCAACTGATGAATCGACAAGCGGTCGGTGTCGATATACAGGTCAGCACGCTCAACAATAGGCGCTAGCAGTTCTTTTTCTGCCAGAATGGCATCGGCCAGTGACTTGTTCAGTTTCGCCAGCGGGTGCAGGCGGCGGGTTTCACTAAAGCGCTTCACCAGCATGTCATCGCTGGCATCAAGGTATACGATGGTCATCGACCAGGACGAGGGCAGATAGTCGAGGATCTCGACTAATTCGTCGGGATCCTTTGGCAGGTTACGTACATCGATACTCACTGCTACCTGATCATATTCGTCGACCACGGTATGGGTGAGAGTAGGGAGCAGGTTTACCGGAATGTTATCAACGCAGTAGTAGCCTAAATCTTCCAGGGCCCTTAGCGCAACGGATTTGCCGGAGCCGGAGCGCCCGCTGATAATAATGAGTTTCATGGTTTTGTCAGACTCCCTGCCGGACTACTGTGCAGCCTCGTCGCATAGTGCGGCGATAACCTGTTCCTTCGATTCGGCGTTACGGATGGTTTTTACAATGCTTTTCTGGCTTAACTTGCCGGCGATAGTGGCGAGGGTCTGCAAATGCCCTTCGGTCTGGTTTTCTGGTACCAGAATGGCAAAAAAGATATCAACCGGTTTATCATCAATGGCGTCAAAGGCAATGGCAGGGGTGGTTGTTACTACCACGGCTGTTACGTTGGAAAGATTAGCCAGTCTGCCATGCGGCAACGCTATACCATTACCAATGCCGGTACTGCCCATTTTTTCGCGACTGAGCAGGGCGTTAAGCGCGTCTTCTTTTTGAATTTCGGCGTTGGTTTCGGCAGCAATATCGCTGATGATTTCTAAAATTCGTTTTTTACTGTTGCACTGGACCGCACATTCAGTGCGATCCAGGCTAACTAAGGCTTGAATATTCATAAGGTTATCTTGGGCCTAGTGCTTTTTAAGCTTTTCCTTATGCTTGATTACCTGGCGATCCAGTTTGTCGACCATACTGTCTATCGCGGCATACATATCTTGATTTTCTGACGAGGCAAATACTTCCGCCCCACTTAAATGCATCGTGGCTTCGGCTTTTTGAGCAAGCTTTTCCACGTTGAGGATCACATGCACATTGGATATGTGATCAAAGTGGCGCTCCAGTTTACTAAACTTGGTATCAACATAATTACGCAAAGAATCGGTTATCTCGATGTGATGACCTGTAAGATTTATTTGCATAGTTCGTCTTCCTTATATTTCTGCCTAAATAAGGCTCTTGCGTTGGTTAGACGGTGGAATCGACAAGGATTCCCGGTATTTTGCTATTGTCCGCCGGGCAACTTTAATACCTTGTTCGGCCAACAATTGAGCAATTTTGCTGTCGCTTAGTGGTTTACTGGGCTTCTCGGCGGCAACCAGTTTTTTAATCAGAGCGCGGATGGCAGTGGATGAACATTCTCCGCCAGACTCAGTAGCAACGTGGCTGGAGAAGAAGTACTTCAACTCAAAAATACCGCGGGGAGTGTGCATGTACTTTTGGGTGGTTACCCGCGAAATGGTAGATTCATGCATATCGACCATCTCGGCTACGTCATTGAGGACCATAGGCTTCATCATTTCCGGGCCGTGTTCGAAAAAGCCCATTTGCTGCTGCACAATGCAGTTAGCAACCTTGAGCAAGGTTTCGTTACGCGACTCCAGGCTCTTGATGAACCATTTGGCTTCCTGCATATGCGAGCGAATAAACTGGGAATCTGAGCTGTTGCGAGCCTGACGGCTCATCGCAGCATATTGCTGATTTACGCTCAGTTTAGGCAGACTGTCTGGGTTGAGTTCAACCACCCACCGGCCTTTTTTCTTGGTTACCGATACGTCGGGAATAACGTACTCAGGCTCCTGAGTAATCAAGGCACTGCCCGGACGCGGATTAAGGGTTTGCAGTAAGCGCATTGCTTCACGCAAATCGTCTTCCTTCAGGCGAGACTTACGCATTAAGGTGCGGTAGTCCTTGCTGCCCAGCAGGTCGGCATAGTCTTCGATAAGGATTTTTGCTTCCTTAAGCCATGGCGTGTCGGGAGCAAATTGTTTTAACTGAACCAGTAGACACTCCTGCGGGGTTCTTGAGCCTGAACCAATCGGGTCGAACATTTGGATCCGCTTAAGCACGCATTCAATTTCGTCGACTTCAACCGGCTCTTCCATATCTTCATTATTGACGCTCTGCAGGATATCTTCAACTGTTACGGTTAAATATCCTGACTCGTCAATCGAATCAATAATGGCAATGGCAATGGCACGGTCTATATCGCTGAACGGCGTGAGGCGCATTTGCCACAGCAGGTGGTCCTGAATATTGTCGGTGGTTTCACCCTGAAAAACATTTTCATCGTCATTGGAAGCAGGGCCGGGAGCTGGCGCTGAAGAGGCCGAGTAATATTCATCCCAGGTGCTGTCGATGGGTAATTCGTCGGGCAACTCGTTTTTCTCGAGGGCCTCGTTGGTGTCCATGCTGGTATCGGTGCTGGCGGTTGCTGCGGCATCAGCTTCAGCATCGAGTTTACTTTTCTCAACCGTATCGTTGTCGCTGTTGTCATCAACTTCCAGTAACGGATTTGAATCGAGCGCTTCCTGGATTTCCTGTTGTAAATCCAGGGTAGATAGTTGCAGCAGTTTAATCGCCTGCTGCAATTGTGGCGTCATAGTAAGTTGTTGACTAAATTTGAGCTGTAAAGATGGTTTCATCTACTTCTGTTCTTAACGCCTTGCTTATTATTAATAGGGACAAAACTTGTTGTCTTTATGTATCTAACTATAGCCTGAATTGCTCACCCAGGTATACATCCTTGACCTTTTGATTACTTAAAACCTGTTCGGCGGTGCCCTGGGCAATTAATTCGCCCTGACTCACAATATAGGCTTTCTCACAGACGTCGAGGGTTTCCCGGACGTTGTGGTCGGTAATCAGGATACCAATTCCACGGTCACGAAGATGTTGTATGATCTTCTTTATATCATTAACCGAAATTGGGTCAACTCCCGCAAAGGGTTCGTCGAGCAAAATAAATTTCGGATTTGCCGCCAGTGCCCGGGCAATTTCTACCCGACGCCGCTCTCCTCCCGACAAACTCATCCCTGTACTATTACGTATATGGTTGATATTGAATTCATCAAGTAGGGCATCTGCTTCATTTTGTTGTTCGGCAGAAGAAAGGTCTTTGCGTGTTTGCAATATTGCCATGATATTGTCAAAAACTGTTAACTTTCTGAAAATAGACGCTTCCTGGGGTAAATAGCCAATCCCGTTGCGGGCACGTTCGTGCATGGGCTGGCGGGTAAGATCCATCTCGTCGATGCGAATATCGCCCTTATCCAGTGCCACCAGGCCTACAATCATGTAAAAAGTGGTGGTTTTACCTGCGCCATTGGGGCCCAGCAGGCCAACAATCTGGCCGGCAGACACTTCAACGCTGACATCCCTTACTACCTGCCGGGACTTATACGACTTAGCTAAGTGGGTGGCGGTCAGGGTGGTCATTCGTTGTCGTTATCCTGTTGATCATCTGTGCTATCGCTGGCCTTGCTTTCGTCGCGCACGGCTTCAATATCTTCCAGACTAAATACGGTACGCACCCGGCCGTCTTCACTGCCGCTGCCGTCACCGGTGGCTTTAAGTTGTTCTTTTTCCATGTCGTAAACAATGGTTTCACCTTTTACGACACTGGTATTCTGATTCAACTCGGCATCGCCGGCCAGCGAAATAGTGCGATTCGCCACTTCATAACGGATCTCAAATGCACGGGCTTCTACTACCCGGCCATCGTCCAGAGTCTGGCTGTATACTGCCGGTTTACCGGTAGCGATAAATATTTCCTTGCCCTTGCCACCACCAGCTTCTACTTCTACCCGGTCGGCCTTAATGCTTAACGAGCCCTGAGTAACCTGTACATTATCAATCAGGATAGACTTTTTATTTTTACCGTCGAGGAACTGGGATTCAGAAAACACCTCGATGTCTTTTTTGAAATCAGACTTGGCTGCCATGACCACAGCCGGCGAGAGCGCCAGCGACAGGCTAGTTAGCAGGGGAATAAGTCGTTTGCACATGTTGATTCAACTCATAAGTTTTATTCAATAGGTTGGCGCGAAGTCCGTTACTAAATATCAGGAAATCAGGCCCCGAAATTTCCACCCTGGCGTCGGACACCATGGTTTGTTGGTCCAAATCTATCTCAAGGTATTCTGTGGTTACCCGCTGCACAAAGTCAGCCTGGTCCTTACTCACAATCACTACGTTATTTTCCAGTTGTATCATGTTGTTATCATACAACGTCCCTTCGTCGGCGACTACTTGCCAGGGCGGCTCGCCAGACTCCTGGTAAATGGTGTACTGCGGCGCTAAAAACAGCACAAAGCCCAGTTGCTCGTAGTTTTCCATGGTGGAAGAAAACACTTCGTGTACGCGCTGACCTTGTTCGTTATATAACGTGGTGGTCAGGTTACGGGCTTTATAACTCGGGGTAATAGCCAGTACATCCTGATCCGGGGTGATCACTGGTTCTTCGGCCAGAAACCCGGGCAGGTAAAGCAGTGTGGCCAGAATAAACAGGCAGGCAATGCTCAGGCCTACTTTACTCATACACTGGCTCCTAGAATACCTTTCAACTTATCATTGGCCTGCAGCAGGGTGTCACACACTTCCCTTACCGCTCCAAAGCCGCCCGGCAGGGTGGTTATCCAGTTTGCCTGCGCAATCACTTGTGGGTGGGCATCCTTCACCGCTATGTTAACCGCGCTGTGGATATACATGCCAGTATCCGGCATATCATCACCAATAGCTGCTACCTGTTCCCGGGTAAGCCCCAGCGAGGTGATTAACTCAGCCAGCGCATCGGCCTTGTTTTCTTCACCCTGAATAATGTGTGACACCTTCAATGATGTCATACGGTCCTTAACGATAGCTGAACGCCGGCCGGTAATAACCGCCACTTCAATGCCGGCATTAACCAGTGCTTTAACGCCATAGCCATCGCGGGTATGGAAAGCCTTTAATTCTTCGCCCTGATTGCCCAGATAAATGCGTCCATCTGAGAATACGCCATCCACATCGCAAACCAACAGCTTAATCTGTTGCAGTTGCTGGTAAAAAGCATGGGGAAGTTCAGTATACAGGGTTTTTACCATGCTCATTACAGTACACCCGCTTTTAACAGCATGTGCATGTTAAACGCACCCACTGGCTGGTTGTTATCATCAACCACTAACAGGGCGCTGATTTTATATTGTTCCATTAAGTTAAGAGCCTCAACGGCGAGGTCTTCACCGCGCGAGGTTTTACACCCACGGGTCATCACTTCTTCTACGAGGGTATTGTGGATATCCACCCGGGCATCCAGCAAGCGGCGTAAATCCCCGTCGGTAAACACGCCCAGCAGGTTGCGCTTTGTATCGGTGATGCCGGTTAGGCCCAGGCCTTTACGGGATATCTCCAGCAGCGCTTCAGAGACTGTTGCCTGCTCGGGGACCAGTGGAATTTCATCACCGGTTAACATTATATCTGCTACGGTAAGCAGTAATTTACGGCCCAGGCTACCGCCAGGGTGCGAGAGCGCGAAGTCATCCGAGGTAAAACCGTTGGCGTCCAGCAGGGCCACCGCCAGGGCATCGCCCATTACCAGTGTTACGGTGGTGCTGGTGGTTGGCGCCAGGCCCAGCGTACAGGCTTCCTGTTCTACGCCAATGTCGAGCACTACGTCGGCATGTTTGCCCAGAGTACTGTCGGCGCGGTTGGTCATGGCTATTACCGGCACATTCAGGCGTTTTACTACGGGCAACAAATTGAGGAGTTCACCGGTTTCGCCGGAGTTGGAAATAGCTAACAGCACATCGTTAGAACCCAGCATGCCCAGATCGCCGTGATTGGCTTCGCCCGGGTGCATAAAAAATGCCGGCGTACCGGTGCTGGCCAGGGTGGCGGCAATTTTGTTACCCACATGACCCGATTTACCCATGCCACTTACTACCACCTTGCCCTGACAGTCTTTAAGTAGCTCGCAGGCTTTTACAAAGCGCTCGTCGAAGCGTTCGCCCAGCGCGGCAACAGCGGCTTGTTCGATTGCGACAACGCGCTTAGCCGATTCAATAAAGGAAGATTGTTGTTGTGATGTCATTAGGCAAATAACCAATACTGATAACCAAGGTAGCAGCCTGCTAGCAGAGCTGCCTCGACACGGTTGATTCGTCGTGTCCCACGGAAATTAAAACTAAACATTAATAATAGCAGGGTCAGTCCAAGCATCACCAGCGCATCCCGGTGAGCGGCGTTTTCATCAAGCAGACCCGGCGCAATAAGCCCTGGCATCCCGAGCACCGCCAGCAAATTAAAAATGTTTGAGCCGATAACGTTACCCAGGGCGAGGTCATCTTCGCCTTTCAGCACACCGGCTACACTGGCCGCTAATTCTGGCAAACTGGTGCCCAGGGCAATAATGGTTAACCCGATCACCAAATCGCTCATGCCAAAGTACCGGGCAATATGCACGGCGGAGTCTACCATAAACTGAGCGCTCACCGGCAACAGCACTAACCCCAGACCTATCCATAACACAGCATGGGAGGTTTCCACTGCTTGTGGAATTTCGTCGCTGGTTTCATTCATCAGCGGATCGCCTTTATCGACCAGCAGAGAAATCCACGCCATCCCGGCTAACACAAAGATAAACAGCAGAATAAGAATAATGCCTTCCAACGAAGACAATTCACCGTCATACAGGAAGTACACAGCAATCAGGTTGATTACCAGTAATAACGGGAACTCTCGTTTCAGGGTTGTCGACGACACCAGCAAGGGCTTAATGAGGGCAGTAATACCAAGTACCAGGCCTATATTGGTAATATTGGAACCCAGCGCATTACCGACTGCGGTGTTTGGATTACCGTTGATTGACGCCACCGCTGAAACCACAATTTCCGGAGCCGACGAACCCATGGCCACAATTGTCAGACCAATCATCATGGGAGAAATGCCGATGTTCTTGGCCAGGGCAGAAGCGCCGTAAACAAATTTGTCGGCACTCCAGCTTAGTACCGCGAGTCCGGCCAGAAAAATAGCTACCTGAAGTATCACAACAAAACCTGCTTCCATCGAAAGTTGTATTCTCGCAAAAAAATGCGCTTATTCCTATGTTTAGCCTGACAGAAAAACGCGTAAACACGGTCTTATTAAAGGCAGGGCGATATATATCAAGTGAACTTTATAAACCTGCAGAGCGTTTTAATGGCTAAAGAGGGAGCTTTTCTGTGCCCAAGTCGCATCGTCATGGAACATATGCTTGTGTAGAGTGTCACAGAGTTAGCCGTGGTGCTATTTGATAGCAGTTGGCAAGTAATTGATTAGGCGTTGAATTAAACGCTATGCGCAACTGGTTATTAAATATACCTACATGAATGTATGTAATCGACTTATACTATGGTAGAATCCTCTGCACTTAAGTTGGTAACAGCTTCAGCGAAGATTCAGCTTCTATTCTACAGCATAGAATAATGTTATTCGTTAATTAAAACGGAAATTCCGGGCGAATAGCCGGATAATGAAAATCTAATATACTTCGCTTGTAGGCTATATCCTGCAGTGGCGTTCGTGATATAAATTGTAACCTTTTCGGTTTAGGCAGAATAAGCAAACCGGCATACAATGAACGCGGAAAAGATAAACCGAAGTCGGGTAGTGTAACCAGGCTTCAGGGCTAAGGCCTGCACAGGAAATGCAAAGTAACATGGACTATTTAGTCGACGTAAAAAATATGACCTTTTCCCGTGGGGAGCGCGTTATTTATGACGGCATCTCTCTGCGTGTGCCCAAAGGCAAAATCACTGCCGTGATGGGCCCGAGTGGAATAGGTAAAACCACGTTGCTTAAGCTGATAGGCGGACAACTCATCCCTGACGGTGGTGATATTACCTTTGACGGTGAGTCCATCCCGGCAATGAGTCGCAAAGCGCTTTATCATAATCGTCGTCGCATGAGCATGCTGTTCCAGAGTGGCGCATTGTTCACCGACATGACAGTGTTTGATAACGTCGCTTTTCCGTTGCGCGAGCACACAAAATTATCAGAATCTATCATCGCCACTATCGTTGCTCTTAAGCTGCAGGCTGTAGGGCTGCGTGGTGCAGCGCAGATGATGCCCAGTGAACTCTCCGGCGGTATGGCCCGACGGGCAGCGCTGGCCAGAGCAATTGCTCTGGATCCGGATTTAATTATGTACGATGAGCCATTTGCCGGCCAGGACCCGATTTCCATGGGCGTGCTGGTAAAGCTGATCCGCGAGCTTAACGATGCCCTCAATCTCACCAGTATTGTGGTAACCCACGATGTTACCGAGGTACTGACTATCGCCGATTATATTTATATTCTCGCCGACCAGCGGGTTATCGGAGAAGGCACCGCCGAGCAAATCAAAGGCAGCGATTCCGAGCTGGTACAACAGTTCCTGCAGGGCAAGGCAGATGGCCCGGTACCTTTTCATTATCCGGCGGATGACTTACGCGCAGCATTTTTGGGAGAAAGCGATTGAACTGGATACAACAAACCGGTCGCCACACTCTGGAACGGGTAGCTGCCTGCGGCCGGGCTGGCTTAATGCTGTTCGGCGCGCTGTTTGCTGCGCCCAGTCTGAAAAATATCCCGCTAACCATCCGCCAGCTTTATGTGGTGGGTGTGCAGTCTCTGGCGATTATTATTGTGTCAGGCCTGTTTATCGGCATGGTGATGGCGTTGCAGGGCTACACCATTCTTACCGACTACGGTGCAGAAGGCAGTCTGGGCCCCATGGTGGCGCTGTCGCTACTGCGTGAGTTAGGGCCGGTGGTAACCGCCCTGTTATTTGCAGGTCGCGCCGGGTCTGCGCTTACCGCCGAAATTGGCTTAATGAAGGCCACTGAACAGTTAAGCAGTCTGGAAATGATGGCGGTGGATCCGCTGCGCCGTGTGGTCGCGCCACGCTTTTGGGCCGGTATGATAGCCATGCCTATGCTGGCACTCATTTTCTCTGCAGTAGGCATTCTTGGCGGCCATTTGGTTGGCGTTGACTGGCTGGGCGTTGATGCCGGCAGTTACTGGTCAATTATGCAGGCAACCGTCGATTGGGACAAAGATGTCATAAATGGGGTGATAAAAAGCCTCGTATTTGCCCTGGTTGTGACCTGGATTGCCATATTTAAAGGATATGATTCGATACCAACCTCAGAAGGTATCAGTCAGGCAACCACACAAACCGTGGTGTTTTCGTCATTGGCAGTATTAGGGTTGGACTTCGTGCTCACCGCCCTGATGTTTGGTATTGAATAAGGGGGCTGGGTACGATGAATCGTTATAAAACGGAATTAATGGTAGGTGTGTTTGTCTTAATGACTATCGCAGCCTTGTTACTGCTGGCGTTAAAGGTAGCTAATCAGACGGTGGTAACCGACGGTGATACCTACACCCTGTATGCCAAGTTTGAAAACATTGGTGGCCTGAAAGTTCGTTCACCGGTAAAAGTGGGCGGCGTCACCATTGGTCGCGTAAATGCAATCAAGCTGGATAAAGACGATTATAGTCCGGTCGTTGAGTTAACTATCCAGAGTGAATACAACGAGTTTCCGGAAACCAGTTCGGCGTCAATTTTGACCTCTGGTTTACTCGGCGAACAATATATTGGTTTTGAACCCGGATTTACCATCGATGGGGTTGAGAATCTGGCTGAAGGTGACTATATCGAGGACACCAGTTCAGCGTTAGTGCTGGAAGAACTGATTGGTCAGTTCCTGTTCAGCCGCAATAGTGAAGAATAGTGACAACAAGCCGGTCTTTATTAATAAGCATCGCATTGTCAGGTTAGGAGAGAGAAGTTGAAAGCAAAATTAGCCGCATTTTTTACATTACTGGTGATGGTTGTCCTGCCGGTAAGTGCTCAGGATTCTTTGCCAGAGGTCAATAGCCAGGACCCGTATAAAATGGTGGAACAGGTCGGTAACCGTACCTTTGAGCGTATTAAGTCCTCAAAGCAGGAAATTGCCGCTAACCCTGAAATCCTTCGCGACATTATGGACGAAGAACTGATGCCCTACATCGATTACCAGTACAGTGCGTTTAAAGTACTGGGCAAATATTTCGATATGAAGAAAACCGATCGCGAGACACTGATCGAATACATTCGTGTGTTCCGTCAGTATCTGGTAACCAGCTATGCTGATGCACTGAGCTATTACGATGACCAGGAAGTGCTGTTTTCCCCACCACAGGAATTTGAAGGGGATAAAACTGTGACCGTACGTGCACTTATCCGTGATGGCGAACGTCCGGACATTAAAGTGGCTTTTAAAGTGCGTAAAAAGGATAAAGAGTGGAAAGCTTACGACATGGTTGCCGAAGGTATCAGCATGCTGCAAAACGAAATCAAGCAGTATGAGCCGGTAATGCGTACTGAAGGCATTGAAAAAGTAATTGAAATCATGCGCGAGCGCATCGCTAAGCCTATCCAGCTGAAATCTCTGGATGGCAGTACCCGTGAGGCAGATTAATAGTGGCCGATCAACAAACCATCAAGCTCAACGGCGCTCTGGATCGTCAGACCCTGAGCCAGGAATGGTGGTCTTCGCTGGGCAACAGTGAACAGCAGCGCCTGCGCGCTGCTAAAAACTGCAAACTGGACTTTCAGGATGTTCAGCGTGTCGACAGCGCCGGCCTTGCATGGACACTCAATGCCATTCGTGAGGGAAATGCACAAGGGGTTAAAATTACCTTGTGCAACCTGCCGGAAAAAATGCTTAAATTGGCAAAAATCAGCGAACTCGACGACGTATTGCCGGTCGGGTAAAAACCATACTGCCGGAGAGTCATGGACACTAAAGAAATAGAAAGCTTACTGAAAGAAAAACTCGACTTAGCCGAAGTTTATGTCAAAGGTGACGGCTCACACTTTACCGTAATTGCGGTGAGCGATGCCTTTGCCGAAATGAGCCGGGTGAAACGCCAGCAAGCGGTATACGCTCCTTTAAACGCATTCATTGCCGATGGTTCAATGCATGCTGTATCGATTAAAACCTTTACTGAAAAAGACTGGCAGCGCGAGCGTCAGTTTAATATGCCGCAATAACCCACGCAGGATTCACCAGTGGATAAACTCATTATTAAAAAAAGTCCGCCGTTGAATGGCGAAGTGGTTATTTCTGGCGCTAAAAACGCCGCCTTGCCATTGTTAATGACCAGCTTACTAACGGCACAGCCCTGTCGTTACAGCAACGTTCCTCAACTTAAAGATATCAGCACCACGCTGGCGCTGTTGAAAGACTTAGGCGTAGGCGTAGAGCAACAAGACACCAATACCGTGTTGTTGCACGCTGCTGAACTTTCCAGTGATACCGCTTCTTATGAATTAGTGCGTACTATGCGCGCATCCATTCTGGTGCTCGGCCCGCTGCTGGCCAGATTAGGCACGGCCAATGTGTCTTTACCCGGTGGCTGTGCCATTGGTGCCAGACCGGTTAATCTGCACCTGGAAGGCCTGGAAAAAATGGGCGCTGTTATCAATGTAGATGAAGGCTATGTACGTGCCAGTGTTGATGGTCGCCTGAAAGGCGCGCGTATCTTCATGGATATCGTGAGTGTTGGGGCTACCGAAAATTTGATGATGGCCGCGGCCCTGGCCGATGGCGAAACAGTTATCGAAAACGCCGCCCGGGAGCCGGAAATTGTTGATCTGGCCAACTGCCTGAACAGCATGGGCGCACGTATCTCAGGCGCCGGTACCGATAAGATTCGAATTCATGGTGTTGAAGCTCTAAACGGCTGCGACTACGCGGTATTACCGGATCGCATTGAAACCGGAACCTACCTGGTTGCCGCGGCTGTAACCGGCGGCCATGTTAAATGCTTAAATGCGGCTCCAGAAACGCTTGATGCTGTGCTATCCAAACTGCAACAGGCCGGGGCAGTGATTACCACCGGTAAAGACTGGATTGAGCTGGACCGTAGTAACACGCCGTTAACTGCAGTAAAAGTAAAAACCGCTCCTCACCCGGGTTTCCCTACCGACATGCAGGCTCAATTTGTGGCGCTTAATGCCGTTGCAAAAGGCACCGGCGTGATTACCGAAACCATCTTTGAAAACCGTTTCATGCACGTGCCTGAATTACAGCGCATGGGCGCGGAAATAGCGCTTGAGACCAACAGTGCGGTAAGTAAAGGTGAGTCTTCGTTGAAAGGCGCGCCAGTAATGGCCACCGATCTACGGGCTTCGGCCAGTCTGATTATTGCTGGCCTGGTTGCCGAGGGCGAAACCCATATTAGCCGCATTTATCACCTGGATCGTGGCTATGAAGCCATCGAGCACAAGTTAGGCGGTTTAGGCGCTGTGGTATCGCGGGTTAGCGAATAATCTGCGCTATTCGTTAGTCACACCGGCCATTGGCGGCCAGAATATTTCGTACCCGCTGCTCATCAAAATGAATGCTATGGTTGTTGAGAGCGGGTAGAAACTCATCCAGTGAAGCACCGGTTATTGCACCGGGAAAAGCCTTCTCAACATTTTGCCGGGCAATATGCAGCGACAGTTGGTTGTTGCCTTCAGCAAGGAGAAATTGCGCCACCATACCCATTTGTGCGCCGCGGCGGATCACATTAGAGACCATATTGATCGCTTCGGGGGTGCCCAACTGCCATTCGCTTATAATGGCTATGGATGCAAAGTGGTTAAGACCTCGCTCGTGGCGGAATCGGGATACGTCGCGAATATAATCCGCCGCACATTTTTCTGACCAGGTGCCACGAAAAAACAATAACAACAGATTACCGCTGATATGTATTGAGTAACTCCCGTATTTAAGGCTTGGGCTGGAGTCGACTCTGGTAATCACATCTACCATAAAAAATGCTCCTGAACTGCAGATCCATTACCTCAATAGTAGATGACTAATACAAAAACAGCGCGGGTTTTTTAGCAAAATACTACTGAAGTTGAAGTTCTGCCACGGTGACCTGCATGGTAAACAGGCTGGCATTGCGGCTGACTTCAAGTTCCAATACGGTGCCGGGTTGAGTCTCGGCTATCATATCCAGCGCTTTAGAGGCGCTCTCAAGGCGAATACCATCAATCGACATAATGATATCTCCCGGTCGTAAACCTGCCTGTGCAGCGGGTGAACCAGGTGCTACCGCTTTTACTTCGATGCCGGGACCTCCGCGTAATTCTTCGCCGATAAACCCTAACTGACCACGGGTGACTTTGCCATTGGTAATAATCGATTCCATCACCCGCACAGCCAGCTCGTAAGGCACCGCAAAGTTAATTCCGTCGACGATGTAAGTGCCCCGACGCTCATCACGGACCTGGAAGTTGGCGTTGGTAATACCAACGAGATAACCGTTACTGTCGACCAGCGCGCCGCCGGAATTACCCTGGTTGAGTACTGCATCAGTCTGGATAAAATCAACATAGCTGTTTGACAAACCGGTTCTTCCTGCCCGGCTTACGATACCCTGCGTGATGGTTTGACCAAGGTTATAAGGGTTACCAATGGCCATTACTACATCACCCACGCGTAAATCCGGCTCTTCTAACTGAGGGATAACATGCAGGTTGTTTTCATTTACTTTTAACACCGCTAAATCGGTGAGTTGGTCGGACCCGATGATTTGTGCTTCGGCAACGCGGTTATCCTGCAGAGCAACAAAGATACTACTGGCATCCTTTATTACGTGATGGCAGGTAAGGATGTACCCCGATTCAGTCATGATAACGCCAGATCCCAAACTGGTGCGCTGGCGTGCCTGGTTATAATAATTGGGGTTGTTCTCGATACTCACACTGTAGATATTAACTACCGCGGGGGCTGCCCGACTCAGAGCAGGGTAATACGTTTCCCGTTTGGCACTTTGTGGCGTTTGCGCTAACCAACTGGTGCCAAAGCCGGTACCCTGGCGTAAATCCGGCACCAGAAACAGGATAAGTAAAGCTACTACCAGCCCTAAAAAGACTGCACGAAAAATGTATGAAAAGAGTTGTCTGCTCGCCACGTTAATTCTTATTCTGCTTGACGTTGGGCCTGCCACAACCCAGTAGGATTAATAATAACAATAAGCATAACATTTTCGTCAGGAAGGTTATAAGTAGTTTTGCCAAACAACTTATGTAATCGGGGCTAACGTTTTTGTTAACTCATAATTCGTTACTTTCGTCACCCCTTATGACCCTGTCATCCCCGCATGCACCGCCTCCGTCATCCCCGCATGCACCGCCTCCGTCATCCCCGCATGCTCTTGAGCGGGGATCTTCTGAACAGTTTTACTCATTCAAAAGAATATTTACGGGTAGACAGTCGGGTAAGGAGATACCGGCACGGAGGCCGGTATGACAGAATAAATGTCGTCATCCACACTTGCACCTCCTCCGTCATCCCCGCATGCACCTCCTCCGTCATCCCCGCATGCTCTTGAGCGGGGATCTCCTGAACAGTTTTACTCGGTTAATGGGAGTGTTTTGCGTAGTCAGAATATTAAAAAGATACCGGCACGGAGGCCGGTATTTGGTAAGCCAGTATGACGGTGATGTTTGAAGGCGGCGCCGAGGCCGCCTTTCATCAATGCTAGATGTGAATTACTGACGAATAACCACGTACAGTGAGGCATTACCACGACGCACGTTCATGGCGATAACACCTTTGGTGTTTTCGATGGCGTCACGGAATTCCATTACGTTCGTTACTCGCTGACGGCCAACTGCCAGCACCACGTCTTCTTCACGCAGGCCAATACGCAGTGCCGGTGAACCTTCAGCAATTTCGCTCACTAGTACCCCTGCATTGCCGTCGGCATCTTCACCGTTAATCAGTGTTGCGCCTTGCAGTGCCGGGTGGATTTGCTCAGCAACCACTTCGTTTTGCGTTGCGTCGTCCAAAATAACATCCAGCGTCAGTTTCTCGCCTTTACGCACAACCGTAAGTTCGACTTCGGCACCAGCGCCCATACTGGCGATTTTAGCGCGCAGTTCGGCAAAGCTACGAAGCTCTTTGTCGTTGACTGCAATGATAATGTCACCCGCTTTAATACCG
>CEWJ01076314.1_pt1 | contig 27250 bp, 21 predicted proteins | sample 350291 | NCBI WGS metagenome assembly CEWJ01 (sample SAMEA2622923, study PRJEB7988) | marine metagenome | isolation source: saline water (ENVO:00002010), including | reverse complement strand
CGCCCCGCCGGTGGCCTCGAATTTTTCAATCTCAAGCGCTGTCCACTGCGGTGCTGTTTTCAATTGCTCAATGACAATCGCTTCCCATTCTTTTAGCTCAACGGCAAGCGAGCGCTGGATGCTTTTCTTTTCGTCCTCCCGGGCTTTCATCTCATCCGCCAACTTCGCCCGACTCGCCGCCTTCGCCCGACTCAGTGGCAGGTCCATTTTCGGGCCATAGAAATCCCATGTCACCCCGCTGGTATTCTTCACCTCAAGCGGCGTGTTGTTAAAAAAGGCAAACAACTCGTAATACTCCTTCATCGAGATAGGGTCGTACTTGTGATCGTGGCACTGCGCACACTCAAGAGTCGTACCGAGGAACACTGTTCCGGTGGTGTTCACCCGGTCGATGACCTGATTGACGCGATTCGACTCGGGATGCACCCCCGCCTCGACGTTGCAGGTGGGTGTCCGGTGAAAACCGGTGGCGATCTTCTGGGTGAGGGTTGCCCCGGGTAAAAGATCCCCGGCCAATTGCTCGATGGCGAACTGGTCAAACGGCATGCCGGAGTTGAACGCCTCAATCACCCAGTCACGATACGCCCAGCTATCCCGTAATTGATCTGCCTGAAACCCGTTGGAGTCGGCATACCGCGCGAGGTCCAGCCAGCGGCGCGCCCATTTTTCGCCATACTGCGGACTGGCCAACAGCAGATCCACCAGTCGTTCATATTCGCGGGATGACGGGTTGGCGAGGAACGGCAGCCCTTCTCCCGGCTGCGGAGGGCGACCAACCAAATCGAGGTATAGCCTGCGCAACTGGCGTTCCGGCTTGGCCAAGCGCGAATACTCGAGACCGGCCTTGGCCAGGCGATCCTGTATGAAATGATCCACGGGACTGCCCTGAGACTCCCGCTTGGCCAAGCGCGGCAATTCCGGTCGCACCGGTCGCTCGTATGCCCAGTGGCCGTCCGACGCATCCGCAGCCAGCGGCCCAGCAACCTGCAGGAAGCCAAGCAACAGACCCAATCTAAAATGGATATGGAAAATCTTCAGCCCCACGTAATTGCGAAAAACCTAGCGTTTACTGCTGTTTTTGCAACCGGTTTTGGCCTGATTTTGAAAAAACGGGCATCAAAAAACTGGCCCAAAAAAAAAGAATCCGGGGGGACAAGGTTGAAGAAACCTTCAATCCCCCCGGGGATAATTCGAGCTAGCAATGTTAGACTTAGTAGATATCCACGACAGCGCTTGCGAGCCCACACCGTGCGGAACGCGAGGGAAATTATAGATTTTCCTCAGGCCGTCAACCCTTTTTTTGATTTTTTTTGAAGAATTTTTGGCAGCCTAAAAACTACTCAAGTGACCTTGGTAAATAACCGACCGAGGTTTGGATCGAGTGCGTGCATGAACAGCCCGCGCTCGTCTCCGGAGCAAGCAGCATTCCCCCCGCCGGGATCAAGCCCAGCCAGCACCCGCTGCGGATGCCCTCGAACTGCGTGCGTTTGTTGGTGTCGAGATTCCACATCCCGTGAAAGTAGTGGCGAAAGAACATGCTATGCCGGCTCGCGGACATGGTACCGCAGCCACGCCGCTCCGGGAGGTCGTCACGAATCTGCTTGCCGGTCTTCAAGTCAAACGCCCATTGATCCGAGTAAAATGTATCCCCCACGATCACCGGGTGCTGCAGGTGTCCGCTGTGATGGCCCTTCCCTTCCTTGTGGTGATCCTCCCAAAGAAGGCTGCCCGGCGGAAGGATGGACGAGTCGCCGTCCTCGGTTTTCGTGACACGCCGCGATGCCGCCAGTGCGTAGGTGTGGTAGTTCTTGTCCTTGTCCGTGCCGGTGGCGATCAGCATGTCATCCGCGTAAACGAGGTAGGTCATGAATTGGAGCTTGGAAAAATCGTGGTCCCGCTCCCACTGCCTCTGGCCGGAGTTCAAGTCCAACGCAACGAGTTTTTGATGGGTAAGCTGCCCGATGGTCTGAATTGTGCCGGCCTTGGCTCGCGCCTCCTCTGCGGTGCTCTCGATAAAATAGATCACGTCCTCACCGATGGTGATCGTGGAGTTGATGATCGCCCCTCCGCTGTATTCCCATCGGGTTTTGCCAGTGGCGGTGTCCACGCCGAACAACCGGTCACTGGTGACTCGGCTGATGTCACTCGGCTTGAAATCCTCAAACCACTCACCGTCGTCGCCAAGATAGAGTGTCCCCTTGTTCACGCGACTGCCCACAAGCGTCGAACCCTCCACTGCGAGGAATGACCAATGATGTTTACCAGTGTCTGCCTCCGGCACGGCGTAGCGGCGCGCACGCTGGCCGGTCTGGCCATCGTAGTGGATGCAGTAACGACCTTGGGCAATGTAAAGGGCGAGTTTGTCGGCAACCATGTTGCTGCTGTCACGCGGGATGTTTGCGCGGCGCATCTCCGGGCTGGATTGACTCCACAGGACCGTCCCGTTGTAGGCATCGAGACCAAACAACATGCGGTCGCCCTGAATATACAGCCGTCCCCCGGCCGAAAGCGGGGCGGGATTACGCGGCCCACGATCCGGCATCGGGCGTGGCCCCGGTTCACCCCACCATTTGACCCCCATCTCGCCCTTGACCAGTTCGTCGTCGCTGCAGGAGGTGTTTTGCGCGTTGCCGTATTGATGCGTCCAGTCCCCGGCGCCGGCCAGTGCCGGCCGCTGGCTGACCTGCCAGACCGGCTCGTTTTCCCCGTCACGAATCGTCCGGACATCCACTTTTCCAAACCAATTTTGTGCCGAGGCAAATTCTCCCGACTGCCCCAGCACCAGCGTGCCCCCCGCCGGGGCAAGGCTGCGAAAAGCATCCGCCGCCGAATCCACCGGCAACTGCCCGCCAAGCAAATGCCGCTCCGACACGATCAAGTTAAACAGCATTGGCCCGAAAGTCTTGTCGCTGAGCTTGCCCAGCTTGGCCGTGGCGCGGGCACCGTAGACGCCGGCTGCATCGAGATTGCTGCGGACGTTACGGATCACCTCCGGCCGGTCGTCGAGTACAATAACCTGAAAATCAGATTGCCGAACCAACTCCAGCGCGAGACTTCCATCGACTCCCCCAAGGACGAGGCAGTAACCGGCCCGCCCCTTGGCTAAGTCTAGCATTTGCTTTACGGCGTTTCGCACGCGGCCGGCATCGGTGGTCTCCGCTTGGCCAAGCGTCACCCTCGGCAGCCGATAATAAAACGAGGAATCAAACTTGTACGTCTTACTTTTAAGTTCCGGGTCGTCGGAGAGGATCTGGTACGTGTACTCCCCTTCGCGTACAAGGTCGGTAACCTTGACGGTGTGGCGCTTGGCCAAGCGGTCTGTTTTCAAAATCGCAGACTGCCCGCTTGGCATCGACCAGCGAAGCTTCCCCGGCATGGGCTGATCGACCTCCCAGGTGATGGTCGCCGTCGAGCGGTCTACCCAGTCCACAAACGGACCGAACGCGATGGCCAGCGGCTCCGCCGGTTTTACCGGTTCCGGAAATAATTTGTGCTTGGCCAAGTGCCGTGCACGCAACCCCTCCGCCGACAGCGCCTGGCCATGCACACGCACCTCGTGCAACCGGCCATTCATCATGAAGTGCTCGTCGTCATCGTGATACGCACCAATCTCCAGCCATGTTTTCGGGGGATAAACGATCGCCCCACTTTGCTCGGTCGCCTGCGCCACCTGTTTGCCATCCACGAACAACCGCTGCGTTGTGCCATCGTACGTACCGGCAAGATGATACCAGCGGCCGTGCTCAAACGCCGTAGGCGCAGTCAGGTAGGTCAACTTGTCGCTGCCCTCGGTGTTCAACGCGAAACAGAAACTGCTCCCGCGAAACCCAAGCAGCCAGCCCTTCTCATAGGTGCCATTGTCCTGCAGCGCTCCAATGATTCCGCCCCACTGCATAGCCTTGTCAACGCGCACCCATGCCTCAAGCGTCATGTCCCGCTTGGGCATATCGACCGAGGAAATATCCGATGTCACCTCCAGTCGCGAGCCGTTCCCGTTGAGCTGCACGTGTGCCGGTGCCGGCGTATCGGTAAACGTCACCGAGCGACCTAGTCCCTCCGCGACGGCATCCGCCCCGACGACAGCGCTGACAACTTTCCCCTCCAATCGATCTGGCGCGAAGAGCCAATGACCCAGCACAGATTCCTCAGCCCCGGCAACACCGACGCCGCCAATCAAAAATAATACCGACGCCACCAAATGATTTCGAGCATCAGTAATTTTCCGGATGACATGCACGAGGCGACTCTGGCCGAAGATTCCCCCGCCTGCCAGTTCATTTTTGGGCGATTTGCCACGCGGCGCGTTTTCCCGCACAATCGGCCCATGCCAAACACCTTTGGCCACCTGTTTCGAATCACCACCTGGGGCGAGTCCCACGGCGGCGGAGTCGGTGTCGTGATCGACGGCTGCCCGCCTCAACTGGAGTTGGACGAATCCGACATCCAGCCGGATCTCGACCGCCGCCGGCCGGGCCAGTCCAAGATCGTCACCCCCCGCGACGAGGCCGATCGGGTCAGCATCCTCTCCGGCACATTCGAGGGCAAAACCCTCGGCACACCGATCCTCATGATGGTTCACAACAAGGACCATCGGCCCGAGGCGTACTCGGAGATGAAAACCAAGTTCCGCCCCTCACACGCCGATTTCACCTACCAGCAAAAATTTGGCTTCCGAAACTGGCAGGGCGGCGGACGCTCAAGCGCCCGCGAAACAATCGGCCGCGTGGCCGCCGGTGCCGTCGCAAAAAAACTGCTCAAGCAACGCTTCGGAGTCGAGGTGTTGTCGTACGTGAAACAGGTTCGGAAAATCGTCGCCGACATCAACCCGGACAAAGTGAAACTCCGCGATGTCGAGTCAAACATCGTCCGCTGTCCCGACCCGGGCGTTGCCGACAAAATGATTCACCTCATCGACCGCACCCGAAAAGCAGGCGACACAGTCGGCGGGATCATCGAGGGAGTGGCGCGCGGACTACCAGTCGGCTGGGGCGACCCGGTGTTCGACCGGCTCGAGGCAGACCTGGCCAAGGCCATGCTGAGTCTCCCCGCCTCAAAAGGTTTTGAGGTCGGCTCCGGTTTTGCCGGCACACTTCTGAACGGCACTGAGCACAACGACCCGATCCGAGACCGCCGCGGCAAGGTGCAAACAACCAAAAACGACTCCGGCGGCGTTCAGGGCGGAATCTCCAACGGCGAAACAGTACATTTTCGAGTCGCCTTCAAGCCAGTGGCCACAGTCATGCACGAGCAGGACACCATCGACGAAAACCTGAAAAACACCACCCTCCGAGGCCGGGGCCGCCACGACCCCTGCGTCCTGCCACGAGCCGTGCCAATGGTCGAAGCCATGACCGCACTGGTCCTCGCCGACCACGCCCTCCGCCACCGCGCCCAAAACCAGTGGGACTAATTTACACCGCAGCGGCAAAGCAAAAACCGTCTCCGCATTTTTACGGTTAGCCTGTTAGGGCAATTCGCGACTCGCGGTTTTGAACCACCGCTTGGCCAATCGATAGAGGTAGGGACGTTAGGGACGGCTGTCCCTACCTTTCCCTGTTCAAATTTCGGCGTTCCTTGTTCGGCGTTCGATATTCTGCCCTACCCTTGGCCAAGCGCTTTGCTGGTTTGTGAGTTACTTCGAACGGGCGAGCATCCACTTGATGATTCGCTCGCGCGCGGCGCTTCTTGGCGGGGTGACATGGCCGCCGTCCACTACCTCCCAGAGTTCGGTCACGACTTTGCCATCTTTCGATTCGTAACGCACCACCTTGGTTTCAGCGCCTTCGACTTTGCGGTCGAGATCGATCTTCAGGTCGCTGGTGTCGGTTTTCTTTTCGCATTTGTTGAATGCCCGCCACTTCGCAAAATTATCCTCGGCACTTGGATATCTTGCGCTCCGAAGACCACCGCCGCCCCACTTGATTGTCCTGTCCCTAGTTCCGTGAATGTGCAGCACGCTGACCGGGTTCTTGGGATTACTGGGCCATTTATCGAAGCCAACCCCGGCGAACGGCACGATCGCGGTGACTAGGTCGGAGTGATCGTGTGCCATGCGATAGCTCATGAATCCGCCGTTGGATAGGCCGGTGATGTACACACGCTTTCTGTCGATGTTGTATTCCTTCATCGCCTTGAGGATCAGGCTCCGGAGATACTTTGAGTCGTCCACTTTTCCCTGCCGATCGCAGCAGGCATCGGTGGCGTTCCAACTGCGGTCAATTCCGTCCGGGGCACAGTAGATGAAATCGTATTTGTCAGCCAACCTGCCCAGAGGAAAGAATCCCAACTGGGCACGCCCATTGCCGGTGTAACCGTGCAGTGTCAGGATGAACGGATACTTCTTTTTCGGATCGTAATCATCGGGTACATGAATCTTGTCGTCGCGCTTGGCTGAATTGTCTTCCCCCGATCGCCGGGAGCGACTGAATAATTTGCGGATCGCCTCGCGCTCGGCTTCATCCAGTTTGCCATCCTTGTTTTTGTCGAAGCGCTGCTTCAAGCGCTCGCGCCGACTGGGCTTTTTCTCCTCGTCCTCGGCAATCAAATCAAAGGGCATCGACGTAATAATGCCGACAAGAATCGCCGCTCCGATGATTCTGGTTTTCAAGTTGAACTTCATGTGCCCATTACTACGGACGTTCGACAAAAGAAGTTACAATGGACGTTGCCTATTGACACCGTGACGGTTTTTGGGACTTTCGACCCGCTGTTTTTAGCGCACGCATGAGCCAAACTGAGCCAAACGCTTGTTTTAACGGACAGATTCTGCCGCTGAATGAGATCGCCATCTCCCCAAACGATCGCGGTTTCCTTTATGGCGAGAGCCTTTTTGAGACAGTGCGTGTTCATGCGGGAAAGCCTTTTCGTTGGGAACAGCACATGGCTCGCCTCAGTTCCGGGGCGGACATCATAGACCTTCGGCTTCCCTTTTCCGCCGATGAGTTCCTTAGCCAGACTGAAAGACTGATCAAGAAGAGTGCCAACGCCAACTGCATCGCGCGCCTGACGGTATCCCGTGAATCCGGTGAGCGCGGCTACGGCTTCACGGGCGATGAACAACCCAACTCTTTGATCGCGATTCATCCGCTGCCGAAACAAAACAGTACACCACTTTCTCTGGTAAGCACCGACGCCCGTGTGGCCAAGGATGATCCGCTCGCCAGAATCAAGTCCGGCAACAAACTTGGCTCCATCCTGGCCAAGCACTTGGCCAAGCAGAATGGTGCAGATGACGGGTTAATCCTGAATTCCGACGGCAACATTACCGAGACGTCTTCCGCGAATGTTTTCTGGACACGGGACGGCATACTTCGGACACCACCGGTGACCGACGGGGTACTGCCCGGGGTGACCCGGGAACTGGTCATCGACCTGGCAGCCGCGCTTGGCCAAGCGGTGCGGGAGGAGTCGGTTTCCCCGACCGAACTGCAGCAGGCAGAAGCGGTGCTCGTCACCAACACAGCAACGGGAATCCGCGCAGTGGGCCAAGTGGACGGAGTCGCCCTGCCGGGGCATCCGTTGATTGAACAACTCGTCGAGGCGCACGATGCGAAACTGGCCCAGCACACGGCTCAAGCAGGCTGAATCTGCTCGCGCTTGGCCAAGCGATCGGGCACGTTTGGGCCGTGAAATCCGTTTTTTATCTCTTCGTCGCCGCGCTTGTCGCGGGCTGCTGTGCGGTCAATCCCATGAAGGATCATCCGACCAAGTCGATCTTCGACGGCAAAACATTTTCCGGCTGGGAAGGCAACATGGACTTTTTCCGGATTGAGGACGGCTCAATCGTTGCCGGACGGCTCACGGAAAAAATCCCGAACAACGAGTTTCTCTGCACGACAAGTGAGTACGAGAATTTTGAGTTGAACCTAAAATTCAAGATCGTCGGTTCGCCGCAGGCCAACGCCGGAGTACAGTTTCGCACCAAGCGCATCCCGAACCATCACGAGGTGATCGGGTTTCAGGCCGACATCGGGCAGAAATACTGGGGTGCACTCTACGATGAATCCCGCCGCCGAAAAATCCTCGCGGGGCCGCCCGCCGAGGACATCCCCAAGATCGCCAATGTCGATGGTTGGAATGACTATCGCATCGTTGCGCGGGGCAACCGCATCCAGTTATTCCTGAATGGGCATAACACGGTGGATTACTTGGAGGAGGATCCGGAGATTGCCAAGAGCGGCGTGATCGCCCTTCAGGTACACAGCGGGCCAGCCTGCGAAATCTGGTACAAGGACATCTCGATCATCGAGTATCCCGCCGGCAACTGAAACTCAGGAGGCTTTTTTCTTCGCAACCCGCTTGGCCTTCGGCTTGGCCTTGCCGGTCGTGAGAAAATCGAGGTAGCCAACCAGCGAGTCGCGCATCTCATTGCGCGGCACAATCGCGTCGATCATCCCCCGATCCAGCAAAAATTCCGCAGTCTGAAATCCGGGCGGCAACTCCGCCTGCGTCGTGTCCTTGATCACGCGCGGGCCGGCAAACCCGATCATTGCGCCCGGCTCGGCGATTATCAAATCCCCCACGCTCGCGTAGCTCGCCATCACACCGGCTGTTGTCGGGTGCGTCAGGACACTGATGTACGGCAGCTTGGCCTCCGCGTGATATGCCAACGCGCCGCAGGTCTTGGCCATCTGCATCAGGCTGAACATCCCCTCGTACATCCGGGCGCCGCCGCTGGTCGAGATGATCACAACAGGTATTTTACCTTTCGTCCCGGCCTCGATTAGGCGGGTTAACTTCTCACCCACTACCGACCCCATCGAGCCACCGAGGAATGAAAAATCCATGATCCCCAGCGCGATCTTGTGCGGCCCCATCTGGCAGACCCCGGTGATGACCGCATCCGACTCGCCTGTTTTTTCCTGATACCGCTCGAGCTTGGACGGGTACGACGCCACGCCGGTGAACTTGAGTACGTCCACACTCGCCATGCCGGCGTCCATCTCCTTGAACGAGCCCCCGTCGATCAGCGACTCCAGCCGTGCCCGCGCTGAGATCGGGAAATGATAACCACACGAGGTACAGGTTTTGAGGTTTTCATCGAGATCCTTGTCGAAGATCAACTCGGAGCACTTGCCGCACTTGGTCCACAAGCCCTTCGGGATATTTTTTTTGCGGCCGGAGTTTTCGCCAAACTTCAGCTTAGCCGAGCCGCTGCCCGGTTCCAGCCCACCCGGGATGGCTTCCGCATCCACGGTTTCGAGTTTCGGTAATGTTTTTGAAAAATCGTCCAGGTCAGACATGTTGTCAGTTGCTTGGCGAGCCAAGCGCGCGGGCCAGCGTCCAGACACAGACAGCCGCCGCACCTGCCTTGAGGCAGGCCGCCGCACATTCGTTGGTCGTGGCTCCGGTTGTCAAAACATCATCGACAAGCACAACTCGCTTGTCGTTCAAATTCATTTTGGCGGGAGCAAAAGCCCCTCGCATGTTGGCCAGACGCTCCCCCCGCGAGAGCAATGCCTGTGTTCGGGTTACGCGAATGCGTTTCACGGCGCGGGTCAACACCATCAGGCCGGTGTCACGGCTCAGGTTGCGACACAGCGTCTCCGCCTGGTTGAACCCGCGCTCGCGAAACCGTACCGGATGAAGCGGCACCGGCACAAGGCAATCGCCCCGCCACGAGCGGATTTGTTCCACAGCCATCTCGGCGAACAACCGCCGAAACAACGGCTCCAGCCAAAGTGCCTGTTGATATTTGAACCGGTGGACTGCATCCATCATTTCTGCTGAACCGCGCATCACGCCGCGGGCGAACTCAAAGCGCAGCTTCATCTCACGGCAGTTCGTGCATTCGAACTCGCCCGTGATCTCCCCCTCAAACGGCTGGCCGCAGCGGCGGCAGAACGGCGCCTCGATTGGTTTCATCTTCTCGAGACAATCCGTGCCGACGTAGCCGTCCGCCGGCTGTGCCGGTTCGTCGCGGCACAATTGGCAGACTTCCGGATAAACCAGTGCCAGGCCGCGCTTGGCCAAGCCCGACAACGCTGTCGCCACGCCGCTCATCGCTTGGCCAAGCGGAACACAACCACACCAAGCGGCGGCAACTCGACCTTCAACGACTGCGCCATGTCATCGCTTGGTTCGGCAACAGACTCGCGGCAGCCCTCGTTGCCAACATTCGTTCCGCCGTAAATGGCCGCGTCGCTGTTGAGCACCTCCTCCCAGTGGCCGCCCTCCGCCACGCCCACTCGGTAATCGCTCCGCGGCACCGGGGTGAAATTTACCGCCACGAGCAACGCGGCACCGCCCGACTTGGCGTTGCGAATGAAGGTGAGAACCGAGTTTTCCCGGTCGTTGCAGTTCACCCATTGAAAACCGGCCGGATCAAAATCAGCCTCCCAAAGCGACGGTTGTTCCCGATAAAAATGGTTGAGATCGCGCACCCAGTTTTGCACGCCCTGATTTAGCGAACCGTCGCTTGCCGCTTTCCAGTTTAACCCGCGATCCTCGCTCCACTCACCGGCCTCTGCGATTTCGCCGCCCATAAAAAGGAGTTTCTTTCCCGGGAACAGCCATTGATAGCCAAGCAACAAGCGCAGGTTGGCGAAGCGCTGCCAGTCGTCGCCCGGCATCTTGCCGAGCAGCGAACCCTTCAGGTGCACCACCTCATCATGCGACAGAGGCAGGACGAAGTTTTCGCCGTAATGGTACAACATCCCGAAGGTCGTCTTGTCAAAGTGCCACTTGCGGTTGACCGGATCCTGAGCGAGAAAACTCAGGTTGTCGTGCATCCAGCCCATGTTCCATTTGAAGGAAAAGCCCAGCCCACCGTCGCCGGGCGGACGCGACACTTTAGGCCATGAGGTCGACTCCTCGGCAATCATCACCGTACCCGGATGACGGGTGAGCACATGGTGGTTCACATGCTGCAGAAAACCGATCGCCTCCAGATTCTCGCGACCGCCGTGTTCGTTCGGTATCCACTGCCCCTCCTCGCGCGAATAGTCGAGGTAAAGCATCGAGGCCACGGCGTCGACCCGCAGTCCATCCACATGAAAACGATCGCACCAGTACAGCGCGTTGGCGGTGAGGAAATTTCGAACCTCATCCCGTCCGTAATTGAAAATATGCGTTCCCCAGTCCGGATGCTCACCCCGGCGCGGATCATAGTGCTCGTAAAGTGCCGTTCCATCAAAGCGGGCCAACGCATAATCGTCCTTCGGAAAATGCGCCGGCACCCAGTCGAGTATCACGCCGATGCCGGCCGCGTGCAGCGCATCCACCAACGCGGCGAAATCGTCCGGAGTCCCGTAGCGACTCGTCGGCGCAAAAAAACCGGTCACCTGATAGCCCCACGACGGATAATAGGCGTGCTCGGCCACCGGTAGAAACTCGACATGCGTGAACCCCATCTGCGTCACATAGTCGACCAGTTCAGTCGCTAGGTCACGGTACGAGAACGACTCGGCGTCGTTGTGTTTCCGCCACGAGCCAAGGTGCACCTCGTAAATACTCATGGGCGACTCGAGGGGATTCCGTTCCGCGCGGGCAGCCAGCCATAACTCGTCCGTCCACTTGAGGTGCGCGGTATCCCAGACGATCGCCGCATTCTTCGGAGCCTGCTCGAAGAAGCGCCCGATCGGATCGGTTTTCTCAACCGCCTGGCCAAGTGCGTTGACGAGGTGAAACTTGTAGTGTGCCCCCTGCCCCACGTTCGGAATGAAAACCGCCCACACCCCAGAATCTCCCTGCGGACTCATCGGGTGCGCCGCAGGATTCCATCCGTTAAAATCGCCGGTCACGCTGACCCGCTGCGCGTTGGGTGCCCACACGGAAAAAACCACCCCGTGATTCCCGTTGACCTCGTGAAATTGTGCCCCGAGCTTGTTGTAAAGCTGCAGTTCGTTGCCCTCGCCGATCAGGTGCAGTTCGGATTCCGAAAACAATTGCGTCTCCGCTTGGCCAAGTTTCCCGTTGCTGGACTGCACCGCTGTATGTTGAGAACCCACCACCCACGGGGCAAGACTGAAAGCACTTTCGCTTTACGCCGCTTGGCCAAGCGGCGAGAGTTGCGCAGTCAATGAGTATCACGACCCGAACCGGAGACAACGGCGAGACCGGACTGCTGTTTTCCAGACGCACAAGCAAGGACGATCCACGAATCGCCGCCTGTGGCGATGTCGATGAACTCAACGCCGCCATCGGTCTCGCCCGGGCGCACCTGCAGGGCACGCGTGAAAATTCCCGGCTCGAGGCGATCCAAAAATCATTGATCGCCCTCATGGGTGAACTCGCCACTTTGCCTGAGGATTCGGCGCGATACGCCTCCAGCAAGTTCGACAAACTCGCCGCAGGCGACATCCAACAACTCGACTCGTGGATCGCGGAACATGAAGCCAGCGGACTGACGTTTGAGGGCTGGGCTCTACCGGGAGGCACGATCGCCTCCGCTCATCTCGACATGGCCCGCACGATCTGTCGCCGCGCGGAACGCAGCACGGTCGCCCTCCGTTCGCCCGAGATCAACGGAAGCTCACAGGCGGTCGTTTATCTCAATCGGCTCTCCGACCTCCTTTGGCTGATGGCCCGTTCCGTGGAACAGTCGCCGGAGTCGAGTCAACTGGCCTAAATCAAGCATCTTGAAAGTCGTTCGCTCTCCCAAGTCAATCCAACGTGCCACGATATCAACAAGCGTGCGCCCGATCGTCGTGGTGCCCACAATGGGCAACCTGCACGAGGGACACTTGAGCCTGATCCGGAAAGCCCGCGCGTTGGCAGGTGATGACGGACTTGTTTTAGTCACGATTTTTGTCAACAAAATCCAGTTCGGCCCAAGTGAGGATTTCAAAAAATACCCCCGCACGATGAAGGCCGACCTCACGCAATGCCGGCAGCTTGGAGTGGACATCGTGTTCGCGCCGGAGGACGGTGCGATGTACAGCGACGGGCACAGCACGTACGTTACCGAGGAGCGTTTGGCCAAGAGGATGGAGGGCGCAGCCCGGCCGACTCACTTTCGTGGCGTCACCACTGTGGTTGCCAAACTGTTCAACCTGACGCGCCCGGATATTGCCGTTTTTGGAGCGAAAGACTGGCAGCAGTCAGCTATCATTTCGCGGATGGTGGACGACTTAAATTTCCCCGTGCGCATCGTGATTGCCCCCACGGTGCGGGAAGCCGACGGCCTGGCGATGAGTTCGCGCAACCGCTATCTCAAGCCGGCCGAGCGGGCCGAGGCCACGGTGCTCGTCGAGTGCATCCGCTTGGCCAAGCGCTTGGTTCACGAAGCCAAGTCGCCCCTCTCCACCACCGTCCTCAAGCGCCAATTGGAAAAGCACGTGGCAACCAGACGCCTGGTCAGGCTGGATTACATCGAGTTTTTCGATCCCAAGTCGCTAGAACCGGCCAAGCGCATTCGTCGCGGCACGCACATGGCGGTGGCGGTGTTTTTCGGCAATACACGACTGATTGACAACGGTCGACTGTGACCGAACACTAGCCGGGCGGATGGCGGACTCTCCAAGACAATTTGACTTCATCGTTCTCGGCAGCGGGATCGCCGGGTTAACGTTTGCGCTCAAGGTTGCCCACGCCGGGACGGTCGCCATTGTGACGAAGAAAAGCCGGGCGGAATCGAACACCAACTACGCGCAGGGCGGCATCGCCGCAGTGACAAGCGAGGAGGACTCATTCGAAAGTCACGTGCAGGACACACTGGTTGCCGGCGCGGGCCTGTGCAACGAGGAGGTCGTCCGCGGCATTGTCGAGGCTGGCCCGGAACGCATCGAGGAGTTGATCGAACTCGGAATGAAATTTTCCGAGCGCGAAAATGGCAATGGCGAACGCGAACTTGATCTCGGCCGCGAGGGAGGCCACTCCCAGCGGCGCATCCTGCACGCCAAGGACGTCACCGGCCGCGAGATCGAGCGCGCCCTGCTCGAGTCCATAGCTGCAAATGAAAACATTCACGTTTTTGAAAACCACTTCGCGGTCGATCTGATCACCACCCGCAAGCTTCGCCAGGGCGACACCAATCGCTGCGTCGGCGTGTACGTGCTGGACAATCAAACCAATGCAGTCGAGACCTACTCGGCACGGACAGTCATCCTCGCCACCGGCGGCTGCGGCAAGGTTTACCTCTACACCTCCAACCCGGACATCGCCACCGGCGACGGCGTGGCAATGGCCTACCGCGCAGGCGCGACGATCGCCAACATGGAATTCGTCCAGTTTCACCCCACCTGCCTTTACCATCCCAAGGCCAAATCGTTCCTCATCAGCGAGGCCGTGCGCGGCGAGGGTGGCGAACTGTTGAACCTCCGTGGCGAGTCGTTCATGGAGGGCGTGCATCCGCTCAAGTCACTCGCCCCACGCGACATCGTGGCCCGCGCGATCGACAGCGAGATGAAGCGCTCTGGCGACGACCATGTGCTGCTCGACATCACCCACAAGCCGGCTCGCACCATTATCGACCGGTTCCCAAACATTTACCAAACCTGCCTCCGGTTTGGCCTCGACATCACCAAGGAGCCAATCCCGGTCGTGCCGGCCGCACATTATCAATGCGGTGGAGTTCAGGTCAGTCACGAAGGCGAGACCGGCATCGCTGGCCTTTACGCCGTCGGCGAGGTCTCCTGCACCGGCCTGCACGGGGCCAACCGTCTCGCGAGCAATTCCCTGCTTGAGGCGCTCGTTTATGCACACCGCGCCGGCGGCCATGCTCTGGCCAACCCCGATCCCGCAGTCGACACCTCGCTCCCCGACTGGCAATCGGGCGATGCGACGGACGCGGATGAAATGGTTGTGGTCTCCCACAACTGGGATGAATTGCGTCGGATGATGTGGGACTACGTAGGCATCGTCCGGACGACCAAGCGACTTCAGCGCGCCCTCTCCCGAGTGAAGCATCTGCAGGAGGAGATTCATGAATACTACTGGGATTTTACGGTCACCAGCGACCTGCTGGAGCTGCGCAACCTCGCCACCGTCGCCGAGTTGATCGTCCGATCCGCACTGCAGCGCGAGGAAAGCCGCGGTCTGCATTACACGCTGGATTACCCGGATTCAGTTGAATCTTTTGCCCAACGAAACACCCTCGTTGCGCGCGACAAAAAAGAAGGTTAACGGTTGGCCAAGCGTCACGAAATAATCGAAAATTGGGCTTAAATCCATCCGCCGGTTACGGTACATTGCCCGCCCTTTCCGGTAACCCGGGGTGTAACGATGGAAAACAATCTGATTCTTATTTGCGCGATCGCCTTTGCGGCGGTTCTCACCATTCTGTCACTACTCGCGGGCGTGATCGCCGGCATTTGCAAGCTGTTCCCCGTGAAGGCGGCCGACCTGCCGGACCCCGGCGCCGAGGAGGCCGTACGACAGGCCGTGTCCAAGGCGTTCCCCGGCTGCAGTGTTTCCGAGATTCGCGAAGTCAAATCGTAACAACAGCAAACTTTAACTCTTTCCGTTCATTTCAATGATCTTCACTGAAAAGAAAAAAGAAATCCGGGTGATGTTCACCCCGTTCCGCGATGGTCTCCAGAGTGTCTTCGGAGGCAAGACGCGACTGAATGATATCCTCCCCGCCATCGAGGCCTCGGCTGCGGCCGGCATCCGCCACTTCGAGTTCGGCGGAGGCGCCCGGTTTCAGGCCCCGTTCTTTTATGTGGGTGAGGATCCGTTCAAGTGCATGGCGGAGATTCGCAAAACTGTCGGGCCGGACGCCGACCTGCAAATTCTCACCCGCTCGGTCTCCGGCGTCACCCTGACCACCCAGCGCACCTCCACCCTCGCGCTGCAGGCTAAGCTAATGTACAAGCACGGGACAACGATCGACCGAAATTTCGACTTCATGAACGACGTAGACAACCTGGTCAAAACCGGCCAGCCGATTGTCGACTCCGGCATGCACCATCAGGTTTGTGTCGCGCTAATGGGCTTGCCGTTCAAGTCCGACAAAGCGCACACACCGGAGTTTTACATCAACATCGTCCGCGAACTGCTCAAGCGCGACATTCACTTTGACTCGGTTTGCCTCAAGGATGCCTCCGGTACAACCGATCCGCATACCTGCTACGAGACAGCCAAGGGCATCAAGGCAATCCTGCCACCGGAGATTCCGCTGGTGCAGCACACGCATGACACCGCCTCCACCGCCGTGGCCTGCTACATGGCCGGAATCGCGGGCGGCGTGGACAGCATCGACCTGGCCGTGCGGCCACTGGCCTCCGGCACCTCGCAACCGGATGTCCGCTCGATGGCGCACGCCCTCAAGGGAACCGGTTACAGCCTCGATATCGATCCGGACAAGATGGACGAGATCGAGTCCATCCTGAACAAAGGCCTGAGCGAATACGAATTCAACCCGGTCACCACCTCAGCAGATGCCCGTGTGGTTGGTTTCCCGATGCCGGGCGGTGCCATCGGGCCAAACGTGCACATGATGAAATCCGCCGGTATCCTCGACAAGTACAGCGATGTACTGGCCGAGTTCCCCGAGGTGGTACGCGCTGGCGGAGGCTGGACCAGCGTCACCCCGGGCAGCCAGCAGTACTGGCTGCAGGCGTTCAACAACGTCCTCCACGGTCGTTGGGAAAAAATTGACGCCGGCTACGGCAAATCAATTCTCGGCTACTTTGGTCAACCGCCGCTCACGCCCGATCCCGAGGTGGTCAAGATTGCTGCTGAAAAACTCGAGATGCCGCCGTTCGATGGCGATCCTCTCGAGGAGGCTCCGGACACACTCGTCGAGGCCGAAGCCGCACTTAAAGAGCGTGGACTGGAGGTCACGGACGAAAACAAGTTTCTCGTCGCGGCCGCGATTGTTCCCGGCAAAAACATGGAGCTCAACGAGGGCATCCGTCTGCTGGAAGATCGCTCCAAGATCACCCTACCCCTCAAGAAAGATGAAAGCGACGCCCCGGCGGCAGCAGCGATCACTGCCCCGACCAGAACTTCCGTCACCGTCAACGAAGGAGGCAACACCCGAACCTACGAAGTCGTCGTCGAGCCACCGGCATCTGCGGCAGCCCCTGTCGCGGCAAGCGGCCAATCTGCACCGGCTCCCGCAAGCGGAGGTGCAGCGACCGACGTGTTTTCACCATTCGAAGGCAACGTCGAATTGGTCGAGGTTAACGTCAAGGTGGGTGACACCGTGACACAAGGTCAGGTCGTCGCTGCAGTCGAAGCCATGAAGGCTAAGCACGATGTCAAGGCACCCTGCGCCGGTCGAGTGTCCGCCGTCCACGCCTCCATCGGCAACGAGGTTTCCGCCGGGAAACCCATTCTGAGCATCGAAGCCTAAAATGGAGATCCTCGAAAAACTGATCAACAGTTCCGGCTTCGTTGGCTTGGAATGGCAAAATGGTGTGATGTTCATCGTTGGCGGAATCCTCATCACACTTGCCATACGAAAAAACTTCGAACCCTTACTCCTTGTTCCAATCGGCTTTGGAGCAATCTTGGCAAACATACCGGGTGCAGAAATGGTGGCAAACGATAAGGACTTGTATCCAGTGGATGCAAAAGACAAATGGCCATTATTTGCCTTCATTTACAATTACGCGGTAAGCAAAGCGGAATTATTACCACCGATTATTTTCATGGGCGTAGGGGCTCTGACTGACTTCCGCCCATTACTCAGTCGACCTATCACCTTCCTGCTGGGTGCAGCGGCTCAATTGGGAATTTTCTTCGCGGCACTTGGAGCATTTTACCTGTTTGGGTTTGAAGTCGAACAGGCGGCGGCCATCGGTATTATTGGAGGGGCAGATGGGCCGACGACTATTTTCCTGACTGCAAAACTTGCTCCAGAACTGCTTGGGGCTGTCGCTGTGGCTGCCTACAGTTATATGGCTCTGGTCCCGGTAATTCAGCCCCCCATTATACAGGTTTTGACAACACAAAGAGAGCGCGAGATCGACATGCCTCAGGCTCAGCCCGTCTCCAAAACTGCAGTGTTAATTTTTCCGGTCGCTACTTGTTTAATCACGGTGCTTTTTATTCCTGCTGGTGGCCCGCTGCTTGGGATGCTTATGTTCGGTAATCTTCTTCGCGAATCCGGTGTCACCCAGCGCCTTAGTTCCACCGCAAGTGGACCACTAATTAACATCGTTACAATTTTTTTGGGACTAATCGTCGGCGCAACAATGGAAGGCACGGCATTTCTTAAAGGTGACACCCTTGCCATCCTTGCGCTTGGTCTGGTGGCCTTCTGCCTGAGCACGGCAGGCGGCGTAGTGTTTGCCAAGTTGCTGAATCTTATCCTGCCGAGCGGAAAAAAAATCAACCCCTGCATCGGAGCGGCCGGAGTTTCCGCCGTGCCGATGGCAGCACGCGTGGTACAGTCATTCGTCTCCGGCAAAACCAACGGGCGCGTCAATCCGCTCATGGCCGCGATGGGGCCAAACGTCGCCGGTGTAGTCGGTTCCGCTGTAACAGCCGGCGTCTTCCTGACTTTGATCGAAGCGATTTCAAAGTAATCCATCGTCATGATCAACGGCGAAGTCCACGCCTGGAATATCCTCGACCGCCAACCGGTTCTGGCCAAGTGGAATAACGGCATCTTCACGGACTTCACTCCCACCGACGAACCGCCTGCGCAAAACAGGTGGATCGGTCCTCCACTCGTTGACCTGCAAATCAACGGCTATGCCGGAGTCGATTTTCAGCAGGACGACCTGACAGCTGAACAATTGCTCCATGCAACAAGTGCGCTTGGCCAAGCGGGTTGCGGTCGATTCTTTTTCACCCTCGTCACCGACGACTGGGAGGCGATGACCCGCCGCTTGGCCAATGCCAAGCAACTCCGTGACGCCGATCCGGCGCTTGGCCAAGCGATCGCCGGCTGGCACATCGAAGGACCATTTCTCTCAGCCGAGCCCGGCTTCTGCGGAGCGCACCCCGCCGACAAGATGATCGAGCCGACGCCGGAACGCATCGCCGAGTTGCGCGCCCTGACTGGCGCCGACCCACTCCTCCTCACAATGGCCCCGGAGATCGACGGTGGGCTGGCCGGATTCGCAGCCGCGCGCGAACTCGGCATCCGAGTCTCCATCGGCCACACCAATGCCCCGGCGCACATCCTCCGGCGCGTGACCGCCGCAGGGCCGGTCGGCTTCACACATCTCGGCAATGGCTGCCCGGCCACCCTCGACCGGGCCGACAACATTCTGTGGCGCTCGCTCGACGTCCCCGGCCTGACCTGCAGCCTCATCCCTGATCGCTGGCATGTGTCGCCGACGCTATTCCGGTTGATTCACCGACTCATCGATCCCGATTCGATTTATTACACCACCGACGCGATGGCTGCAGCCGGCGCGCCTCCCGGCAAATACCGGCTGGGCCAACTGGAACTCGAGGTCGGCCCAGAGCAAATCGTCCGACTGCCTGGCACGCCTAATCTCGCCGGCTCTGCGCTTACTCCGATCGACGGCGTCCGACACGCCGCAGAGATGCTCACCACCGACTGGCAGGCTGTTTGGCCCAAGTTTAGCCTAGCCCCAGCCCGATTCATGGGTCTGCCGGAAGGCTTCACCGCCGACGCCCCAGCTTCCTTCGCCTTGATTGAGACTGATTCATCTAACAAAATTGTATCGCACTCAATCCAAGCCGTAACATGAAAGGCACTAATCCCTTGACTAAGCGGGTGAACAATTTTACCTTACCTCCTTGTAAGGAAATGAATTATAAGTAAGGAAATGGAAGCGACCATCACCAGCAAAGGGCAGGTCACATTGCCAAAAGCACTCAGGGAAGCGTTGAATCTCTCTACCGGAGATAAACTTTCCTTCGAACTGGGCAAAGAGGGCGAAGTACGGATGACACCGAAACATTCGCCAATTCACCTGTTGAAAGGACTTCTGCCAGCACCTGAGTCGCCAGTCAGTTTGGACGAAATGAAACGGGCGATTCAAAAACGCGGATCGACCCTGTGATCGGGCTGGATACCAACGTGTTGGTTCGGTACCTGGTGCAGGATGATCCTGTTCAGTCTGAACAGGCGGCCCGGTTGATTGAAGAAAAATGCACAAAGCAATCGCCCGGACAGATTTCGCTGGTGGTTTTGTGTGAATTGGTTTGGGTATTGTTGGGCGCATATCGTTTCCCCAAAAAAAGTGTTACGGCTGTGCTTGGTCAACTGTTTGCCACGACGGAACTTGAAGTTGAAAACGAGGAGGTTGCCCGCCTGTCACTGGATGCCTACCGGAAAGGATCTGCCGATTTTGCCGACTACGTGATCGGGTGCTCGAACAAAAAAGCGGGCTGCGAAAAGACCTACACGTTTGATCAAAATTTCGGCGGCAGCCACCTCGCTCAATCAATCCACTAACTCTGCGAGGGAGTTTTCAATTATGCAGAGTCGGCGGATGTTTTCACCTTCGCAACACGAGGGTGTCGATGCCTTGCACTACCGATTCGAGCGAGAGTTCGGCAAGGGCATGGTGCTGGTTTAGCACTCGGACGTTCTCGCCGAGCGGGCGCCAGATTGCCTCCCGACTTGGCCCCCAGAGCACCAATGTCGGCAGGCCAAGCGCCGAGGCAATATGCGTCACCCCGGAGTCGTGCCCGACGAAACCGCAGCACTTGGCCAAGCGCTTGGCCAAGCGGTTCAACGGCAGGTGCTCGGCTAGCTCCAAGCGTGCCTCCGGCAATCCGCAGGCCAGACGTTGCAGTTTCTCACCCTCCGCCTCGCCGCCGATCAGCAGCAGTTGAAGTTTCGTTTTCGCGAGCAGGTACTCGAGCAACTCTCGCCACTTCTCCTCCGGCCAGTTTTTGCTGGCGCTCCCGCTGCCGGGATGCAGGGCGAGGTAGTTCCCGCTTGCCTCACCCGAATTAATCGCAAGTCGGGCAACAGGGTCACCATCGAAAATGGTCAACTGCTCCAGCGGTTTCAAAAACACCTCGCTGGCGTGAATCGGCTTGGTTTCATCGGGCCGATGCCTGGCCGCGATGAACTGGCCGACCCCGCACGATTTGACGTTTTCTTCAAAGATGTCATCGGGATCGTAAAGATAAGAAACGACGATGGCGTATCGGGCAAAGAACTCGCGCCACTCCAAATCGAACGCACCGTTCGGAGTAAAGAACATTGCGAGCCCCGGCGATTCCAACGCGTGAACGGCACGAACCAAGCCGGCATCCACCGCCATCGCTGCAATCCGAGGATAGCCGAGGATCTCCAGTTGGGTTTTTGGGAACCGATCACGAAGCGCGGCCAGCACCGGTAAAGTCAGGACGAAATCGCCGATCGCTCCGCCGCGAATGACCAAAATACGAGGAGCCTCGGTGCCACTCATTTTTCCACCAGATTGGTCATCAAAATGACGCCGGCCACCGCGACGACCGAACCAATCAATGAACGGACGGTGGGGCGTTCACCCTCAAACTTCATCGAAAACGGGATGATGACCAGCGGCGCCAAAGCAACCACGGACAGGACGATCCCTGATGGCAGATTGTCCACATTCAACGCCCATTGATAGGCGCCCACCCCCAGCGTGGGGCCGCATAACGCATTGGCCAACAGGAGTAGGATGATCCATTTTACTTTTGCCGGAACCACCCCGGCGCGAAGGTTTACACCGGTACGTTTGGCGGAAACCATTCGTTGCAATGCAAAGACCAGCAGCATGACAGCCAACCCGCCAAGGACACGTTGGTATGCAGCGGAAAGCCCATCCACCATCACACCCTCGGCGACCAATGAGCCGGCCTTTCGGCTGAGCACCGCACCGCCGCCCTGTCCGATCGCGGAGATCAGCCCCCAGAAAATGCCAACCTTCCAGCGTGCCTTGTCGATCTGGCCGGTGTCACCCGGTGCCAATGCCAGGCCAACGCCAATTAGAATACCGATCCCGGCCAACACCTGACCTGCTGTAAGCGCTTCCCCTAACCAGAGCCACTCCACTGTCGCTGCGAAGGGCGCGGCCAAACATTGAGTCATCACCATGGCCAAGCGGGAACCGATTATACGGTAGGCCTGAAACAGGCCATAATCGCCAAGGCCAAAGCCGACGATGCCGCTGATGAAAAACATCCCCAGCGCTCCCCCACCAAGCCCCGCTCCGAACGCGTGCGAATAGATACCGAGAAACACCGCCGCGATAAAAAAACGGGTGACGTTCGCCTCGACCGCCGTGAGGTGATGTGAGAGACGCTTCCCCGATACCGCCGACAGCGCAAACAAGATGGTCGCAAGGATCGCAGCGGTCATCGGCCAAAAGATTACCTGTCAAGAAAACCGGCCCGCCGCCAACCCTCGAGTATTTCTTTAAGATCTTCCTGCTCGGCCTCGGTGACCTCCACCAACGGCGGCCGCACCACACCGCCGCGCAGGCCAAGCATGTTGAGCATGGTCTTCATCGCCGAAACCTCGTATCCCTTGCGCTTGGTTCGCAGCGCGTACAGTGGCACCACGTGCTCGGTGACGAGTTGATTCAGTTGATACGTCGTCTGAGCCACGCCGAGTTCGTGCAACTTGATCGATAGCTTCGGCGCCACCGCCGAAATGCTTGATGTGTAGGCGCGCACACCAATGCCGTAATAGCCGGGCACCATGTCGTCCCCCGCGCCCCCGACCCAGTGCAGCTTGTCGCCCAGCCGTTCGCGAATCATTTGATAACGGCGAATGTCGGCCGAGCCGTCCTTCCAGGCGACAACATTCGGAATCTCGGCCAGTCGCTCGGCCTGTGCGGGCGTGTAGTGCGCCCAATCACGACTGTACACCAACACCCCTAGGCCACTCGCGTCGGCGATTTCGGAGTAGTAATCAACCAGCCCATCCATCTCGGCGTTTGGGTAGTAGGGCGGAAAGGCCAACACACCGTCAGCCCCGGAGTCGGCTGCCTGCCTGGCCAAACGCTTGGCCAAGCCGCCGGCGAAGCCCACCCCGGCGATCACCGGCACACGGCCGGCTGTCACCTCGATTGTCGACTCGACCACCTGCCTCACTTCGTCTGGGTCGAGCGAATACAATTCACCCGTTCCGCCCGCCGCAACGAGCGCGCACATCGGCTGCTCGAGCATGTACCGGACATTTTCCCGGTGCCCGTCAAGGTCGAGCGAATGATCGTCGTTAAACGGCGTCACCGGAAAACCGATTACGCCGTTAAATCTTGAGCAAAGTTCCTGTGGATTCATTTTTAAATTCGTTACCAGCGGGGCAGCTTTCGGGTCCATTCCGAGTCGACGTGCTTGCGCATCTCCGCCTCGTCATCGCGCTTGCGGTAGGGACAGGTCAGGAACCGTTCCTTGCCGCGTTCGAGTTGGTCGTAATCGAGTGTGACGCCGAGGCCGGGTTTGTCGGGAATCGCCACACAGCCTTCGACAATCGGGATGCGGCCGCCCTCGGCAATCTCATCGATGGCAGACTGCCATGGGTAATGGGTGTCGCAGGCGTAGGTCAGATGCGATGTGGCGGACGCAACATGTGCCATCGCCATGAGCGAGACGCCGAGGTGACTGTTCGAGTGCATCGACAGGCCAATACCAAACGTCCGGCAAACCCGGGCCAACTGCTGCACCTGCCTCATGCCGCCCCAGTAGTGGTGGTCGCACAGGACAACCTGTACTGCGTCCTGCCGAACGGCCTCGGGAATATCGCCGAACGAAGTCACTGCCACGTTGCTGGCCAGCGGCGTGTCGATGCCATCCGCCAAAAGCCGGCGCCGCACCTCTGCCATGCCGTCCAGCCCCACGCAGGGATCCTCGAGATAGCCGCCCTTGGAAAGTTCCTCAGCCAAGTCCTGCCCGACCTTCACCGAGGTGTCGACCGACCAGGCGCAATTAGGGTCGATGCGAAGCGGCACCGCTTGGCCAAGCGCTTGGCGTAGCTGGCGAATAGTCTCCACCTCGACCCCGGGCTCCAGTACCCCGCCCTTGAACTTGATCGATCCAAAGCCGTACTGCTCCCGCATTTGCTGCACTTGGCCAACGAGAGCCTCCGGCGACAGGGCCTCGCCGTACTCGTCCTCGCGGGCATCCTCCCCTTCGCCACCGCCGCCTGCGTGTTTGTAAAATGGGTAGGCCGAGAACGGCACCCTCTCCCGGACACGACCGCCGATCAGGTCGCAAACCGATTTTCCAACCGACTTGCCGATCAGGTCAAGGCAGGCCGTTTCGATCGCGGAGTAGGTGCGCGCATCGGCGTCGAGCGGGTTTTCACCGGGAACATTGTAGGTTTGCGATCGCTCGTGCCCACTCGTGCCCCCCTCGACCATCAGCGACAGGTCGCCGGTTAGCCGGTACGGGCAGGATCCCAAGACCTGTTGGCGAATTGCCTCAAGCGCCGCCGCCGGTTGCTCGCCCCCGTAGGTCTCCGCGATGCCGATGATGCCGTCCTCGCTCTCAAGCTCGATCACGTTGCGCAGGGCGTACGGTTGGTGCAGACCATAGCTGCTGCGCAACGGCGGATCGGCCATGGCGATGGAGTGAATCCTATATTCCCGGATACGCATAAAAAACGGGCCGCATGTTGCCGTCCGTTTCCCGTTCATTCAATGCGCGAGTGCGTTTACTTGGTCAACTGGATCCACTCGCCCGCCCATCCCTCCGGCGGTGGATTCTCGATGAACTGCTGGCATTGGGCCGCGTAGATGCGGCTTGGCTCGTCGTCCATGATCTTGAGACACGCCTCGAACGCGGACTTGGCCTCGGCGAACTGTCCGCTGGAGTAAATCTCCCAAGCGCTCTCGAACTGCTGAACCAGTTTGGCCTTTTCGGCATCGAGTTCGCCCTTCTTGGCGAGCAACTCGTACACGCCGACCGCCTGCTTTTTGCCCTTGGCCACGAGCAGGCCAAGTTTGCGCGCCTCGATCTTGTCACTGGCCATCTCGTAAGTGCTCTCGCCAATCATGATCAACACACCGAAAATCTTACAGGCAGGCTCGAAACGCGCCGCCTGATTCACGGCATCGCCCATTACGGTGTACTGCATTTTCTGGGTAGACCCCATGTTGCCGGCCGAAACGAAGCCGGTGTTGATGCCCATGCGAACACCGATCTCTACGTCGTACTTTTCCTTCAACTCGACACTCAGCGGAACCAGTTTTTCCTGTTGCTCAACTGCGGCCCAGCAGCATTTCCACGCATGCGAGTGCGGATCAGCATCGCCCCAGATCGGCACGCCAAAGTCCGCCATGATGGCGTCGCCCTCGTATTTGTCGATGTAGCCGCCGTAGTTGATGATGATGTCGCTCATCGGCGTGAGATACTCGTTGAGCACAGCGGCCAACTGCTCGGCATTGAGTTTTTCGGAGATCGTCGTGAACCCGGCGACGTCCGAGAAAAACATGGTTGCCTCCTTGCGTTCACCGGCCAGTTTAAGCGAACCGGATTCCTCCTGGATGTACTTGAGCACCTCGGGGCTGACCATGGTGGAGAACATTCCGCTGATCGCCTTCTTTTGCCGGCCCTCGGTGAGGAACAGGTAGAAGACCATCAGAATCGCCGAGCCCATCATGGCCAACACCGTCGGCACGACCGGCAACCAAAGTTGGTTCTCGAAAAACTGCCACCAAGAGTAGGCCAACAGGCCGAACAACAAAACCGGAGCGGTGATCAACAGGCGCACGCCCGGGTTCTCCCGCACGATAAAACCCATCAGCACACCCATGAAACTCCAGAGGAGAATCCAGCGGGTCTCTCCCGAACGAGTCCAGTATTTCGTCTGTTCGTCCCCGTTGAAATAGGATCGCAGCAACTGATCAGTCGCCATGGCGTGGGTGATCAACAATCGTTCACGATCGTCGTGTGGCATGGGATAATAATCCTTCAAGCTGTCCGCCACGGCTCCGAAGAAAACCAGTTTACCCTTGAGATCCACCTTCTCGACGGAACACCGGCATTCGCCGCTGGCACAACAAGGCGAGTCCGTAGAGTCATCACCCTCTTTTTTCTCCTCACCCATCAGGGCGCGCACCGTGTACAGGGGGAATTGTCCAGATTTGGCACCGCGGTAATCCATCCGGAACGTGAACCCGCCGGCATCCGCCCCCGAGTATGGCCCGCGATTCCCGTCGAAACTGGTGAAAAGCGCCTTGCCAATCTTGAGATTCGACATCCCCTCCTGCACCGAACCAAAGTACAGTTCAGGAATCACAACACTGTTCGTTTCACCGGCAGCCAACGCCGGCCGGTAGGCGTGCCCGGCCTCGATCCCCTTCCCGGAGTCGAACTTGATCTCCGCCACGATATCCGCCCCCAAGTCATTCACACCATCCTCTTTCAATCCAGTGGATGCGTCATTGTCGATATCGAACAGCCAACGAAACTCGTACTCCGTGTCAGCCCTTTCCGGAAACCAATCAGCCGGGGGCATCGCCGTACCAGCAACAACGGTGTCGATCGTCAACGCACCGTCCGATGCGGTTACCTTAAGGGATTGAATATCTCCGTTCGGATCGGCAATGCCGCCCGAATCCGAAATCTCAACGACATTGGTCGAGGCGATCACATTATCCTCTTCATCATACTGCAGAGGATTGTCGGATGCTGTGATCTTCAACACGCCGGTAACGTCTGTTTCGGTTACACCGTTTCGCGTCGCCGTGGAAACGGCCGCGATCGAAACCGGCTGGCCGTTGGTCAACGTCAGATCCGCGCTCGACATGGGCAGCTTCAGGATAGGCCCGGGCGCGAGGGCAATCAATTCCCCCCAATGTTTGCCCAAATACTTGGCGGTCATTAACAGGCCAAGCGACGGATGGATGCCCGCGTCCGAGTAAAAATAAAGCATCCCCCGCCGGAGCATCCGGTCGTCGTCGTTGGCGAAGGAGTTTTCACCAACCCGCGTCGGTTGATCCCGCAGAACCAACGGTGCCTTGATGGTCAAATCCGGTTCCTCAAGATCGATCTGTGAAATCCCGATGATGTTCGGGTGATTCGTGAGCGTATTGTTCAGGTGATGCACCAAGTCGCCCCGCTTGGGCACCGGCATGTCCCGGTACAAGTCCAACGCAATCCCGGCTGGCTCGTGTGAGGCGATCTTCTCGAGAATTTTCGATACCATGTCATCCTCAAGCGGCCAGCCGAACCGCTGAATGTCCCGCTCGTCCGCACCAATGATGACTATGTTGGTGTGGGTGACTAGATTTGTGCCGTAATCGGGAACCTGCCGGAGGTGCAATAAATCGTGATGCAGCAGTTCCTGCCCCATGAGCAGGCCTTCGTCACGGAGCGCCTTCACCCCCCAGAACGTGCCACCCCCGACCAGCAGCGCGACGAGCACCTCAAGCCAGAATGCCCACTTCGACATGCGCTTGGCCAAGCCGGCCAGCAGGTTTTTGATGAAGTCCATCAAGTGCGGGGTCATTAG
>CEWJ01066031.1_pt1 | contig 27343 bp, 16 predicted proteins | sample 350291 | NCBI WGS metagenome assembly CEWJ01 (sample SAMEA2622923, study PRJEB7988) | marine metagenome | isolation source: saline water (ENVO:00002010), including | reverse complement strand
CATACGTAGGTCGTACTTAATTGAGATTTAGGTCTAAGAACGTTTGGAACAGAAGAAGTAAGAGAATCAAAGGGAACTTCAAAATCTCTAAGAACAAATCGAAAGAGTTATAATTATATTATCATGAGATAAATTAAGCTAAATTGATTATTTGATGCGGCGACGTAAGAGAAGTGGATCAAAATTATCGTTACTATCGTAAGCAAAGGGTTCCCATCCCTTAGGGATTTTCTTGCCATTGGATGTTTTAAACTCCCATTGCTGATTTTTGTCCCACGACAAAATTTCAATTTTTTCCAAAAGGTTCTTATTAGTAGGTTTATTTGAAGCACCTGTACTGAGAACTACAGTAGTAGTTAACAATACACCTATAGCAAATGATTTCCATTCAAGTATTTTCATGGTCGTCTATTTAAACACGTTGGCTGATACAAAGGTTACGAATTTAAGCATTAAAAGCAGAGAGAGAGGCTAAATTCATCTGAATAAGTTCCGATAATTGGGTCTGTTTGGACATTTAAGATTGATGAATCACAATGAATTCATCAGATGAGGGACGGTGATGTTTTCTGTGCTTTGTATTTACAAAATTCACCGAAATTTCCAAAACTCAATGTTCTCAACGGTTTTCGACGATTTGTTTTCGGTTTGAAAATTCACTAAAGTAACCATCCGGCGAAAGGTTGACGGGGGGAGGATCTCTCTTCAGTTTTTTCACTTCGTTCGCTTGGCCAAGCGCTTGGCTAAGCGGAGTGTTGCTTTGATGAACGTTGACAGACGAAATTTCTTGAAGGGCGCTGGCGTGGCCATTGCGTTGCCGCTGCTTGAGTCGATGCCTGCCCTGCGCGCGGCGCAAAAGGCCGCCAAGAGTGCAGGGCCGGTGAAGCGGTTTGTTTGTTTGTCGAACAATTACGGTATTTATAAGAAGGGCTTTTTCCCTGCCACGGCGGGCACGGATTACGTGTTGCCGCCGACGCTGAATCCGCTTGAGCGGCATCGCAGGGATTTCACGGTCTTCTCCAATCTCGACCACGGCAACACGGGCGGGCATCAGGGCGTGCCTGTGCTGCTCAGTGGTGTGCGGCCGCATCTGGCGGCGGGTTTTCCGGAAGGCAATATCAGCCTCGACCAGAAAATGGCCGAACACGTGGGCGCGGCCACGCGGTTTCCGTCGCTGACGGTTCGCGTGAATGAAGCCAATTTCACCAGCTTCACGCGTACGGGAGTGCAGGTGCCGGCGATTGATTTGCGGCAAACGTATCGCGCCTTGTTCCTCGAGGAACCGGCCGCAGCCAAGGCCAAGCAACGGCAGCAATTCAAGCTGCACGGCAGTATTTTGGATGTGGTGCTGGAGCAGGCGAAAGCGGTGAAGGGCGAGCTCGGTAAGCAGGATCAGCACAAGTTTGAGGAGTACCTCGACTCGGTGCGGTCGCTGGAGAAAAAGATCGTGCAACAGGAGCCGTGGATCGACCAGCCCAAGCCGAAGACCGATCAGCCCGAGCCGCCTCAAGGCAAGGGCACGGCGGCCGATCTCAAGGCGATGATAGAGCTGATTGCGCTGGCGATCCAGACCGACTCCACGCGAGCGATCACGCTTTCGTCCGGTTTTGTGAATGGCGACTTCGGGCTCAACGGCGGCTACCACGGTTTTTCGCATCACGGCAATCGCGACAGCCACACCAGTGCGCTGATGAAGATCGAGGCCAACATGACCACGCAGATGGCGCACCTGCTTGACCTGCTCAAGGCGCACCCGGATCCCATCAACGGCGGCACATTGCTCGATCACACGATGGTGTTCTTCGGCTGCGGCATGGCCACGGGCACGCACTCCACGAAAAACCTCCCGCTGCTGCTCGCGGGCGGCGGCTTCAAGCACGGCGAGTCGAAGATTTATCCAGAAGAAGATGCCCAGCGCGTGCCGGCGGCGAACCTGCTGCTGTCCATGCTGCAGAACTTCGGTGTGGAAGCCGACCGCTTTGGCACCAGCTCCGGCACCCTGACCGGCCTCGAGCGGAAATCATGAACCGCCCGCGCGGCATCGCGTTTCTCCTGCTGCTCGCCGTCGTCTGGCCGCTTGGCCAAGCGCGTGCGGACAAGGCACTCAATGCGCTGAAACCATTTCTGCGCACGCACTGCCTCGAGTGTCACGGACCGGACAAGCAGAAGAACGAAATTCGTTTCGATACATTGGGCACCGACCTCACCGACCGGCGCACGCTGGAGATTTGGCAGGATGTGCTGGATCAATTGAACCTCGGCGAGATGCCGCCCAAGAAAGCCGCGCAACCCGAGCGCGCGGACACCGCCCAGTTTATCGACGCCCTCAGCGCGCGGCTGGAGCTGGCCTACGCGCAGCGCAAGAGCACCGGCGGCCAAACGGTCATCCGCCGCCTGAACCGCCTCGAACTACGCAGCACCCTGCGCGATCTGTTGCACTTGCAGGGCGCGGCGTATCGGCCCGGCGCAGTGAGTGGGCTCGTGGACAACAACGGCAATGGCCGCGTGGAGCGGCAGGGCAACGATCCAGTGCGTTTCTTTCCCGAGGACGAATTGGACGAGGGCTTTGCCAATATCGGCGACCGGCTGGTGATGTCCGATTTCCTGCTCAACCTCATGCTCGGTGCCGCCGAGGAAACCATTGGCGCCGCCACGCACCCCGGGCCGCGGCCGGCCGTGCAGCCGCGCGAATTTGCCGCGCCCTTCGTGCAGGGCCGCAAGCTGGGCCAGCGCACCATCGAGACGGTGGCGCGCGAGGAGTTTCACAAGGATGTCGACCTGCTCACGCAACGCTACTACGAGGGCGGCGACGGTCGGCTGGTGCCGCGCGAACTGGGCGGCGGCGTGCGCACCTCGGCACGGTATCGCGTGACCATTGAGGTGAGCGGCCACAACCAGAAACATCCGTGGGATGAACTGGCCAAGACGGATCAGACGAAGCTGTTCAAGATTGGACTGCACGTGGCCGACGCGCGCAACGGCGGCATCGGCGGGCCCACCTCGCGCACGGTGCAGGTTTGGGATTTGCCCGGCGACGGCAAGCGGCGTGCGTTCAGCGCCGAGTTGTGGATTGATGACACGTGGATGCCATGGGTCGGCTGGGAGAACGGCCCGTACGATCGCAATTTTCGCGCCGAGCGGTTGGTGAAGAAATATTATCCGGCACAATTCAAGCCGCGCCCGGATCGCAAGGCCGTGCCGAAGGAAGTGTACGACGCGTGGCCGGTGGAGATGGCGCGCGTGCTGCTCAAGGCCGGTTATGCCGGGCCAAATGTTCGCGTGCATCGGCTGAAGCTCGAGCCGTTGATTGATGAATGGCCGCCGCGCAGTCACGTGGCGTTGTACGGCAGCGGGCCGGTGGCACCAGCGGATGTTGAAAAGCTGCTGAAGAATTTCGCCGCTCGCGCCTGGCGCCGGCCGGTGACCGATGCCGAAGTGGCCCCGTACGTGAAGCTCGTGCGTGGATTGATGGCGGATCCCAAGGCCAAGCCATTGGGCGCGATCAAGGATTTGAAGTGCCGCGTGTATCACGGCAAATGGACCAAGCTGCCGAAGTTCGACGAGCTGAAGCCGGCGGCCGAGGGTGCGTTGGCCGGCGGGTTAATCGACATTCGCCCCGCACGCAGGCCGGACTATTACGGCATGGTGTTTGAAGGCCGGCTTGAGGCACCGGTGGCGGGCGAGTACGCATTTGAGCTGGCGTCTGACGACGGCTCGCGTCTGATCGTCGCCAACCAAAAAGTCATCGAGCACGACGGCCTGCACGGCGCCTCCACCAAGCGCGGCAAAGTGCGCTTGGCCAAGGGCACGCACGCGATTCGGCTGGAGTATTTCGCTTACGGCCGGCCGAACAGTTTGCGCTTGGCTTGGAGCGGGCCGGGCATCGCGAGCACGCCGTTATCCGTCGCCCAAACCGCGCCGCAGCAAATCGTGGGCAACCCCGACGAAGCCCGCGCCATCCGCGCCTTGCAGGCGGGCTACACGGCGCTGCTGTGTTCGCCGCGCTTTTTGTACCTGCGCGAAAACGCCGGCGACCTCGACGCCTACGCGCTGGCCTCGCGCCTTAGTTATTTCCTGTGGTCGTCGATGCCCGACGAGACACTCTTCCGCCTCGCCGCCAAAAACAAACTGCGCGAGCCGGCCGTGATGCGTGCGCAGGTGGAGCGCATGTTGAAGGATCCCAAGTCCGAGGCCTTCGTGCAGAACTTCACCACCACCTGGCTGCGGCTCGACAAGCTCGGCAAAATGCCGCCGGAGAAGGGTGGGCCATTCCGGTTTTATCACGACCGCAGAATGGAGCCGATGCTGTCGAAGCAGGCCGCTGCGTTTTTCGCTGACGTGCTTGTGCGCAACGAACGCATTACCACCTTCATCCATTCCGATCACACGTACCTCAATGCCCACATTGCCCGCTGGATGTACAACCGCGACGATGTGCCCGGCGAAGGCATGATCCGCGTGCTCACTCACGACCCGCGCCGAGGCGGCATCCTCACCATGCCCGCCGTGATGACCGCCACCGCCAACGGCGTCGACACCTCGCCCATCGTGCGCGGTGTGTGGTTGCTGGAAAATATTTTGGGCACACCGCCCTCGCCGCCGCCGCCCGATGTCGAGCCGCTCTCGCCCGATCTGCGTGGCGCCAAGACCATCCGCGAACAACTCGAGCTGCACCGCAAACACGAGGCTTGCGCCAGTTGCCACCGCAAGATTGACCCGATGGGATTTGCCTTCGAAAATTTTGACCCCGTCGGCCGCTGGCGCACCAACTACCGCACCAACTACCGCCCCAAAATCGACGCCACCACCGAACTGCCAAACGGCGATCAACTAGCGGACATCGTCGCCTTCAAGCAAATGCTCCTAAAACGCGAGCCCGATTTCGCCCGCTGCCTCACCGAGAAAATGCTCACCTACGCCACCGGCCGCCGCCTCGAGCCTCTCGACCGCGGCGAGATCAACCGCATCACCTCCGCCCTCGCCAAAAACGGCAACCGCCTCCGCGACCTCGTCCACCTCGTGGCCACCAGCGAGATTTTTTTGCAGAAGTGACTTCCCTTGATTTAGGTCGCTAAATCCGCTCGCGGAAGTTGGTGGACGGTGGTAGCAGTGCGGGAGTTCATGAGGTTTTTATTGGAGCAACTGCGTTCGTGCTGCTTGGAAGTTGTTTTATTTTTGTGTTTGTTTGCAGTGAGTACCAGCCATGGGATGGAGGATTTTCAAGTCGGTTTTGGCCGAAGTAAAATCACGCCGATGGAGTCGCTATGGATGTCTGGTTATGCTGGGCCACATAGGGTGGCGAAAGGGGTTATGGATGATCTGTATGCACAGGCCTTGGCGATTCAGGACGGTTACGGATCGCGGGCGTTGCTGCTGCGCATTGATGTATGCGTGATGCATGATTCGACGGTCACACGGATTTGTGACCTCATCAAAAAACGCACCGGACTGATGAGACGCCAGATTCTCGTCAACATTTCGCACACGCATTCCGGCCCGGCTGTCGACGAGTTGCATCATTATCCGATGTCCACCGAAGACCGTGCCAAGCTGGCAGCCTACACGGAGCGGCTCAAGTCGTTGTGTGCTGATGCGGCGGTGGAGGCGGTGGAAGATCTGAAGCCGGCAGTGCTCGATTTCGGTGTGGGAGAGGCTCACTTTTTTCACAACCGCCGCGGACTTGATGCGGCCGGCCGCTACACCGGGATGCGGGCAAATCCAAACAACCACACGGACCGCGATGTGCCGGTGCTGCGCGTTTCGGATACGGATGGACTGGTGCGCGGGGTCGTCTTTGGAGCGGCGTGTCATTGTGTTACCCTGGGAGTGAATGACAAATACTCAGGCGACTACGCGGGTCAGGCACGCATCCAACTTGAAAAAAAAATCCCCAATGCACTGTTTGTCACCGGCTGCGGGGCGGATGCCAATCCGCATCGCGCATCCAACGGAGTCGAGCTTGTGCGTCAGCACGGTGTCACGCTGGCAGCCGAGGTGAATCGTGTAATGGCCGAGCCGATGGTTTCGGTCCGTGGCCCGTTGAAAACACAGTTTCGCTATGTGGAACTGCCGCTGATCCAATTCGAGTCACGGGCGGAGGTCGAGCAAGTGCGTCGTGGCCCTTACGCTGACTATGGCACAGTCAACAAGCTGCTGGCCCAGCTCGACCGTGGGGCGCGGTTGCCCACATCTTATTCTGCGCCGTTCGCCGTTTGGCAGTTTGGTAATGACCTCACGCTTGCGGGGCTGCCGGAGGAGACTGTTTCCGAATATGTCCCCCTGCTAAAGCGAGCGGTTGGCAAACGAAACCTCTGGACGGCCGGTTATTGCAACAGCGTGGCAAGTTATTTGCCCACTGTCCGGATTATGAAACAAGGCGGGTACGAGACCCGTGGGTTTATCGCGGACTCGCTTGCCGGTTGGTATGCACCCGAGACTGAGAAGATACTCGTCGATGCCGTTGCCCAGATGGTGGACGATGCCGCGCATCAAGTCACCGAACAATTCAAGCCGACCCACATCAAGACCTACGCTGAATGGCGCTTCGATCCGGAAGACCTCCACTCCGGCCTGAAAGCCATCGGCAACGTGAAGCGTGGCAGTCGTGGGATCCGACTCGATGGGGACAGTTATCTCGAGGGCGGTTCCTTAAATCTGTCCGAGGCCGGAACCCTCGGGCTGACGATGGCGGCCTGGGTCAAGCCGGCCCCAGCCGGCTTGAAGGGCAACCGCATGATCATCTGCCAGTGGGCCAATGAAGTTGCCAAGGACCGGTTTGGCTTCAGCATCAACAACGGCAGGCCGAGCCTCGGGATCGGCGATGGTGTCACCGGGGAACAAGGGTTCACCGCCGACCAAAATATTGCCACCGATCGATGGACCTTTGTTGCTGCAACGTGGCATCCCTCCACACGCCAATACCGCGTGTACATCGACGGCAGACTCACCGCCACCACCGGCAATCAGACTGGTAGCGGCATCAATCCCAAAAGCCCAGTTACTTTAAAGATTGGCGCCCAGGCGACCGATGGTCATCCGCGCAAATTCATCGGCCAGATCGACGATGTGTGGCTTGGCAACGCCTTGAACCCGGTTGGGATTGAGCAACTTTACAATTCATCGAAAAGGTAGGGCTGGATTAACTCCGATTGTTTAGTTTTTGAATCCGTACGGAGTTTGGGTAGTCAGTTAATCGACACAAACGTGAGGTTCACGAGAATATTTATTGCGATGATGCTGCTCGGTGGCGGCTTGGCCAAGGGCTTGGCCAATCGGGAGGAGATGCCCGAGCCGCGCTTGGCCAAGTTTCGTGCAGAGGTGGAGCCGGTGTTGAAGCGCGTGTGCGTTGGCTGCCACGGGCCGGAAAAACAGAAGGGCAAATTCCGCGTCGACACGCTGGATCCCAACCTGCTCAAGGGGAAGGACGTCAAGTGGTGGCTGGAGGTGTTCGACGTGGTCGGCAACGGCGAAATGCCGCCGGAGGATGCCGAGGCGCAGCTCACGGACGCCGAGAAGGCGAGGATCGTCGACTGGTTGTCTGGTGAAATTCAGGTCGCGTCCGAAGTGCGCCGCAGTGAGCAGGGGCACACGTCCTTTCGTCGGCTAACGCGATATGAATACCGGTACGCGCTGCAGGATCTGCTGGGTATTCCGCACGATTTCTCACGCGACCTGCCGCCGGAGACGGCCTCTGAGGATGGATTCAAAAACAGCTCCGAGTTGCTGCAAATGACTGCGGTGCAGTTTGAGCAGTACCGCGAGCTGGCGCGCAAGGCGCTGGAGCGGGCGACGGTTTGGGGGGCGCGACCGCAGGCGGTCTACTACGGCATCTCGATGCGGGACGCTGCCAAGCGGATCAACGCCAAGTACACAGCGAACATTGAGGGAACGAGAAAACGGATCAAGGAGGAGGGACTCACCGTCGAGGAGGCGTTTCAGCAACAGGGCGAGAAGTTCGAGCGAAACCACAATGGGATGCATTATCGGGATTTGGTGACCGGGCAGGGCATCGGGCCGAGCTGGAGTTACAATGGCGCCAAGCATGCATGGACGCCCACCACCACGAGGCCGGAGGTGCCGCCGGTCTCGCCTGATATCGTGATGATCCCGGCAAACGCGAGGTACATCATCGACGTCGGTGACGGTCTGCCGGACGTGGGCAACATGCGCGTGCGCATCCGGGCGGCACGATATTCGGCGGAGGAAAAACACCCGCCCACGCTGCGGTTGTATTTTGGCAACCAGGCCAGCAACGACTCACGTGTCGCGGTGCGGGCCGGTGAGCATGACATCACCGTCACAGCGCATCCGGACAAGCCGGAGTTTTATCACTGGGACGTTCGCCTCAGCGAGATCGCCCGCAACGCCTATCGACACATCACAAAACTGGGCGATCTACCCAACCCGGCGGAGTTCTTTCACATCCGAAATGTCTCCAGCAAAAAAGTGGCCGTGCAGATCGACTACGTGGAGATCACCGCGCCGACTTTCGACCAGTGGCCGCCGGAATCGCACACTCGAATTTTCCTTGATGGCCAGGGCAAGGCAAACGAGGACAAGTATGCCCGCAAGGTGTTGACGCAGTTCATGCGCCGCGCTTGGCGCCGGCCGGCCACCGAGGTGGAGGTTGATCAAAAGATGGCGCTCATGGCCAAGCTCCGTCCGCAGTGCGAAGATCTGCAGGAGGCACTGGTCGAGGTGCTGGCCACGGTATTGGCCTCGCCCAAGTTTTTGTATCTCGTGCGCGATGGGGAGGCCGGCCAAGAGGGCATCCCGGACTACGAGTTGGCCAGCCGGCTTTCGTTTTTCCTCTGGAGCAGCCAGCCGGATGCCAAGCTGCTGCGCTTGGCCAAGCAGGGCCGGCTGCGGAATTCGAAAGTGCTCGATCGGCAGGCCAAGCGCATGCTGGCCGACCCGAAGGCCAAGCGCTTGGCCAAGCACTTCACGCGGCAATGGCTGGGACTGGAGTTGCTGGATTTTCTGAAGGTCGATACCGGCGCACACGGGCGATTTGACCCGCTGTTGATGGAGGCCATGAAGGAAGAGCCGGTGGCATTCTTCGCCGAGGTGCTGCGGGGCAACCGGCCGGTGACCGATTTTCTGCAGTCCGATTTCGCAATGGTGAACGATCGCCTGGCCAGTCACTACAAGCTGCCGGAGTTGACGGGCGACCATTTGCGCCCGGTGAAATTGAAGCCAAGCGATCGACGTGGCGGGTTGCTCACTCAGGCCGGTTTGCTGGCGATGAACTCGGACGGCAAGGATTCGCATCCGCTCAAGCGCGGCATCTGGCTGCTGGAAAATATTTTGAACGATCCCCCGCCCCCTCCACCCCCTGCTGTTCCGGAGATCGACTTGGCCGACCCGGAGATTCTCAAGCTCACGCTCAAGCAGCGGATGGAGCAGCATCGCGACGACCCTGCCTGCTACTCGTGCCACGCCAAGATCGACCCGTGGGGGATCGCGTTCGAAAACTTTGATGCCGTTGGCAGGTGGCGTGACACGATCGGCAAGGAGCCTGTCGACGCCACAAGCAAGTTGTTCAACAAACACGAGTTGCGCGGGATGGTTGGCCTGAAGGAGTACCTGTTGGCCAACCGGCAGGATCAGTTCGCCCGCGCGATGACCCACAAACTGGCCGCCTACGCGCTTGGCCGGCCGCTGACGTTTGGCGACCGAGCCGAGGTGGATCGCATCACCGTCGAGCTAAGAGAGCAAGGCGACGGGCTGCAGGACCTAGTAATTCTGATTGTGAAAAGTGATTTATTTCAGTTAAAATGACCGCTGCACTACGAAGGCCATGAACTCAAACCTATCTGCACTGGATCGTCGCAAGTTTTTGAGAGGCACAGGCGTCGCGCTGGCGCTGCCTTGGTTTGAGTCATTCTCCGGAGTTGCCCGTGCGGCACAACAGCCGGTTCAGCGGAAACGCTTGGCTTGTTTTTATATGCCGGACGGCGTCCCCATGCCGCTGGTCAAGGATCCGGGCTACGAGGATTGGAGCTGGTTCCCGCACGGTAGCGGCAGGGATTTCACCTTCACAAAATGCATGGAGACCCTCGAGCCGCTGCGCAATGACCTGACGATTTTCTCCGGCCTGTCGCACCCGGCGGTGCGCCGTGTTCACGGTCACTCCAATGCGGATCAATTCCTCACCGGCGCAGACACCGGCGCGGATGGCGACTACCAAAACAGTGTTTCCCTCGACCAGGTGTTCGCCGCAGAAGCCGGCAAGCACACCCGACTCTCCTCGATGGTGATGTCGACGGACGGCGGTACCGGTTCGCCACGTGGCGCGCAGACGATGTCGTACAACGCAAGCGGTCGACCGATCCCAGCCGAGCACAAGCCCAAGCGCATCTTCGACATGCTCTTCGTGAAAAGCGGCCCGGACGCCGCCCGTCGCCTGGCCCTCAGCAAGAGCGCGCTCGATGACTTGATGGAGGACGCGCGCTCGTTAAAGCGCTCGCTGTCCAAACACGATCAGGAGACGCTCACCGAGTATCTGCAGTCCGTGCGCGATACCGAGGTGAAGGTAGAAAAGGCCAAGCGCTGGCTGAACATCCCGCTCCCGCAGGTGGACGTCGATCATCTAAAGCTCGATGTCACCCCGGAGGATCCGCGCAATTACCTCCGCACGATGTATGAGTTGATCTACCTCGCGTTCAAGACCGATACCACCCGCGTGGCCACCTATCAGTTGGGCCGCGAAAACGGCGTCGGTATCAGCGACTACCTTGGCCGCGCCGTGGGCTTCAAGCTCACCCACCAGCTTTCCCACGCCACACGCGAGCCGGATGGCTTCAAGAATTTCGGCACCTATTGCCGGTTCATCAACGACGAGTTGGGCCGCTTGGCCAGCCGGCTCAAAGCCACGCCCGAGCCGGGCGGTGAGGGCAGCATGCTCGATAACACCGCGCTCTTTTTCGGCTCAGCCTCAAGTGCGTTCCATCTCTCTCGCAATTATCCGTTGCTGCTGTTCGGGGGCAAAAACATGGGCTTCAAGCATGGCCAGTACCTGAAGTTCGGCGAGGGCAACGACAAAAATCAGGCAACCTCCGGCATCGCCAACGACTCCGGTTGGCGGGCCGAGATGCGCTACACCGAGTTGCCGTTGTCCAACCTCTACCTCAGTATGCTCCACAAGCTGGGCGTTGAGGCCAAGAGTTTCGGCGGCAGCACGGAGACGCTGCGTGAGGTTTAGGCCGCGCTTCGGCTCAAGTTGATTGACGAAGCAGCAGGTTCGCTGGAGACTCCCCGGCGTGAAACCAGCTAACTTTCTGAAAGCCTGTGTCCTGTCCGCATTTCTGTTTGCGGCAGGATCCCTTCATGCCGCGAAGCCCAACTTCGTCATCATTTTCACCGACGATCAAGGGTACGGTGACTTAAGCTGTTTCGGGTCGAAGACCATCAAGACGCCAAACATCGATCGCATCGCGAAGGAGGGACGAAAGTTCACGAGCTTCATGGTGGCATCACCGGTGTGCACGCCTTCGCGCGCGGCTTTGTTGACCGGTTGTTATCCCAAGCGAGTGGGCATGCATCAGCACGTGCTGTTCCCCGCCTCGACCAAGGGGCTGAACGCCAAGGAGCACACCATCGCTGATCACCTGAAAGGGCAGGGCTACGCCACCGCCTGTTTTGGAAAATGGCATCTCGGGCATCACAAGGAAACGCTGCCGACAGCCAATGGCTTCGACACTTACTTCGGTATCCCGTACTCGAACGACATGAATCACCCGGACAACAAGGGCAAGCCGCGTGGCGGTTGGCAGGGTATGGATATTTTGTGGGCCGATCCGGAGTCCACGCTCACCAAGTGGAAGACGCCGCTTTATAAGGACGAGAAAATCGTCGAGCTGCCGGTCGACCAGCGCACCATCACCCGCCGCTGTACGCAGAAGTCCATCGACTTCATCAAGGCGAACAAGGACAAGCCGTTTTTCATCTACCTGCCGCACTCCATGCCGCACATCCCGCTCTACGTGCCGGACGAGGTGCGCGATCCCGATCCTAAGCGGGCGTACATCAACACCATCGAGCACATCGACGCTGAGGTCGGACGCCTGCTTAAAACGCTCGACGACCTGAAACTTGTGGACAAAACCTACGTGATCTACACCACCGACAACGGTCCGTGGCTGCCGTTCCGCCATCACGGCGGTTCCGCTGGTCCGTTGCGTGACGGCAAAGGCACCACCTTCGAGGGCGGCCAGCGCGTTCCCTGCGTGATGCGCGGCCCGGGCATCCCCGCCAGTTCCGTCTGCGATGAACTCACCGGCACCATTGATCTGCTCCCGACTATAGCAGCCATTACCGGCAAGCCATTGGCCAACGAACGCAAGATTGACGGTATGGATGTGTCCGCCCTTTGGAAAGGGACGAAGGAAAAATCGCCCCGCAAGGAATTCATCTACTACACATCCCGTGGTGACCTCGAGGGACTGCGCAGTGGCAAATGGAAACTACTTGTCAAAAAGCCGCGGGCCAACCGTAGGGCCAACGCCAACCAGCAAAAGAATCGTGCCCCTCAAGTTTTCCTCTTCGACCTAAAGGCGGATGTTGGCGAACAAAACAACCTCGTCGAGGCTAAGCCCGCTATGGTGAAAAAACTAAAAGCCCGAATGGAGGCACTCGATGCCGAGATCACCCAAAACGCCCGCCAACCTTGGTTAAAAAACTAGCCGGGGCTCCTCTATCTTACTTTTTATTTTCCTGATAGATCATGATCAGGTTACCACAGGTGTCGTCGAGGATGCCTACGGTGGGGAGGCCGCAGGCCGTCAGCTCCTAACGAAACTCGGCTCCGAGTTCTTTCAGCCGTTTGTATTATGCCTCGATGTCCGCCATCCAAAATACGGTTAGCGGGATGCCCTCCTCGAATGTGATCTCCGCCTCCTTGGTCAAATACATATCCGTGTCCGGCACCGCTTGGCTAAGCAGCATACAACAAAACAATTCAGCGATAGATTGTGTTAGCCATTTCATAGGTGACTTCTTTGGCAACGTAACACCAACCCTGTTTCCCTCAACTGTTGTCATTGAGGTCGTTTCGAATTGCCGCCGATTTTTCTGGCAGGCAGGCTGGAGCGCATGAGGGGATCGTCCCTGTTTTCGAGTTCCACGAATATTCTCAAGCGCTTGGCCAAGCGCTTGGCTGATGACTCATGACCCTTCCCAAGATAGCTGTGACGATGGGGGATCCCGCCGGGGTGGGGCCGGAGGTTTGTCTGCGGCTGTTGCAGGATGAGGCGATTGCCCGGCTTTGCACGCCGATTGTTTTTGGCAGTGCGGCGGTGTTGGAACAGGCGGCTGTGCAGTACTGCTTGGCCAAGCCGGGGAAGGTTGTCGCCGGGTTGAGCGAGGCCGACTCCCCTTGCGTGCTCGACATCGGAGCGATCGGACTCGACGACTTCATCACGGGTGCGGTCAATGCCTCCACCGGACGCGCTGCGTTCACGTACATTGAGGACGCCATCAACGCTGCGTTGAGCGGACAGATTGCGGCGGTGACCACGGCGCCGATCAACAAGGTGGCGTTGCACGCGGCCGACATCCCCTTTCCGGGGCACACGGAGATTTTTGCAGCGAAGACCCACGCGCCGCGCTACTGCATGCTGCAATACTCGAGCGAAGTGCGGGCGGTTTTTGTGACTACCCACGTGGGTTACGCCGAGGTGCCCGGGCTGCTGACCAAGGCCGCGATCCTCGACACCATTGAACTGGGCGCACAGGCCATGCGGCGCATTCGCGGCGGCGACCCCCGGATAGTTGTCCTTGGCCTGAACCCTCACGCCGGGGAGAACGGGTTGTTCGGTACGGAGGAACAGGTGGCCATCATCCCGGCGATCGAGTCAGCGCTAAAGCTGGGCCTCAACGTCGAGGGGCCGGTTCCGCCTGACACCGCGTTTCTGCCGGCCAAGCGGCGTGAAACCGACCTGTTCGTCTGCATGTACCACGACCAGGGGCACATCCCGCTCAAGGCGCTTTGTTTTGACGAGGCGGTGAACACCACGCTTGGCTTGCCGATCGTCCGCACCTCCGTCGACCACGGCACCGCGCTCGACATCGCCGGCCTTGGCCAAGCGAACCCCAACAGCCTGTTCGAGGCCGTCAAGCTGGCGCTGAAGTTCCTCTGATCAAAGGTTGCCTGTGCAGGTGGCTTGGGTAACGTTGTGCCGTGCATCTGACCAAATTATTTTCGATCGGCCTGCTTGGCTTGATATTTCTTGGTGCAACCACCGATGCGGAGGGGGGGTATGCCGTCAAGCCGCTCACGGAAGCGCTGGCCAAAGAGTACAAGCTCGACCGTGGTTTTTACAAAAAGGTGACGATGATTCAGGGCATCCTGATCGCCACCTCCAGCAAGGTTGCCAACCTGGCCCACCGCGAAACGGCGTACCAGTTCGACATGCTCATGCGCGGACTCAAGCCGGAGATCGCCGAGCGGATTCGCAAAAAGAAAGTGCTCTGCCTGTTGATCGGCCATGACGAGTTGACCTCGCAGTTGCCGCAGTTCGCCTCCAACAAAACCGGGGAGGAGCTGGATTTTTACAACTGGCGTCAGCGCGGTTTCCTGACCTACATCGGCTCGAGGCCCACGGTGGTTTTTGCTGAGGAGGACGTGATGGAGTACCCGGGCGGGATGCAACTGGAGAGCATTCTCGTGCATGAGTTCGGCCATGTTGTCCACGGGGCCGGCTTTGACGAATCGCTGCAAAAACGACTGTCCGCTGCGTTTGAAAACGTTAAAAAAACCGGGATTTGGAACGATGGTCGAGCCGCCCAGCGGTATCGCCGCGTCAAGAGCGAGACGCCGGTCCGTTTGCTGTCGGCATTGAAAAAATCTTTCCCCGACGAGTCACCGAGGCTGCTCAGAAAATGCCTGAACTCAGGCGATTTTTTGGTGAATGGAAAAAAGGCCGACGCCAAGGTTAAGGTCACCAAAAACGACAAGGTACTGATTCAGTTCGGTGGACCGAAGCAGTGTTACGCCGCGAAAAACCGGGCCGAGTATTGGGCGGAGATTTACCAGTGCTGGTTCGACACCAACCGCACGATGGATCACGACCACAATCACATTCACTCGCGCGATCAACTCATCAAGTACGACCCGGTCGGGGCCAGGCTCTGCGAGGATGTGTTGGGCAAACCGGAGTGGCGGTTCGTCTCACCGCGACTCCGTGTTGGCCAGGCGCACCTCAAGAATTACAGCCCCAACTCACCCAAGGTTACCGAGCTGCCGCACATTCAAAAAGCCGCTTACGATTACTACGACAAGTATTGGAAGGACTACTGGCAGCGGCTTTACGACAAGCACGGCCTCGCGCGGCCCTGACTCGCGATGCGTTTTTCCCGGACCATCCTTTTTTTGTTTTTGCTGCTTGGCCAAGCGCTTGGCCAAGCGGATGAGCGGCAGGATTTTTTTGAGTCCCGCGTGAGGCCGGTTTTGTCGACGCACTGTTTTGAGTGTCACGGGCACAAGGCCAAAGGCGGCCTGAAACTTGACTCCCGCGAGGCTACTCTCGCCGGGGGCGACAGTGGGCCGGCGTTGGTGTCGGGTAAACCGAAGGAGAGTCTGTTGCTCAAGGCGGTTCGGCACATCGACCCCGACCTGTCCATGCCGCCAAAAAAGAAACTCCCCAATCACGTTGTCAACGACCTGAAACGCTGGATTCGCGAGGGGGCCGTCTGGGCAGAGGCTCAATCGATCGGCTTTGCCACCAGCGAGATCACCGACGAACAACGCAACCACTGGTCGTTTCGGCCTATTGCGAAACCGACCATCCCCGATGCGCCGCCCGAGTGGTCGCGTAACCCAATCGATGCGTTCGTTTTTCGAAAACTGGCCGAACAAAATCTGCCCCCTGTGCCGCTGGCGACCAAGCGGACACTGATCCGCCGTGCGACGTTTGACCTGATTGGCCTGCCGCCCGCGCCCGAGGAAATTGAGGCATTTCTTGCGGATGATTCCCCGGGTGCATGGGAGCGGTTGATCGATCGCCTGTTGGATTCACCCCACTACGGCGAACGCTGGGGGCGTCACTGGCTGGATCTCGTGCGCTACGCGGACACCGCCGGGGACGCCGCTGATTTCCCCGTGCCGGAAGCCTTCAAGTACCGCAACTACGTCATCGATGCCTTCAACAACGACAAGCCGTATGACCAGTTTGTGCGCGAGCAAATCGCCGGCGACCTGCTTCCGGCCAGCGATGAGGCGGCGTGGTGGGAACAAAAAATTGCCACCGGCTACGTGGCCATCTCGCGGCGCATTGGCGTGAGCCCGCACAATCTGAAACACATCACGATCGAGGATACGCTCAACAACATCGGCAAGACCTTTCTCGGGTTGACGATCGGCTGCGCCCGCTGCCACGACCACAAATTTGATCCCATCCCGACGTCGGACTACTACGCGCTCTACGGCATTTTCAACAGCTCGGTCTATCCGCACGCCGGGGCGGAGCATCAACCTTACCGGAAGGACTTCACCTACCGCGTCGGCCAAAAACAGGCGAACGAAATCCTGAAACCATTCCGAGAGCGTCTCGCGAACTGGGACAAGAAGGAGCGCGACAAGTTTTACGAGTACAGATTGTTCCAGTCGCAGGTGGTCAAGGGGCCGAAGACGCGGCAGTCCGTCTGGGCGGAGCTTGAGGAGATTCGCACCCAACGGGCCGAGGTGGCCAGCACGTTCCCACCGCTGGAAATCGCGTTTGCCATCAGCGAGGGCACGGCGGGCGATGCCTACATTCAAAAACAGGGCGACCCCGGCAAGCGTACGCAGGGGGCGCTGGTGCGCCGCGGATTCCTGCAGGTGCTCGGCGGCCAAAAACTTTCCGCCTCAGCCAAAGGCAGTGGCCGATTGCAACTGGCCGACTGGCTCACGCATCCGGACAACCCGCTCACTGCGCGCGTCATGGTCAACCGCATCTGGCACTATCACTTTGGACGAGGTCTCGTACCGACACCGAGTGACTTTGGTGTTCGCGGCACGGCGCCGACACACCCCGGGTTACTCGATCACTTGGCGACTGAATTCATGAATAACGGCTGGTTGGTTAAGCAGATGCACCGGGCCATCATGACCTCGCGCACCTATCGTCTGGCCAATGACGATCACGCAGCAAACCTCGCTGTTGATCCCGGGAACCAATTACTATGGCGGGCCAACCGGCGGCGGCTTGATGCCGAGCAACTCCGGGATGCCCTGCTCGTTTTCAGCGGCGAACTCGACCGCACGCCGGGCGGACGGCATCCGTTTCCGCATCACCTCACCTATTTTTACCGGCAGCACGAACCGTTTCAGGAAGAGTACGCGTCGAGAAAACGCAGCGTCTATCTCATGCAGCAGCGGATTCAAAAGAACCCGTACCTCGACTTGTTCGACGGACCGGATGGCAGCCTGCACTTCGGTGAAAGGCGCTCGACGGTGACTACACTGCAGGCGTTGTACTTCATGAATTCCGAGTTCATCCACGACCGGGCGGATGCCATCGCGCGGCGCCTGGCCAAGGTTGCCCCGGACGAAACCAAGCGCTTGGTCAAGCTATATGAGTTGATTTTCAACCGGCCGCCGCAGCCGGACGAGCTGGCTTTCGCGGGCAGCTATCTGCGCACGCGCCTGGCCAAGGCGGAAACCGGTTCAGCCACGCTTGGCCAAGCGGAAAAATTGGCCTGGTCGAGCCTCGTCCGTAGCATGCTCAGCAGCAACGAGTTCCTGCATATCGAATAGTTTTTGTCCTGCGACGTCGGCAAAGAATCGCTTGCAATAAGAGGTTTTCAAACCAGAATGGCGGTTCACCGGAGGTTTACCATGTTGAGTCCAAAAAATATTTCACGACGTTCATTTTTGAAGGCTGGCGGCGCGACGATGCTGCTGCCGATGTTGCACTCGTCTCCCTCTGCCATGGCGGCCAAGCGCTTGGCCAAGCCGGACAAGAAACTGGTGATCATGTACATCCCCAACGGGATCGTGCGTCGGCAGTTTTTCCCGGGGGAAGGCGAGTCGGAACTCCCGGGCTTCATCGGTGGATTCAACGCCGACAAGACCAAGGAGCAACGACGGTACAAAAACGAGTCGGGCATCTACGACCTCGAGTGGACGCCCACAATGGAGCCACTCAAGGAGCACGCCAACGATGTCACAATGATCACCGGCCTCGACCGGACATTCAAAAACGGGCAGGACGTGCACGCGCAAGGTGCCTCGTGCTACCTCACCAGTCTCTCGCCGGTGCAGGCCGAAGAGCAGGGCATCCGCCATCCGAACGGCCGCACGCTGGACCAGTTGATCGGCGACAAGGTCGGCTACAAGACGGTGCTCAACACGCTCGAGATTAGTTGCAACGGTTTTCGCGCGCCGAAGGAGCCGATCGAGTTCGACAACATTTCGTGGTATGGTCCCGGCAAGATAGCGCCGTCGATTCGCGACCCGCGCAAGCTCTACGACCGGTTGTTCTCCAAGGACAGCCTACGCACGCATGTGAGCGACGTGACCGACCTTGTGCTGGCCGATGCCAGGGCGCTTTCAAGCAGGCTATCCAGCGAGGACCGCGCGACGATGGACGAGTACATGACCATGGTTCGCAACGTCGAGGTGCGCATGGCCAAGCTCGAGAAGCTGCTGGCCGATGCCGACATCTCCGTGCCCAAGGAGGAAATCCTGCCACGCGGCGAATACATTCGACTGCAGGCCGACCTGATGTTGCTCGGGTTTCAGATGGGCATCACGAATGTTTCCACCTTCATGATTGGGCCGGAGCGCTGGGACGCCACGCTGATGTATGAGGGCGTGTTCGACAAACCGGTGCAGCACCACAACATGACGCACAACCAGAAGGGCAACGGTTACCTCGAGTTGGCGAAGATCGACACGTTCCACATGCAGCAGTACGCCTACATGATTCGCCGTATGAAGGAGATCAAGGAATCGGACGGCAGCAGCATGCTGGACAACTCGCTGATCACTTACGGCGCGGCCCTGGGCGATGGTGCCACACACCAATACTACGACCTACCGATGATCTTGGCCGGCGGCGCGCAGGGTCAGATCAAGCAGGGCAGATTCATTCGGATGAAGAGCGGCACGCTCAACTCCAACCTTTGGTTGACATTGGCCAATCTCATGGGCGTGGAGATGAATTCGTTCGCCGACAGCCATGGCGTGGTATCCGACCTGTGGACCTAACTTTTCGTCGGATGATGAATCGCACGCGGAGCCGCGGAGCCGCGGAGTTTGTTAGGGCGGGGGTCAAAAAAGGCATATCGGACTCGCAGACTCGTCCCTCCACAGCGAGTTCGTGGGTTGTTGTTAGGAATTGGAGGGATGAGCCAGCGAGTCCGTTCTGGCCAGCCACATTTAGCACCTCCGCGCCTCCTCGCCTCTGCTTGAGCCTGATTCTTTTCGGGTTAGCCAGCTTGCTGCCTGTTAAGGCGGCGGATGATTTTCAGCAGAAGCTGCAGCCGATCTTTGCCAAGCACTGCGTCAAGTGCCACGGCGGCGAGAAGGTAAAGGGCAAGGTCAACCTCAAGGAGATCGCCAACGCCGGCCAGTTCCTTGCCAAGCCTGAACTCATCAAGGAAATCATCGACGTCATCGACGCCGGCGACATGCCGCCCGAGGACGAGCCGCAGCTCAAACCAGCCGATCGATCCGTGATGCTCACTTCGCTCAAGGCGATGCTGCAAACCGCCGCCACAGGGCAGATTGCCAAGCGCAATCCGCCACGCCGGCTCAACCGATTCCAGTACAATAACGCTGTGCGAGACCTGTTCCAGCTCAACCGCGACGTGTTTGCGTTGTCGGAAAAGTTGATGACCCGCGAGACGATTTACCTCAACGCACCGAAGATGCCGGAGCGGGTCAACGCCCGTTCGTTGGCGCTGCATCCCACCGGCGGCATGGGCGAGGTGAAACCCTTCCCGCAGGACCTCCGAGCCTCTCACGGGTTCGACAATCAGGCCAATCAACTGACGCTCTCGCCGCTGCTGCTCGATGCCTTTTTTCGACTGAGCATTTCGATCGTCGACAGCCCGGACTTCAACGAAAACAGTGTTGGCATTTGGAACGATTTTTTCATGCCACCCGGTGAGGGTGCGGATGTATCGGCTGAGACTCACAGGCGGATCGCCGGTTTTTTGCGGCAAGCTTTTCGCGGCCCGGTGGAGCCGGCCACAGTCGATCGTTACACCGCCTATGCGCTGGGCAAGTTGAAGGAGGACTTGTCCTACACTGACACGATGAAGAAGGTCGCCTCCGCGGCATTGTCCTCGCCGTTGTTCCTGTACCACTACCAGCCAGAAGAGCCGGATCAGCGCCCGTTCGCACTGGCCTCCAACCTTTCGTTTTTCCTCTGGGCCAGCAGCCCGGATGCGGAGCTACTCGACCTCGCCGAGAGCGGCGAATTGGCCAAGCCGGAAGTGTTGGGAGAAACAATCAAGCATATGTTGGCCGACCCGCGCATCGAGCGATTCCTCGATAGCTTTCCTTCGCAGTGGATGCAGCTTGAAAACATCCTCGCCGCCACGCCGGATCCCAAGTTGCACCGCTACTTTTCGTTGGACAAACAGCACCCGGCCAGTCTGCAGATGCTTATCGAGCCGCTGCTGCTCTTCGATGCCGTGTTTGTCGAGAACCGGCCGATCACCGAGTTGGTCATGCCGGCCTTCAGTTATCGCAGCGACTTTCTCAACGACTGGTATGCCAGTGACCTGAAGCCGCAGCAGGCCGACCGCAAAAAAATTGCGGAGGAAAACAAGCCGATCGAGGCCAAGCGCCGAGCCGCCGAGAAGGAAATTAATTCCGCCAAGACCGAGCTGGAGGACTACACCAAATCCATCCCGGAGATTATCAAAAAAACTGCGGACGCGCTTGACCTCGCGCCCGGCCAGGCGCGATGGGAGGCCGCCCAGCTCGAGGCTCTCGCGAACAACGTGGCGCTGTCTCCCTGGCAACGCATCGGGCCGTTCGGGGAGGGCGACCTGAAAAAAGCCCACGATCGCGCGTTTATCAACGAGACCGAGGTCGACCTGAAAAAGACCCATGGCAACCTGATTTGGGAGCCGGCCGGGAATCTCGAGGACGGCAAACAACATCAATTGACCGGGGCCAATTGCAGCACGTACCTCTTCCGCACCATCCACTCCGGCATCGAGCAGGAGCGCGAGCTGTCGATCGGCAGTGACGACAGCTTCAAGATTTGGATAAACGGTAAACTGGTCGCCGACAAATACATTACGCGCGGTCTCGCGCCGGATCAGGACAAAGTCAAGGTGCGCTTGGCCAAGGGCGAAAACAAATTGCTCTTCAAGGTTTCCAACGGCGGTGGTGGTTACGGGTTTTACTTCAAGACCGAGGCCATCCCGCTTCCCGGCGACGTCGTCACCGCAATGAAAGTGGAACCGGCCAAGCGCTCGGGGGAGCAACAGGCCACCTTGGCCAAGTACTACCGTTCCCTGGCCGGCGAGCTGGAACCGGTCCGCAGGGAAACCGAGGCCAAGCGCCAGCGCTTGGCCAAGCTACTGAACGAAAAACAGGATGCACTGAACAAACTGCCCAAGCCGCGCAACCCGGATGATGTCCAAAACGAATTGAACCGGCGATTCGACGACGAGATTCGTGGCAAGGTGCGTCGCAACGAGTTCGTCCGAGTGGCGGCAAAAAACCCGAGGTACGGCGGTGTGATCACCAGCGCGGCCATGCTCAGCATGAACAATGGCACGCATCGCACCCACCCCATCGCACGTGGGGCCTGGGTGATCGAGGTCATCTTTAATGATCCGCCGCCGCCGCCGCCCAACGACGTGCCGCCCTTGAACGAGGACGCCGCCGAGGAGCACCTCACCATCCGTGAGAAATTTGCCAAGCATCGCGAGAATCCCGACTGCGCCGGCTGCCATTCGCGGCTCGACCCGCTTGGCTTTGCACTAGAGAACTTCGACATTACCGGCCGCTGGCGTGACAAGTACCCGAACGGCCGAGACGTCGATGCCACCGGTACCCTGTTGCGCAAATACCCATTCAAGGACGTGGTGAAATTCAAGGAATCAATCGTCACGGAGGACAAGCGATTCGCCAAGGCGTTCACCGCCCACCTGTTGCGCTTCGCCCTCGCCCGCGAACTCACCCCGGCTGACGCGTTGGCAGTGGAGCGGATCGTCAACCAAACCGAGGCCGATCAATTCCGGCTCAAGTCACTGATCACCGAAGTCATCCACAGCGACCGTTTTCGACAGGTGGATTAACGTTGACTCCGGCGAGTCATCGTTGGATTTATTTCAAACCAAACGATGCCGATGAAAAATAGTTCCCAATCCAATCGAAGGCGGTTCCTGAAATCCAGCGCTGCAGTGGTACTTGGAGCGCCGGCGATCATCCCGTCATCGGCGCTTGGCCAAGCGGGCAAACCGGCACCCAGTCAACGAATCGCGGTCGGCCTGATTGGTTGTGGTGCGCGGGGCGTGGGCGTGATGAAGTCGTTTCTTAACGAACCCTCCGTGCAGGTTGTCGCTGTTTGTGATCCGTACAAGCTGCACTACCGTGGCCGCAAGGAGGGTCGCGCGCTGGGCCGCCAACCGGCTGCGGAGGCCGTCGGAAAAAAGTACGGCACGAAACCGTGCGACACCTACGCCGACTATCGCCGACTGTGTGCGCGGAAAGACATCGATGCGGTCATCGTGGCCACTCCGGACCATTGGCACGCAGTGCAGGCGCTTGAGTCTTTGCGAAACGGTCAGGACGTTTACTGCGAAAAACCGGTCACCCACTTTTTTACCGAAGGTCAGGCATTGTATCGGGAGGTTGCCAAGCAGAAGGCGATCTTTCAGACCGGCTCACAGCAGCGTTCAACGGTCAACTTTCATCGGGCTGTCGAATTGATCCGCAACGGCCTCATCGGGAAGGTGAAAGAGGTGCAGATCGGTCTGCCCAAGGGGCCGGCCGAGATTCGTGGAAGCGTCGCCTTGGAAGATCGTTCCGGCCGCGAGGATTACCAACTCTGGACCGGCCCGGCACCGATGTTGCCTTACGTCCACGCGCGTCATCACCAGATGTGGCGGTTGCACTTGGCCTACGGTGGCGGGCAGTTGATGGACTGGATCGGGCACCACAACGACATCGCCCACTGGGCGTTGGGTGAGGATCAGGGCGGCCCCTCTCGAGTTGAGGCTAGGAATTTCATCTGGAGCCCGGTTCCGATTTACAAGGCGCCTATAATCTACGAGGTACACTGCGAATATTCCGGGGGCATCCGGAGCAGTATCGGCACGCATAACCCGATGGGGGCGCGCTTTATCGGCGAGGACGGCTGGGTGTACGTCAACCGGGGCAAGCTTGACGCCTCCAACCGTGACTGGCTCAAGCCCGGATTCGTGCCGGGTGAATTTAAGGCATACAAGTCCGCGAACCACGTCCGCAACTTTCTCGACTGTATCAGGAGCCGCAAGCCGGCGATTTGCCCGGCGGAGACGGCGCATCGGTCCATCACCCCCGGCCACCTTGGCTACGTCTCGGAGGCGCTTGGCCGGGCGTTGAATTGGGATCCGAAAACTGAGCAGGTCATCGGCGACAGCGAAGCCCAAGCGTTGCTTACAAAGATGCACCACCGCAAGCCTTGGACACTGGGACTAAAACCGTGAGCGTTTTGGATTCGTGCTCTTGTCAAATGCACTTGGGCACATAGGATTCCCCGGAGGTTCGCTGTGAAGTTAAATCGGAGACAGACCATCCAGTCGTTGGCCGGGGGAGGCTTGATCCTGCCCGGCCTGATCTCGGACTTGATGGCGGCCGGGGAAAATCCCCTCGCGCCCAGGCGGCCGCATTTCGAACCCAAGGCCAAGCGGGTTATTTTCATGTTCATGACTGGCGGCGTGAGCCACATGGACACCTTCGATCCCAAGCCGTACCTCAACCAAAATCACAACAAGAAAACCGGCAAGGGCAACCGATTTTACAAGGGAGCCGACTGGGCGTTTCGGCGGCATGGCCAATCCGGCACCGAGGTGAGCGATTTGTTCCCGCATATCGGGGGCATGATGGATGACATCTGCGTCATCCGCTCGATGAAAAACATCAACGGCGACCACTTCGGCGCGACCATTGGCATCCACACCGGTTCGGCCACGTTCAAGCGGCCCAGCATCGGGTCGTGGGTGAGTTACGGACTGGGTACGGACAATGCGAATCTGCCGTCGTTCATGGTCATCGCCCCTGGGCTGCCGTATGCCGGTGGTCAGGTTTGGGGATCGGACTTTCTTCCCGTGCTCCATCAGGGCACCCGGATCATCCCCGGTGCTGAGCCAATCTCGAACATGCATCGCCGTACCGCCATGGCCGAGATGCAGGAGGCCGAACTTGGCTTGCTCCAGTTTTTCAATCGCCAACACCTTAAAGGGCGCGAAAGCGACCAGCATCTCAGGGCTCGGATCAAGTCGTTCGAGACCGCATACGGTATGCAGGCCGAGGCGCCAGAGGCGTTTGATCTCACCCGTGAAACTGACGCGACGCACCGTCTTTACGGGCTCAAGCGCGGGGACACGGAGGGCTTTGGCTGGCAATGCATGGTCGCACGCCGGCTGGCGGAGCGCGGGGTGCGTTTCATCGAGTTGATCGATGGAGACACGCGGATCGATTACAACTGGGACACGCACGCGAACATGTCCAACTACAACAAGCTCGCGCGCAACGTCGACCAGCCGATCGCCGGGCTGCTCAAGGACTTGAAATCGCGCGGCATGCTGGAGGACACGCTGGTGGTGTTCGCCACGGAGTTTGGGCGCGGCCCGTACCAACCGGCGCCCGGTGTCACCGGCCGGGGGCATCATGCACGGGCGTTTAGCTGTTGGCTTGCAGGTGCCCGGGTTAAAGGCGGCATGGTTCACGGCGCCAGCGATGAGGTTGGTTTCGATGTCGCCGAGGATCTCGTCACTGTTCATGATTTTCAGGCGACCATCCTGCACCTGCTTGGCATTGACCACGAACGGCTCACCTACCGGCATGCCGGACGAAACTTCCGTCTGACCGATGTCCACGGAAATGTTGTCAGGCCGATTCTCGCCTGACGACCGCTTGGCCAAGGGCGATTTCCGATTGCCGAGAAATTGGAAAAAACATCGGTTTTTTTGCTTTTTCTGCTTGCGAATGCGAAAGGTCGCTCGTACAACCGAATCCCAGTAGTGCAGTGCTACTCTTTGTAAATAACAAAAACCCGTAATATTAATAACATGGCAGACAAACCGTTGACAAAATCGCAGATCGCGGCAGCCGTTGCTGAAGCGAACGACCTCACCAAAAAGCAGGCAGCCGACCTTTTGGCTAACCTGGCTGAATTGGCCATCTCGAGCACCAAGGCGACTGGTGCATTCACATTCCCCGGCATCGGCAAGTTGAAACTCGTTGATCGCAAGGCCCGCATGGGACGCAACCCCGCCACAGGTGAGACCATTCAGATTCCTGCAAAGCGCGTGGTGAAGTTTGCCGTGGCCAAGGCTGCCAAGGACTCAATCGCCAGCTAACCAACCTCTTTTTAAAGGGAAAGCGCCCGCAGTTGCTGGGCGCTTTTTTTTGTCCCAATGGGTCACGATCAAAATCAGCTTCGCAAAATCGCCGTTGTCGGTTGTGGCGCGGTGGGCAGCTTTTATGGCTCGAGGCTGGCGCGGTCGGGGCCGGAGGTTCACTTTCTCTTACGATCAGATTTTGACGCCGTTTCGGCCAGCGGCTTGCGGGTTCAAAGCGCCGATGGCGACTACACGTTGCAGCCATCCATCGCCCGTTCTCCTGGTGAAATCGGTGAGTGCGACCTCGTATTAATCGCACTTAAATCAACGGCCAACCATCGTTTTGCTGAACTACTGCCCCCGCTTGCCGGAAAGCAGACCGCGCTTTTCACCCTGCAAAACGGCCTCGGCAACGAGGCGGAATTGGCCTCACTTTTTCCGGGACGGCCGGTGTTTGGCGGCATGTGTTTTGTCTGCCTCAATCGCACGGAGCCCGGGGTCATCCATCACATTGCCCACGGCAAGATTGTCATGGGCCGGCACGGCGGGTCGCCCGACGAATTGACCGAATGTATTGCCGGACTCATTCGTGCCTCGGGGATTCCGGTTGATGTGTCGCCCGATCTCGAGCGTGCACACTGGGAAAAGCTGATCTGGAATATCCCATTCAACGGACTCGGCGTTGCTGGAGCCGCCGGGCTGGCAGCCGTGCTCGCTGGCGACCTGCCGCCGGGTCAACCGATCGGCCCGTGCCTTGCGACTGACAGCCTGCTCGACGAGGGCCCGTGGGAGCAACTCATCACCGGGTTGATGGATGAGGTCATCGCTGCGGGCCGGGCGCAGGGCCACGATCTCTCCCCCGGCCTTGGCCAATATCAACGTGATCGCACTCGGGTCATGGGTGCCTACCGGGCGTCCACGCTGATTGATTTTGAAAACGCCCGTCCGCTGGAGCTCGATGCCCTGTTCCGCAAACCGCTTGCCGCAGCCCGGGCCGCCGGTGTGGACACACCACGCTTGGCCAAGCTCTGCACCGTGCTGGAGCAGTTGGTGGCCGAACAAAAAAACTCGGTCATCAACGGCAACTAGTCCACACTCCCCGGACTGGAATGCGACACCTTTTAATTCTCCTGACGGCCCTCGCCGGTTTTGCCTCGGCTCCGCTTGGCCAAGCGGACACGCGACCGAACATCGTGTTCATGATCGCCGATGACCTGGCGTGGGACGACCTTGGCTGCTCCGGCAATCCCAACGTCCGGACGCCGCATCTCGATCGCTTGGCCAAGGGCGGGATGCAGTTCACCAACGCCTTCCTCACCATCAGCTCATGCAGCCCGAGCCGTGCGAGCATCATCACCGGCACCTATCCTCACCAGACCGATGCCGAACAGTTGCACTGGCCGCTGCCGGCGGATCGACTGACATTCGTTGAACTGCTCAAGGCCTCCGGCTACTGGACGGCCGCCGCCGGCAAGTGGCACCTCGGCAACGCAGTGAAGGATCGTTTTGACGAGGTGCGCGAGGCCGACGTGTCCGGTTTTCAACTGCCAACTGGGGAGGCGGCCAAGGAGGGGAAAATCATCCAAAAAGTGATCGGCGACGCCCGCAGTGGCTGCGACCAATGGGTGCCGGTGCTGAAGGCACGTCCCGAAGACAAGCCGTTTTTCCTCTGGCTCGCCGCGCTGGACCCGCACCGCGACTACGACGAAGGCATTCTGGAAAAATCACACAAGCCGGAGGACGTCCGATTGCCGCCTTACGTGGCGGACACGCCGAAAAGCCGCAAGGACTATGCGCTGTACTACGATGAGATCACGCGGCTCGACCGGTTCGTCGGCGAAGTGATGGC
>CEWJ01020792.1_pt1 | contig 27748 bp, 21 predicted proteins | sample 350291 | NCBI WGS metagenome assembly CEWJ01 (sample SAMEA2622923, study PRJEB7988) | marine metagenome | isolation source: saline water (ENVO:00002010), including | reverse complement strand
GTCCATATAAGAGGACGGGAGTTGTAAAACTCCCTCCTACTCGATTGTAACACTAGCAGAGTTATAAATTGGGGTGTTTAAGCTGGAATAATAGCTAAAGCCTTGCTAAGTTAGCTATAACTATCTTAAGTCGCTGATAAAAAAGATTTTACCGCGGCCCTTTTTATGGTTAAGTTTATATTCAGGCTGTGTTAAATAAAACTTTACGTCTGATATCTGCGTTTTAAAGTCGATCTGCCATTCAAAGTGACACAGCAGCCATTTTCGTAAAACCAGTTATGAGGTTGATTTTGAGAATGGTTTCTATCCTCATGAATATTATGATTTTATTCTTTTAGAATTGCGTTTTTTTCAACTGTGTCAAAAATAAACAGCCACACAGTTTTCTATCTGTCCTTTGCAAACATAGATAGTTAGCTATGTAAAGGCAAAATGCTTGTCTACCAGGTATAGTTTAAAGCTATAACCGCGTTACACTTTGAATATTAGTAAGAGCGTGCTGTGATACGACTCAGACGCAGGAAAACGGTATTTGGTTCTAATGCTTATCGTGTCGTTTAAGCCAGCTGGTTAATATTGCCTGGGTAATTAACGGTCGGTCACTGTAAAAACCGTGCGCACCGCCTGGCACTACTGCAAGCTCAGCTCCCGGGGTTAAGGCGAGGTAATCCTGAACCGTATCGATGCGGGCTGAGTCGTACTGGCCAATCATAAACAGGGTTTTCGCCGGGTTGATACGGCCGAGTAAGTGAGTGGCGTCGTAATGCTTTAGTACCCCGGTGGAAGAAAATTCACTGGGCCCCCACATGGCGTTGTAAATCACCGGATTAAATCCATTGCCGCCGACGTTCTGGTAATACTCCTGTTTAGCACTGGAAGCGGTTCCGGGACTGTAGTAAGCAGAATAAAGCTTGGTATAAGCCGCGCTGCACTGGTCTTCCTCAGGCGGTTCAGCCGACTCGCACTCACGTAGTGTTTGCTGTACTGATTGTGGCGCTGCTTTAACCAGCAAGTTAGCATCCATGATCCAGTGCGGGGTAGAGATAAACGTACCGCCAAGGACAGTGGATACCACCTTGTTGGGGTACCTGGCGGTATATTCCAGTGCCAGTGCTGATCCCCAGCTGTGACCCACCACATGCCAACGTGGAATATTCAAGTGTTGGCGAATAGTCTCGATAGATTCAACAAACCTTTCTACGCGCCAGTTGTCCGGATTGTTGGTTTGCTCAGACTTGCCGCTGTCGAGCTGGTCGTACATGATCACCATGCGGTTATCTGCAAGACCAGTCATACCGGCAAAGCCGTTGTGTGTGCCGCCGGGCCCGCCATGAATAAAGATAACCGGTATCGCTGCCTTATGGGCTAAACCGTTAAGCCTGACATACACTTTGCCGCCTTCCACCGGCACCATTAATTCCTTTTCCGGCGGCGCAAAGGGGGGGGGGTCAGCATAAACCGGAGGAACAAAAAGCAATACCAGAGTCAGTAGCAGCGGCGATAACATTAAACGGCTGGATTTCATCACAACGGAACCTATAATTTGAGTGGTCCCCGCCAGTATAAAAGGGTTTGAGTTTGTGCTCCAGCCGGCCTATCCCTTAATTTGTTGATACAGACTTAAATAGCCTTTTGCCATAGCGTTAGTAGAAAAGTGAGTACTAACATGCTCAAATAGAGAGTCACCGTAGTTATGCCTTAAGGTGTCATTGTCCAGGGCAGTGCATATGGCTGCGGCTAATTTTTCTGAGTCGCCCGCCGGCGTCAGCCAGCCGGTTTTCTCATGTTTAATAATTTCCGGAATGCCGCCGGACGGACTGGCGATCACCGGTACTTTACAGGCACCGGCTTGCAACAAAATAACGCCGAGTCCTTCGGCATGTGCCGGATGTACCAGCAAATCAATGTTGGGCAGTATTCTGGCCACCTGTTCGGTAAAACCGCACAGACGGACATTATCGCTTAACCCTGCGAGGTCTATCTGACGCTGATAATCGTCCGCCAGACTGCCTTTACCAAACAGTAAACAGATGGTGGCAGGCTGTTTGACAACAACCCGCTTCATTGCCGCAATAATATCGCGCTGCCCTTTGCGTTCAATCATCTGGGCGAAGTTTGCCAATACCTGGTAACCCTCTGGTATGGCAAACTTATTGCGAAACCAGTCAGGGTCTGCAGCATAGTGAAATTCCGATAAGTCCACTGACGAATGGATAACCTGCTGAAATACCGATGCCGGGCAACGCCGTGAAACCACCTTCCGCACGCCTTCAGAGATACTGATTACGGCTTGATACTGGGCATATTTCAGGCAGCTTATGGCAGACTCCGGGTTATCAACCCGCCGCGTACAAATAGCTGGTATACCAGTATATCTGGCTATTATTGCGCCCCACAGATCGGCACCACGACGACTGTGTACATGTATAATGTCAGGTTGTAATGCCCTGACCAGCCCGGTCAGACGCCACAAAATGCTGATGTCCGGTTCACCTGCATAGGGCAGCGCGTGTGTTTCACACTCACTAAGACTCAAAGCGGCAATGTCACTGCCTTCAGCACACACCAGTTGTTGTTCAACGGTGTTGCTTTGTACAGCAATCGCTTTAATCAGGTATTCCACCTGTTTGGCACCGCCATACAAATGCCTGCCCAATTCCAGATGCATAACACGCATGGTTATTGCAGTCCTTGTAGTGTGCTGTACACCTGCCCGGGGGTTATTGCCTGCATACAGTCAAAGCGGCCGTCACAGACAGGGCGACGCTTACAAGGGGCACAACTTAAATCTGCATACAGAATACGAGCATGAGGGTTCTGGGTTCGCGTATACGGCCGGGTCGAACCGAAGATAGCCACGGTGGGTCGTTGATAAACCATACCCATGTGCGTCAGGCCGGTATCAACACCGAGAAGCGCCGCGCATCGCTCAATCACGGCAGCACTCTGAGTTAAGCTTAATGAGCCAGCCAGGCTAAGGGAGTGTGAATTACCGCCGGCAAGATGCTCAGCACTGTTCTTATCGGCCGGCCCACCAAGGATTATCATCTGATACCCATCCTTCCCCAACATGGCAATGAGTTCGTGCCAATAGGGCAGTAACCAGTGCTTCTGGGGGCGCGTTGTAAAAGGGGCGATTACGATAAAGTTGCCGTGAAAGCCTTTTTCTTTCACAAGGTTATGCACAGTTATCCGATCCTGATCACTTACCTGAAGGGTAAGTTGATAAGGTGAGCTACTAAACTTACTGGCCAGAAGTTTGTACTCGCTGCTAATGTCATCTGACAGGGGCTTATCGAAAGCCTCGGTTAAAAACCACTGACTGTGTTCCTTACTGTTGAACCCTACCCGTTTACGCGCGCCGGTGAACCAGGCTAACAATGCACTCTTAAGTAATCCCTGAGCGTCAACAACCAGATCGAATTGTAAAGCTTTTAAGCTGCGCCGAAACTGCAGTAGCGCCTTAAACAGCGCAATATATCGTCGTGATTTAGCCAGCGCCCGCCATTCATTTTTGGGCCAGGTAATAACGTTATCTACATCCGGGTGGCCCGCTACCAGGGCGGCATAGGGACTTTCAATCAGCCAGGATATAGTCACATCGTTGTCAAAATGCTGTTTTAAGCTGGACGGCAGACCTGAGGCCATTACAATATCGCCCATTGCACTTAACCTGATGATAAGCACTGCGGGTTTGGTGGCATTTGATGACATGCAATAAAAGTAAACGTGAAAACCTGTGTGTCAGTGAAACAAAACTTCACGACATTTTGATGACGGCCAGCATAACGGTGTACAAGGCAACATGAGCAAGCAACGCGCAACATATTCTCCTAAGTGGTATCAGGACGCCTTTCGCTGGCTCTACTCCTGTATTCTGGCACTGCTCATTCCATTTGCTTTTTTCACTCTTATTAAACGCGACATGACTCGCCAGAAAGACTATAACCGCCGCCGCTTTGAGCGGTTTGGCTACGTGGCACACGCACCGAAAGCCAATGGCTATCTGTTTCATTGTGTGTCGGTGGGTGAGGTGGTCGCGGCGTCGGTTCTGATTAAACGCATTATGCAGGAGCAGCCAGAGCGCCAGATAACGGTTACCACTACCACGCCTACCGGTTCGGCCCGGGTTCGTGCAATTTTTGGTGATAAGGTGCATCACTTTTACCTGCCCTATGACTTACACATGGCCATGGCGGGGATGTTGAGACGGATTAAACCCAGCGTGGTTTTTATCACTGAAGTTGAGCTCTGGCCTAACCTGATCCATGCCTGCTGGAAACGTGACATTCCGGTACTGGTGGTCAATGCCAGAATGACCGACCGGTCAGCAAGACGTTATGCGAAGTTCCCCATCCTGTTCGAGCCAATGCTTAACAAGCTGGCGCATGTATGCGCGCAGGGCGACAGGGATTATGCGAATTATCGGTTTTTAGGCATGCCGGAAAATAAGCTCACGCTAACCAATAATATTAAATTCGACCAGGCCTCTGCCCTGGATGCCTCGGTAAGCGGCTTTTTAGGACTGGAGCACAGTGGCCGGAAAGTACTTGTGGGAGGAAGTACCCATGATCCTGAGGAAACGGTATTGCTGCAAACCTACCAGGCGGTCAAAAAGCACTGCCCGCAACTCCTGCTGGTGCTGGTCCCCCGCCATCCTGAGCGGTTTGAAACGGTAGCCCGATTGATCCAGAAATCCGGCTTAGCCATGACCCAAAGTGCGTCAGCCAACAGTGTATCCGATGATTGCGACGTGTTACTGGTAAATGAAATGGGTAAGCTTAATGCAGTGTACGCCGTGGCCGATTTTGCCTTTGTCGGCGGTAGCATTGCCGACCGGGGCGGTCATAATGCGCTTGAGCCAGCAGCCAGAAAACTGCCGGTTATGATGGGGCCAAATACCTACAACAACCCGGTGATCTGCGCCAAATTAGCAGAGTCCGGTGCACTGTTTATTGTTGAAGATGCCGCTGCCATGACCGAGCTTACCCTTTCCTGGTGCAACAATGCAGATACCGCAGCGCAGGCTGGCCTTGCCGGTTACGCCGTGCTGGAGCAAAATAGTGGTGCGCTGGATAAAACAATGAAAGTCGTTGAGTTATATAACAACTGATAGGCTAAGTTCTGTAGTGATTTCTCCTCAGGGCTTTGATTATGCAAGGAAAGCGTGTCTTCCCCAGCCTGTCACCGGTGACCAGGTTTAACACGCAATATATGCCGCATCGGGCAGTTAATTCAGTCGGCCATCCTGGCATCCGAACCATGCCAGGTCCCTCCTCGGATAATGGCTAACTGAATAAAGGAATATGGGGCAAGGCGACGGCCTGCCCCATTATTCTGAAACATCTTGTCACTACATTTTCTCTTAACGCCATAAACCGCTTATGGTATGCCTGGTTTCAAAACTCCTTTACTTACCGGCATGAATTGCAGACCATGCCTGATAACCATCACAAATAAAAAGGAAAATCAGATCATGGTTATTTTCAGGCTGCTAACGATTCTGCTCGCCATTGCGCTGAGTATCTGGTCTTCGTATAGTCAGGCAAGCACCCCGGCACTTACTCTTGAAGAAGCTAATCGTCTGGCTTCTCTACCACTCAAATGTACCCAGGTGGAGTATCCCAATAAACTCAATCAGGTGCTGGATGGTGACGAATATCTGAAATCACCCAAAGCACTGCACCCGGCCTTTTATGGTTGTTTTGACTGGCACTCTAGCGTGCATGGTCATTGGATGATGGTCAATCTGCTGCGTAATTTTCCGGATCTTGCTGAAAGAGAAGCCATTAAAGCAATCCTGAAAACCAATCTGACGGCAGAGAACATTGCAGTAGAAGTGGCTTTTTTTGCGACGCCCGGTAATAAAAACTACGAACGCACTTACGGCTGGGCGTGGTTACTAACGCTGGCAGCCGAACTGCACAACTGGCATGATCCGCTGGCCAGAAAGCTGGAGCAAAACCTTAAGCCATTAACTGAGCTGATGGTTAGTAAGTATGAAACCTTTTTACCGAAACTTATCTATCCTATTCGCACCGGTGAACACCCCAACACCGCATTCGGGCTTTCAATGGCGTATGACTTTGCCGTGGCAACAGATAACGATGCGCTGGCACAACTCATCAGAGCGCGTGCCTTGCACTGGTACCTTAGTGATAAGCAGTGTCCCCTTGCCTGGGAGCCTAACGGATTCGATTTTCTGTCGCCCTGTTTTGAAGAGTTAAACCTAATGCGCAAGGTACTACCCGGGGAGCAGTTCAAAAGCTGGGCTGGTGATTTTATACCAGAACTGATTAATCAGACATTTACTCTGGAGCCTGCCCGTGTGAGCGATCGCACTGATGGAAAACTGGTTCATCTGGACGGGCTCAATTTCAGCCGGGCCTGGTCGTTGTATGGGGTTGCCAAAGCGTTTCCTGCGGAATACGGTCATCTGCAACCTATTGGCGATGCGCACGTTAATGCGGCATTACCGACTATTGTAGATAACCACTATGAAGGAACGCACTGGCTAGGTAGCTTTGCCATGTATGCACTGCTTAGTCGCCAGGGGCTCTGACGGCATGCACCGGCTGGGAGCGAGCCCCAGTCACAGGGTTGATGCCAGCGCTATTCCTCAAGCTCAAAGAAAAATGACAGAGTAGCCCTTCGATGGAAGTGCAAAGAAACACCACTAATGATGATTTTTGTCAAAAAATCGGCGAACGGGCAGCCCCCCGAGATTGTATACCGGCCCTATTATTTCTTTGCTAACCATCGAAAAGGAGCTTCTTGCCTACCAGATTAACCAATTTGGTGCGATGAAGCATATTGTGCTTTATTGTGGTGCTTTGTAAGGCATACTTTTGGTGAAATTGGCTGGATATATTTATAAAGTTCCAATATTTCAGTTATTTATAAATTATACTAAAGTTGGCCTGTTGATTGCTATAACCAAGCGACGCTGTAATTAGGCAAAACAAAAATTCAAAAGGTTGCACCTAACGCACCATCTAATTGCTCGTTGTTTCCAGGGAGAGGCACCCTGTCCACAGACAGGGTGCTATTCTGTTAGTCTTTTGCCGGCTTCACGACTTTTTCTGAATCCAGCATCTCAGCTTCCACCAAACTGACCAGCTTACTGCCAGCGCGCGGAATGGTTTCATCTGAACTAAGCAAAACATGCATGCGGTTATTTTCGTTGATGTACATCAGTGGGGTAGCAGCATCACCGTATTTTTCCATATAGTCCTTAAAAGTGAACTCAGGTGTAAGTGCCGTGGTTTTTATTTGCGCACCACGATTAACCGCACTGGCCAGGTACCCGTAGGTAATGCCTTCAGCAAACAACGACAGTTTTTTAGCATAATCCTTAGAAACCTGATGGCTAGGCCGGGTGGCGAGTTCATTGTTGGTCAGGCCCCAGACCTTATCCTTACCCAGCGTGTACTCAAAATGATAACCAATCATAGGATTTAGCTGTTTATAGGGCGATAACAGCAGTACCGTACCTATGGTGTTTAAATCCAGATGAATGGCGGCATGCTCAGACGTAGGATTACCAAAATACACTGGGATATCCTGCATTCTGGCCGCGCGGATAGCATCCCAGTTGGTATCGGCTACCCGTACCGGCACCTTATGTTTAATCAGCTCTTTGGCCAGCATGCGACTGAATTCGCTGGCACCAAACAGCAGAAAGCCATTGGGTACCGGAGCGCGCACCTTAAGCAGTGCCGCTACGGGCTTAGCCGTAAGGCCCTGTAACACCACGGTGGCAATGATCACCAGGAAAACCAGTGGCACGATGATTTCTACCTGGGCATAGCCGAGTTGTTCCAGTTTAAGTGAAAACAAAGCGGACACAGCCGCGGCAACGATACCTCGTGGAGCCAGCCAGCTCAGCAAAGCCAGTTCGCGCAGGTTAAGTCCGGTACCGATGGATGAGACAAACACTGCCAGCGGACGGGCAATGAAAATGATCGAGAATAAAACGACCGCTGCTGCCCACCCTACATCAGCCACGGCGCCTAAATCGAGACGGGTAGCGAGTAATATAAACAGCCCGGAAATAAGCAATACACTGAGTGTTTCCTTGAACTCAAGGATGTCCTCAACGTCCACATCCCGCATGTTCGCCATCATGACGCCTATCACGGTAACAGTTAGTAGCCCGGACTCGTGAGCAAAATAATTGGAACCGGCAAAGGCTGCCAGGATGATGGTTAGGACCGCTGTATTGCGTAAGTAGTGGGGAACCAGATTGTGGCGCAGAGTGATCCCCAGGAAGTAGCCCACTGCCATACCCAGGCCGAGCCCGATACCGATCGTTTTACCAAAAGCGACCAGGGTGTGAGACACGGCGCTCTGCGACGAAATGATATATTCGTAAACTAACACCGCCAGTAATGCACCTATGGGATCAATAATGATCCCTTCCCAGCGAAGTATATTGCCAAGGTTTGTCTGGGGGCGTACGGTTCGAAGCATAGGCACAATAACGGTGGGCCCGGTTACGGTGACGATGGCTCCGAATAAAAACGATAGCTGCCAGCTAATGTCCAGCGCATAGTGGGCCACAGTGGCGGCGATGATCCAGGTGACCAGAACCCCGATGCTACAGAGGTTTCTGACCATGTTACCGTGCCCGGCAATGTCACTGTATTTAAGGGTCAACGCCCCTTCAAACAGAATAATGGCGACCGATAGCGATACTACCGGAAAGAGTAAATCACCAAACAGGGCGTCTGCATCTAATACATTAAAAACCGGACCAACCAGAATACCCACGACTAACAGAGGCAAAATGGCCGGTAAACGGATCTTGTAAGCTAAATACTGACAACTGATTGAAAGCAGGCCGACGGCGACCAGAGCAATAGTTGGATCTGACACTCAAAGAGTCCTTATTATTGTTTGGCTGTTACCTTAAACAACAGCAATTAGATTCCTACCAGATGTTATACACCAGAATTGTATCATGTGTTCACTTTCCGCTCTGGAAACGGTTTCAGTGAAACAGGTATAATTATGTCGAAGTTTTTTACAAACATGATGACAATGTTGACTTCGACTTTTATAAATCAATGATCTTGAGCCACTTTTTTCAATGGAATGATTATTGCATTTTTTCTTTTATAACAACGCATTACCGTAGTAAAAAAATGAAAAGACAGAACAGAAAAACGTGGTCAGCCCTGATAGCCGCCGTTATGCTCGGGTTTGGTTTATTCACTGTTACGGCCCCTGCTAATGCGGCCCTTATTAAAACCGATATTGTTATGCTGGTGGATGAAAGTGGTTCAATGAGCACTATCCACAATAACCTTCGTGACAGCATAGGTACCTTTGCCAGTATTTTGCAAAACGGTGGGCTTGACGCTCAGTTTGCACTAATAGGCTACGGCTTTGCAGGTGACAGCATCCGTCTCCTGTCTGATTTCGTTGATGCGGCAGGTTTTGCCAGTGCAATGGCGGGGATCACGCCTGTAGGCGCCGATGAACCTGCTTATGATGCCACGGCTTACGCGCTGGAAGCGCTGCCTTCAGAACAGCCAGGGCTCAGTTACCGCGACGATGCGGTGAAAAACCTGATTTTGTTTGCCGACGAAGCCAGCAACAGCGACAACTATTTCGATGCCGACTCACTGGATGGCGTGCTAAAAGACAACTCTGCGTTGTTTAATGTGGTATTGGGCGGTGAGTTCGGCGAGCTGATTGACTTAGCTCTGAATAATGGCGGTAACAGCTTCGATTTAAACGAGCTTAATACCACCGTGCAGAGTGAAATCGATGATTTTGTTACTAATTTCGCCGAAGTAAAATTACAGGAAACCGTAGACTTTTGTGCGGAAAACCCGGATCATCCCGCTTGTACAGACAGTGAACCGGTTCCGGCGCCAGCCGGCATTGCATTGCTTTCTCTGGGTCTGTTGTTCCTGACTCGTAAAAAGCTCGGCTAAACCTCATAAGGGAAGCTGATATACCCGGCAAGCAAAATCGCTGTTTGCCGGGTGAATACTAATCGCCAGTCTTATTAACGGCAACAAATGGAACGTTTCACCGCGTTAATTAAGTTATGAAAAATTCTTCTTTTATGGCAGGTGCTGGTAAGGCACTTGCAATGAGCCTGTTATTGCTCCCTGCCGCTTGCAGCAGTACGGATTCTGGCAACGACAGCGGTATCGAAGTGCTCGAAGACATTGTTTTAGACGAACAGTTAGTGGAAACCTCGGGCTTATATTGTGATGCCAACCATATTTACACTATCAATGATTCGGGCAACAGCCCCGACTTATTTACTCTGGATACTTCCGGCACGATTGTAAAAAGTGAGAAATTGCCGCGCAAGAATACTGACTGGGAGTCGGTAACGGCAGACAGCGAGTTTTTCTACATTGGTGATTTTGGTAACAATGCCGGTAAACGCAGTAATCTGGCAGTGTTAAAGGTCAGCAGGGCCGATACGGGCGATACCACGCCTTTGCCGGTGAACTATGAAAACTACGATATCGCCAAAAACGAGTACTACGCGCACGATTATGATGCTGAGGCGATGGTCTCCCGGGGCGACCATCTGGTGCTGTTTTCCAAGAGCTGGCTAACTCGTGTGGTAAAAGTGTATTTGCTCGACAAAGGCCAGGTAACCCCGCTTTTATCGCCGGTAGCTGAGGTTTCAGGGATCCCCGGAGTGGTGACTGGCGCTGATTTTGACGCACAAAATAACCGCTATGTAATTGTTGGGTATACCAGTAATGCTCTGGGTATGTTCAAGCCGTTTATTGCCACCCTGTCAGCTGAGTTTGACCTAATCAGTACCTATAAGCTTGACGGCTACGGGCAGGTAGAAGGCCTCTGTGTTCGCGAAAATAATACAATCTGGCTGACTCAGGAAAGCTCACCACTCAGTGTTGCAAAGCTTATTAAGGTGAAGTTGCCCGAGTAACCGGGGCAGAAACAAAAAGGCCAGCCTTGCGGCTGGCCTTTATTCTATTAACCGTTTCGGTTACTTATCCTGCTCTGATGTTACCGGAAAGCCACGGTCACGCATAAGCGCTTCAACGTTAGCATCGCGACCACGGAACATGCGATAGGCCTCGGCCGGATCCATAGCATTGCGCACCGAGAATAAGTACTTCACCAGCTTGGCTGACACTTCTTCATCGTAAAAGCCGCCCGGCGCTTCTTCAAAAGCTTCTGCAGCATCCGCGGTTAATACTTCTGCCCACATATAGCCATAGTAACCCGCTGAATAACCCTCACCAGAGAAAACATGGCCAAAGTGAGGAGTACGGTGACGCATCACAATTTCTTCAGGCATGCCCAGTGCTTTGAGTTGTTCACGTTCAAAACTGTCTGGTTCGATACCGGCAGGATCTGTAGTGTGATAGAGCAGATCCATGATGGCAGACGCCATGTATTCGGTAGTTTTGAACCCTTCATTAAAGGTCGATGCCTTCTTGATTTTAGCAATCAGATTGTCCGGAATGGGTTCGCCGGTTTCATAATGTACCAGGTACTCATCAATGACTTCATCAGTTGTCAGCCAGCGCTCCAGTAACTGCGACTGGAACTCAGTGTAATCTCTGACGCCAGAGTGTGAAGTGGGGTATTTAACGTTTGCTGACAGGAAGTGCAGCGCATGGCCAAACTCATGGAAGTATGTCTCAGCGTCATCCCAGGAAATCAGCGTTGGCTCACCTTCCGGTCCTTTCACAAAGTTCGAATTGTTAGACGACAGAACGTTTTTGTCACCATCAAAGGTAGTGTGTCTGCGATAGGTAGTTGCCCAGGCGCCGGAGCGTTTACCCTGACGAGCGAACGGATCCAGATACCACAGGCCAACCAGTTCGCCAGAGTCCTTATCGGCCACTTCCCATACTTTCACATCAGGATGGAATACCGGTACCGTGCCCGCCGGAACCGGTTTAAAGTCAAAGTTGAACAAGCGTCCGGCCACATAAAACATGGCTTCGCGCAGTTTATCCAGTTGCAGGTATTGTTTCACCTCATTGGAATCGAGGTCGTATTTCGCGAGACGAACTTTTTCGGCGTAAAAACGATAATCCCAGGGTTTAATTTCGATGTCCGCACCTTCGGCATCGGCAATGGCCTGCATGTCGGCTACTTCTTCCTCAACCCGGGCGAGTGCGGCTGGCCAGACTTTCATCATCAGTGCCATGGCATTTTCAGGATTCTTCGCCATGCGGTCTTCGAGGCGCCACTGAGCGTAGTTATCGTAACCGAGCAGCTGAACGCGTTCATGGCGCAGGGTAAGAATTTGCTTGATGATGTCGTTGTTATCAAACTCGTCGCCGTTATCGCCACGGTCGTAATAGGTGCGCCATACTTTTTCGCGTAAATCCCGCTGCGTTGAGTAGGTCAGGAAAGGATCCATTGATGAACGCGTATTGGTAATGGCATACATGCCTTCCTTACCACGGTCTGCGGCAGCAGCGGCTGCTGCTTTAACAAAACTTTCCGGTAAGCCATCGAGTTGCTCAGCTGTAATATACGTGACGTAATTTTCTTCGTCTGCCAGTACGTTATTGGAAAAACGGGTATGCAGGCTTGCCAGCTCTTTGTTGATTTCGGCGTAACGCGCCTTAGCTTCACCCTCAAGGGTAGCCCCATTGCGGGCAAAACTGTTATAGATGAGCCACGTGATACGTTGCTCTTCGTCAGTAAGCGTGTTTAGTTCGTCACTTTCATAAACCGCTTTAATGCGCTCGAAAAGCTTGCTGTTCTGATTGATTTTGGAGCGGTAGGCTGACAGCTTGGGTGATAACTCCCGCTGCAGTTCACGGAACTCCGGACTGGATACATTAGAGCTCCAGATACCATAATAGGTATAGACCCGGCCAATGGTGTCGCCGGCCTTCTCGTAAGCCACAATCGTATTGGCGAAATCCGGCGCTTCGGGGTTATTGGCAATCGCATCAATTTCGGCCAGATGTTCGGCCATAGCGGCTTCCATGGCAGGCATCAGATCGGCCAGTTGCATATCTTCAAAGGCTGGTACGCCACCGTAGGGGCCTTTAAAAGGTTGCAGCAAGGTGTTTTCAACTGTCTGGCTGGTTGTTTCGGCAGCACCTGAGGCGGTATTTTCGTTGCCCGATGGTGCGTCAGTACAGCCTGCCAGTGCCAGCACTATGGCGGTGGCAGTGAGCGTCTTTTTTATTGTAAGCATAGAGTTCCTGTCATTTTGTTATTGTAAAATTATCTATTGTGGTGCTTTGGCACTCAGGTGCGCAACCGGCAGGCGCTGTATGGCGCGCTGCCAGCGACAAAAGGACTAAGCGAATACCACAGTTTTGTTGTGGTGAATGATGACCCGGTCTTCGAGGTGGTTACGCACACCCGTAGCCAGCGCATTAACTTCGCAGTCTTTACCCTTACGTACCATGTCGGCAGCTGTATCACTGTGGCTGATACGTTTAACACTTTGCTCAATAATCGGGCCTTCATCGAGGTCACGGGTAACGTAGTGGCAGGTTGCACCAATGAGTTTTACGCCGCGATCATAGGCTTGCTGGTAGGGCTTGGCCCCGGCAAAGGAGGGCAGAAAGCTGTGATGGATATTAATTGCTCTGCCGGCCAGTTTTGAGCAAAGATTGTCGGGCAGGATTTGCATAAAACGGGCAAGTACCGTGAGGTCGATGGCATATTCATCCAAAAGTACTTCAATTTGTTTAAATGCGTTTTCTTTCCCCAGGGTCTTAAAGTCTACCCAGTGAAAAGGCACTTTGTACCAGTCAGCAAACTGCTTCATTTGCGGGTGGTTACCAATAATGCAGGGAATATCGCAATGTAACTCGCCGGTATGCCAGCGATGCAAAATATCCACCAGACAATGGGATTCAACACTACTGAGCAGCGCTACTCGCTGGCGCTTGGATGAATCAGTTACCTTCCACTGCATCTGGAACTCATTCGCCAACGGGGTAAATTCTTCAATAAAACGATCATAAGAGAGCGTTAATGAGTCGGTACTGATTTCGTGGCGCATAAAAAACCGACCGGTCTGAACGTCGGTATGATGGCTGGCTTCGAGGATTGACGCATCATGGTCAGCCAGAAACTGAGATACGCGTGCAACCAGGCCAACCTGGTCGGGGCAATCGATAATAAGTCTGAAAGTTTGGTGCATGTTACTGGTGTTCTCTAAAGTGATGTGTCTTTTTACCGAGCAGCGACAGTGCTGTAAAGAGGCAAAGGTTAAAAATTCCCGCGCAGCAATTTTTCGCGCACTGAGTTAGTGTTACGCAGCGGCCAGCTTTGGCGGATAGGGTATGTTACACCAGATTGAGTAGAGACAGATTCAAATAAATGGAACTGACTAAACTGACAGACAACTGACGGCGGGAAAAGTGGTGGAGGAAAGTCAGCTTTAACGTTGCGGATGATTGTAACATGAGGCTGATAGTCCCGCTTCTCGACGGCGATGTCTGCCTGACGGGCGGCGGCCGTTGCCTTTTCGGCCAGTTCTGACAACGGTTCGGGAACCTGTTCGGGGCCAACATAGAAAATCTTCGGCCCCGACCAAAAACCGGTTGTATCGAGCGACAATTCAAAAGGTTGCGACGTCACCTCTGCGAGGCATTCGCTTACCGCTTCTAACTGGCGTGGCGAAACAGACCCTAAAAAGCACAGGGTGATATGAAAGTTAGCTGCCGGCACCGGGCGCGGCTGGCGTACCGGCGCTTTAGTCTTCAAAGGCATTTTGACACGCGGAAGCTCCGGCAGACTTTTCTCCCGCCAGCTGTCTAAAGCCAGTTTGTTCGCCGGCGATAAATCTAATCCAATAAAATAACGCATGTTACGTCCGGGCCTGATAAGCTCAATGGCTAGCTATGTTGGCAGTTTATTTGGCGCAGAACAAGACAGGTTTATGTCTTAACCGGCCATGGCTATACTGCCGCTATGTACTAAATTGTAGTGCAAAAAATTAAAGAACACCGATTCTTTAGCGCGTTGCCGAATTAATTCTGATGTCGAAATTATTACCTGTAGAAAGCATAATACCTGATTTACTTACCGCTCTGGATACCAATGATGTGTTGCTCAGCGCGCCGCCCGGTGCCGGTAAATCCACCGCTGTACCCATGGCCTTGTTGCGATCAACCTCCGCCAGGATTCTGCTATTACAACCCCGCCGTGTAGTAGTGAAGCAACTGGCGGGCTATCTGGCACGGCAGTTAGGCGAGGAGGTGGGCGAGACAGTTGGCTATCGTATTCGCGGCGAGCAGAAAACCAGTGCGGCCACCCGTCTGGAAATTATTACCGAAGGGATCCTCACCCGCAGGTTGCAGCAGGATCCCGAGCTGGCCGGCGTGGATATTGTGTTGTTTGATGAATTTCATGAGCGCAGCCTGCACAGCGACTTCAGTCTGGCGCTCGCCACTGAGGTGCGACAAACCCTGCGTGATGACCTGCGCCTGGTAGTGATGTCGGCAACGCTGGATGTTACTCCTCTGCGTAAACTGTTACCGGAAGCAGCGGTATTATCCAGCCAGGGGCGCCGCTTCGACGTGGAAGAAGTGTATGTGGGCGAGTGTCATCTTTCGCAACTGAGCCCGCGTATTGGCGCCCTGATTACCGAGGTGCTCACTAAAGAATGTGGCGACATACTGGTGTTTTTACCCACCGTAAAACACATTAATCAGGTGTTAGGTGCTCTGTCTGGCATAGAGAGCAAAGAAGTGGCTGTCCTACCTCTTCATGGTGCTTTGTCACTTCAGCAACAGCAATTAGCTCTTAGGCCTCATGTAGAGGGTTTAAGAAAAGTCATACTGGCCACTAATATTGCAGAAACCAGCTTAACTATTGAAAGTATCCGTCTGGTCATTGATAGCGGCCGGGAGCAGGTCGCTCAGTTTCATCCGACAACCGGCATGACCGAGCTTTCATTAAAGATGATTTCACAGGCATCAGCTGAGCAACGTAAAGGTCGTGCGGGCCGGGTACAGGAGGGCACATGCTACCGGCTTTGGAGTAAAGAAGCCCATAGCCGACTGGCAGAGTTCGCTCTACCCGCCATACGCACTGAAGACATAACGTCTCTGGTGCTACACAGTGCCGACTGGGGCACTTCTCTTGATGCCCTGCCGCTGTTGGACAAGCCGAGTGAAGCGCAATTAAATGCCGCGACTCAGACGTTGCAGGAACTACGATTACTGGATACTAACGGGCGGATTACGCCACTTGGTAAGAACAGTCTTAAACTACCGGTTGATGCAAAATTCGCCAGTATGCTGTTACAGCTAAAAGAGGAAGCTGAATTAACGGATGATCAAACACTTCTGACTGCTGGTTGCGTGGTGACTGCCCTGGCCGAAGAAGCGCCCCGAACGGAACACTGGCTGGTGAGTGATGTTCTTCGCTCCATACCTTCTCCGGTCAGACAATCGGTAAGCCGCCAGGCGTCGAGGTATGCTCGTTTGCTAGGCAGCGACGCCAAAATAGACTCCAGGCTGAATGTGCCGGAACACTACCTTGGCCTGGCAATAAGTCTGGTCAGGCCAGGCTGGATTGCCCGGGCGCGCAATTTACAGGAGTTTAAGCTTGCGATGGGGACCGGTGCAGAACTGGTTCAGCCGGCGGCGACAGAACATCCCTGGCTGGCGGTATTAGCCGGCCAACGCAAAGGCGCTAACTTATTGATTCGTTTAGCACAGCCAATCGAAGAGCAGCTTATCAGTGAGCATTTCACGGCTTCTGTTTCATCACAGCAGGTTGCCTTTTATGACGCTCAAAGCGACACAATGAAGGCCGAAGAGCGGCGTTACTTCAAGCAAATCCTGCTATCCCGCAAACCGCTGGCTAAGCTCGGCGAAGCGCAAAGAATTCAGTGCTGGCAAGACTGGTTAGGCGAAAAAGACGTTAAAGACTGGCCATTCTTTAACGAGCTTGAAGAGACTTTAAACCGGCTTAATATGGCGCGAACACATAATCTTGTGGCCAGCGGGTTTGACGGGGACGCGACCTGGCCGGAGGTGTCGATAAGCTGGTTACTCGGGCAGGAGGTGGTGCATGCCGTATTAGGGCGATGCGCGTCACTTAGCCAGCTTAAAAAAGCGCACTGGGCGGAGGTACTACTGCAAACATTGAGCTGGCCTCAGCGTCAGGCCATTGAGCAACAATTGCCCGCGAGCCTTAAAGTGCCCAGCGGCACAACACGACGCTTGCGTTATGAAAGCGAATCGCGGGTAGTGTTGTCAGTCAAAATGCAGGAAATGTATGGCAGTGCTGCACCAGTGACCGTTGCTCAGGGTCGGCAAGTGGTTACGGTAGAGTTGTTATCACCGGCCGGCCGACCGATTCAGACTACTAATGATTTACAGCGCTTCTGGCAGGGTAGTTATGCCGAGGTGAGAAAAGATATGAAGGGCCGTTATCCCAAACACTACTGGCCTGAAGATCCGACCACTGCAATTGCTTCGATTAAAACTACAAAGAATAAGTAGTTGAATACTATATTTAAATTGTCATATAGACCTAATAGGCTATTGACAAAGTTTATGGATTATAGACCAACGTCTGATTTTCCCGGTGGCATAATCAGTTTATAGATGGTTATATAGTAAACAGTTGTATAGTGAGCAATAGCAAAGAGGAAGCAATAGCATGAGCAGAGTAGCACTCGTAACTGGTGGAACGAGAGGAATTGGTGAGGCAATCTGTACGACACTGAAGGATGCGGGATATACCGTTGTCGCAAACTATGGTGGAAATGATCAGGCAGCACAGGAATTTACCGAGCGAACCGGTATTGCTGCAATGAAGTTCGATGTATCAGATTTTGAGAAAACAAAAGCCGCTATTGAGCAGATCGAATCCGATTTTGGCCCGGTAGACGTGTTAATTAATAACGCGGGCATAACCCGTGACGGAACTATGCACCGCATGACATTTGAACAGTGGAACGCGGTTATCCAAACTAACCTGGCATCGTGCTTTAACACGTGCCGAGCGGTTATTGAAGGCATGCGTGAGCGTGAATTTGGCCGTATCGTCAACATTGGCTCTATCAACGGCCAGGCCGGTCAGTATGGTCAGGTGAACTACGCAGCGGCGAAATCCGGGATCCATGGCTTCACCAAAGCGCTGGCTCAGGAAGGTGCCGGGAAAGGCATTACCGTAAACGCTATTGCTCCAGGCTATATTGATACTGATATGGTACGCGCAGTACCAGAAGACGTACTGAAGAAAATTGTCGCGAGAATTCCGGTTGGCCGTTTAGGTAAGCCCGAAGACATCGCTGATGGTGTGTTGTTCCTGATTAAAGATGAGTCGAGCTTTATCACAGGCTCAACGCTGTCTATTAACGGCGGTCAGCACATGTACTAAACCGAAAAAGCCGGACATGCTTTGATTAGAAAGCGCTGTCCGGCTCTTTTTATTCAGTACAATTAAGAGGTGGGAGTAACTTCTATTCCCAAGGCCTGCATGACGGCCAGTGAAGGAAAACCATCGGCAATCATGTCGCTACGGCGTTGAAATTCGCGGATCCCCTCGCGGGTAGCCGGTCCTAAAATACCGTCTGCGCCACCCACATCAATGCCTTTCTGATTGAGCTGCTCCTGCATGGCTTTGATATCGTCGCGGCGATAATTCGGCAACGGCGGCAGGGATGCAACCAGTTCACCATCGCCGGCAATTCTGTCTGCCAGTCGGCCCACCGCAATGGCGTAAAACTCTGAATTGTTCCAGCGCATGATCACTCTGAAATTGGGGTAGGCGAGAAAAGTTGGCCCCTCATGACCGGCGGGCATGACTAAATACGCATTCATATCGCTGCTACCCAGTGCATCACCGTTGGCACGGGTTACTCCGAGTTCGTTCCAGTCGGTCACGGTGCGGCGTTTGGAATAGCCCAGTAATGAGTAATCAAAGCCGCCCGGCAGTGTGACTTCTCTGCCCCAGCGAAACCCCGGTTGCCAGCCCAACTGGGAAAGAAAGTTGGCCGCTGAAGTTAGTGCATCTGCCTCGCTATCCCAGAGATTAATTTGTCCGTCACCGTCGCCGTCAATGGCGTAGTTGGCATAGGCTGATGGCATAAACTGGGTGTGACCCATGGCGCCCGCCCAGGAACCCACCATTTTTTCCTGCTCTAAAGACTGCTCTTCCAACAGCTTTACGGCAGTGAGCAATTCACGGGTAAAAAATGTGCTGCGTCGTGGATCACAGGCCAGGGTTGCCAGAGAATCGAGTACCGGCATTTTGCCTTTGTAGCCACCGAAATTTGTTTCCAGGCCCCAGAACGCCAGTAAGTACTGAGCGGGAATACCGTATTGCTTTACTAAATCCTGCAGCAGCGCTTTATGCTCGCCGGCCAGGTGACGCCCTTTGTTGATTCGCCAGTCATTGACCCGCTTACTGAAGTAACCGGGAAAAGTTTGCACAAATTCCGGCTGGCTGCGGTCAAGCTCAATGACTCTGGGCTGATATTTGATATTGGCAAAAACCTGTTCGGCTGTGGCAGGTGTGATACCAAATTCTACCGCGGATTGCTGCAAGGTTTGCTTACAAAGGTTAAAGGCCTGAACCGGATCGGCTTCAGCAGAGGGCTGCTCATCGGTATTTTGCCGGGCAAAAGCAGTCGGCTGAAAACTCATTGCTGCCACAGACAGCATTAAACAGGAGGTTAACCGTGGGAACAAACGCTGACCTTTAACGGATGTGCAGCGGGGAACAAAGCGCATAGAAATCTCCCTGAAATTAAGAGCACCCATGCTAACCTAAGTTGCCAGCATGGGCGAGATAACGTCAGGCAAATTTATGAATAAAATCGGTGATCAACGGACGAATATGTTTGCGGAACTGTGAACCGCTAAAAATACCATAGTGACCGGCACCTTGCTGCACGTGGTGTTTACGTTTGGATTTGGGAATACTCTTACACAAATGCTGAGCTGCTTCGGTCTGACCCAAACCGCAAATGTCGTCGTTAGCCCCTTCAACGGTTAACAGCGGCGTATTTTCGATAGACTCGAAGTTAACCGGTTGACCTTTGTAGGTGATGGCGCCACGAGCCACTTCATTATTTTTAAATACGCGCTCGATAGTTTCCAGATAAAACTCTGCCGGCATATCCAGTACTGCCAGGTATTCGTCGTAGAATGCCCGGAAACGGTCGGCATCTTCTTCCTCACCCAGAAACAGGTTCTGGTAGAAATCGATGTACTTCCTCATGTGTGCCTGTTGGTTCATGCTAATAAAACCGCCAAGCTGCATAAAGCCAGGATACACCTTACGCCCTTCGCCCGGATAACCATGCGGAACAGTCATAATGGCGACATTACGGAACCAGGACATGGGATGCTTCTTGGAAAACTCATTAACCCGGGTAGGATTTTTACTGGTATCGATTGGGCCCGCCATCAATGTGAGCGTATGAGGCGTGGCCGGGCTTTTCTGCTCGGCCATAACCGCGGTGGCAATCAATGCCTGAACGGTGGGCTGGCAAATAGCCATTAAATGGGTATTCGGACCAAGATACTCCATGAAGTTAATCAGGTATTCAACATAACAGTCAAAGCTGAAAGGGCCTTCGTCCAGAGGCACTTCGCGGGCATCAGCCCAGTCGGTAATATACACTTCATGGTCTGGCAACAGCGCTTCTACGGTGCCTTTGAGTAATGTAGCAAAGTGGCCGGAGAGCGGCGCAACAAGCAATACTTTATGATCGTCGTGCACACCTACGCGATTAAAGTGAATTAAATCGCAAAACGGTTTGGATACTGCAACTTCTTCCTTAACGGCGTGGTATTTGCCATCAATGGTGATCTCGTCAATATTAAAGCCAACTTTCTCGTAACGGCGGGTTAGTCGCATGGCAGTCTCAAGACTCGCCCGGCTGACACGGCCTGGAATAGTGTGGGAAAATGGATTCGACGGGTGGCTGGCAATATCGTTTAGCAGACTAAACCCTTCATGCATGATTTGCGCACCGCGAGCCATGTAGTCGTATGCTTGGTAATTCATTGTTTCACTCCCGGAGGTACTACTTTTTGAGTGATATGTGGACCGACAAAAACGCCCTTGGTTCCACAGATGTCAAAAAAATGTAATACAAATATCAAAAAAGGGCCATTAAGTATAACAGCCCTTTTTCTGGGCCCGCATAACACTTTTGGTCTATTTTCAGAGCAAGTGTTGCGGGCATTTTTAGCCTGGCGGAGTCTTACTTAGCCTGGCGGAGTCTTACTTAGCAGTAAACTTAGTAGTGAACTCTTCGCTCATGCCTTTCATCATTTCGCCCGCTTTTTGCTGGGTTTCAGTGATCAACGTGTAGCTGCTTTTCGCAGACTCAGTCATTTTTTCCTGCATGCTTTCTAAATACGCTTTTTGCGCTTCAGCAAGGCTCATCAGGTCCTTTTGCTGGCTGGCAGTCTCAACAAAAGACATACCGTCAGACATCAGGGTAGAAAACAGAGAATTTTGCTTTTCAGCTAATTCCTGCATGGTGTTCATGTTCAAAGTCGCAAGTTCAGTTACAGGCTTCATTGCAGTTTGAAATTTTTCAGTCATTTGCTCTAGCATTAGTCTCTCCTTAAAGAGTCGTTAATTAATTGGTTGATTTGGTTTCGGCCGCTTTAGTTGCTGGCTTTTTAGCTGTCGAAGTTGTTCTACGCGTACGCGTGGTTTTCTTTGCAGCCGGCTTAGCTGCAGGCTTTGCCTCAGCTTCAGCAGGTTTCGCCGCTGCTTTAGCTTCCTTTGCTGGGGCCGGCTCCTCTTTTGGCGCTGCTTTCTTCGCAGGCGCTTTTGCCGGTGCGGCCTTGGCTGCTGGTTTCTCAACAGCCTTGGTTACTTCTTTCGTGACCTCTTTGGCGGCTTCGGCACTATCTTCAATCGACGATTTCACTACGTCTTTCATGTCAGACTGTAAGTGACTTAATGTTGAGTAAGCGCCTTTAGAAGCAACAGCCAAACGGTCGCGCATGGCTTCAGCAAATTCAGAATTTGCGGCAAAAACACCTTTCGCCTCAGTTTGTACCGACACGGTTTCGAGATATTTCACGCTATCGCTCAATAAACCGGTAAACAACTCGGTTTGGTTTTGCGATAAATCTTCCAGCATTTTTGCATTCACGGCCATCCATGAATTCACCGGCTTGGAAGACTTCTTGAGTTGCTCTGAAAATTTGCCAAACATATAACACTCCCGTTCGAAGTTTATACTTGCTGCGTTGCAGCATTCGTTGGTTATATATTAGACAGCAGAGGGCGGAATGGTCAAGGGGTATTTTGTTGCAATGCAGCAAAATGCCTATAACAATATAGAATAACTATACAACTTTTTATGCTGCGGTGCAGCAAGTGGCTATTTTTTCTGATCTTTTGCTGATTTGGTCCAGGCGTCGATATTCTGTTCCATGATTTTACTGAACATACCCAGCGGGCTGGTATCGACCATATTCTTCATCATTCCCTGCAAACTGTCCTGTTGTTCCATAAAACTAATCAGGCTTTGTTCCAGGTACTCGCGAAGGAATAACTGCATATCAGAGTCATAAAAACGAATAAGCTGCTTGAGGAGTTTATTGGTGAGCAGCGACTGATGCTCATTGGTTTCAGACTCACTAATGATCTGTAACAGGATGGTCTTGGTTACATCGTCACCGGATTTTGAGTCGACCACATTAAAGTCGGTACGTTCATTGACCAGTGTCTTAATGTAATCCATGTTCACATACTGACTGCGTGACGTGTCATAAAGCCTGCGATTTGGATATTTCTTAATAGTAACCATGGCAACCTGTGCTTATCTTGTATGTCCGTGAGTGAGCAGCGCCTGTGGCTGCTTGTTAATGATTGCCGTGCAATGGCATTAGCAGCCTCAGAATCTGGTTTACAGAGTGATGAAAAAACCGAAAAAAAGCCCCGAAACGGGGCTGGCAGGTTCAGTAAACCCTGTCAGCTATCCTGCAATGTAGCGCAGAACAGGCCGACAGGGCAAATATCGGGCAGTTTATAATTAGCCGAGACGTCGTTTAACGTAACTGCCTGGTGCATCTTCAATAATAGGGTAAGACTTATGTTTCCCCGGTTTTGGTGAAGTAACCTGTTTATCATTGTGTGACTGCAACCAGTTGTACCAGTCCGGCCACCACGAGCCCTCATGCTGAGTGGCGCCGTCAAACCAGGCGGCGGCATCTGCCGGCAGGTCTTCGTTGATCCAGTGAGGGTACTTGCCTTTAGCAGGTGGATTAATTACCCCTGCTAAGTGCCCGGAACCAGCCAGCACAAAGCGGGTATCACCACCTACCAGTTGGGTGCCTTTGTAGGCGGCTTGCCAAAGCACGATGTGATCGGCAATGGTAGCCAGGAAATAAACGGGTACGTCGATATTGCCCAGATCGATAGGTACGCCGTCAATTACCATTCCACCAGGTTCCCGCAGTTTGTTTTCCCAGTACATGGTACGCACATACTGTTTAAAGCAGGCGGCGGTGATATTGGTGGCATCACTGTTCCAGAACAGAATATCGAAGGCAGCGGGATCCTCGCCTTTCAGGTAGTTATTGATAAAGTAAGACCAGAACAGGTTGTTTTCGCGCAACAGGCTGAAACTAAGCCCCAGTATGCGGCCATCATATACGCCTTTAATGTCGGCATTCTGCTCCATGGCGTTAAGACTTTCTTCGGTCAGATAGTTACCAATTTCACCTGGCTCACTGAAGTCGGTCAGGGTGGTTAGCAGAGTAAGTGACTGAATTCGCTCATCGCCCTGGGCGCGCAGGTAAGCTGCAGTTACGGCAGACAGGGTGCCGCCTACACAAAAGCCGGTCATGTTAACTTTGGGCTGTTTGGTAATCTCGCATACCACATCCAGCGCGGCCAGCGGACCGTGCTTCATATAACTCACGAAGTCATGGTCGGCCAGGGATTTATCCGGGTTGACCCAGGAGATCATGAACACGCTAAAGCCGTTTTCGAGCAGTCCTTTTACTGCGGATTTCTTTTCATCCAGATCGAGGATGTAATATTTGTTGATAAACGGCGGCACGAACAACACCGGTGGCGCGTAGGTTTTAGCTTTTTTCGGTGTGTAATGAATGAGCTGCATGAGGTCATTCTGGTACACCACCTTGCCTTCAGTTGTGGCGAGGTTTTCACCAAGCTCAAAGGCCGACATATCGGTTTGCGTAATCTTAAACGCTTCAAGCGGACTCTGCTCCAGGTCACGCATGAAGTTCTCAATGCCTTTGAGCATGCTTTGCCCTTTGGACTTGAGGATTTCTTCACACACATCCGGGTTAGAGAACAGGTAATTGGTTGGCGCTACCGAGTTAATATACTGACGAGTATAAAACTTTACCTGTTCAGCAGATTTAGGATCAGCAAAGGTCATGGAGTCCATCATACCCTGCAGCATTTTGGAATTAATCAGGTAGGCTTGCTTTAAATAATTAAAAACCGGGTTTTCATTCCAGTCGGTGTGGCTGAAACGTTTGTCACCACGTGACTCACTAACTACTGCTTCAGCCTTCTCGCCGAACATGGCCCTGCTTGCCTGCTGCCAAAGCTCGGTTTGCTGGCGCATAAACTCCATCTGGTTTTCAACCAGCTTAGAGGTATCTACTTCTACCTTATCAGCCAGTTTTGTGGTCAGTAGCTGTTGCAAGTGTTGCGGGTCGAACATCTTTGCAGCGTCGTTCGAATCAGCCTGACGGGTAAGAATTTTCTGTACCATGCTATTAAACTGCTCAGCATACTGGTTCAGCGTGTCCAGAATTTCCTGCTTATCCTGTTGCTCCACAAGTGCTCCTTGAAGTTGTTATTTTTTGCCTGAGGCGGTGCTGGTGGCAATGCCTTCCATCATTTTCTGGTAGAAAGAAAAGGCCTGTTGACTGCCATCAAGGTAGGGTTTCAGAAGGGTCATCATTGTTTCCTGGTTACCGTTTTTTAATTGTTCGGTAAACATGGCAATGGTGGCTTCATGGATTTTGGTCATGTCCGGCCAGCCTAAGAGTTCGCGAGCTTCTGACGGTGACAGATCGATATCGACGGTAATTTTCATGGTAAACTCCTTACTTTAGCCAGTATCATGGCTTTCCCAAAGGCTGATTGACTTACAGAGTAAAAAGCGAACAATCACTTGTCTAGTCTGATGAGCCTAAAGTTGCATACAGGTAATTGATACAGCGCAAACAAAACTGCTGTGTCCCTTGCCCGGACTGAATGCCAGCAACCGGTCGTACCCGCAAAGTATTTACAGGAAGCGTTGTGACATCAAAAAAAGCCGAGCCTACTTCTCATCCTAACCGAAAACGCCGACTCTGGCGGTTTTTCTGGAAGTTATCTTTAATTCTGCTGGTGCTGTTCGGGGCCTACATTATTTATCTTGATGCCCAGATTAAGCACCACTTTTCAGGTAATAAATGGCAGGTGCCTGCACAAATCTATGCCCGTCCGCTGCAACTGCAAAAGGGTGAGGAGATTACTCGAAAAGAAGTGCTGGATGAGCTGAAACTGCTGGGTTACCGACGGGTGAATCAGATTCAGGGCAGTGGCGAATACAGTGTTAGTCAGGCCGCTATTAATATTTACCGTCGGGCGTTCCACTTTCCTGATGGCTTTCAGCCGTTGCGGCAGTTAGCTATCCGCTGGAATGGTGCGCGCATCGCCTCTATTACTGACTTACAAACAGACCAGTCATTACAACAGGTCAGGCTGGAATCCTGGCTGGTAACCCGTCTTGCCAGTGGCAGTCAGGAAGATCGTATGCTGGTGACGCTGGAAGATGTGCCGCCGTTACTGGTAAAGGCATTAACGCTTACCGAAGATCGTGACTTTTACAGTCATCACGGTATTGCCCCGTTGTCTATCATCCGTGCGCTACTGGCGAATATCGCAGCGGGACGCACGGTTCAGGGCGGCAGTACGCTCACTCAGCAACTGGTTAAAAACCTCTATCTGACCCGCGAACGTTCGCTTGAACGAAAAATTAAAGAAGCACTGATGGCCATCATCATTGATGCCCGCTACAGCAAAGACAAGATCATCCAGGCTTATCTGAATGAAGTGTTCCTGGGGCAGAGCGGTGATATGGCTGTACATGGTTTCGGCCTGGCCAGTTATTTTTATTTCGACCGCCCGGTGTACGAACTCGACGAAACCGAAATCGCCATGTTGGTAGGGATGATAAAAGGCCCTTCTTATTACAACCCCCGTAAGTACCCCGAACGTGCCATCGAACGGCGCAATCTGGTGTTGCGTTTGTTGCTGGAAGGCAATGAGTTAACCTCGCAGCAATACGAATTGGCCGTCTCCAGACCAGTAGGTATTGCTACTGGCGACAGCCTGGCGACCGGTAAACATCCGGCATTTATGACTCAGGTGCGTAAAGAGCTACAAACCATTCTTGCTGACCCTAACATTCGGGAGTCGGGCGTGAAGGTGTTCACCACCCTGGACATTTATGCCCAACGCCGCGCCGAACAGGCTTTAACCAGCACTCTGGATCGCTTGCAACCAGGCCGCGAAGCGACCCTGGAAGGCGCGATGGTGGTATCAGACATTGGCAGCGGTGAGGTGCGCGCACTGGTAGGCGGGCGCAATGTCAGCTTTGCTGGCTTTAACCGCGCTCTGGATGCGGTACGGCCCATCGGCTCGCTGGTAAAACCGGCTGTGTACCTGACGGCACTTGAGCAACCAGCGCAGTACAATCTGGCTACACCACTGGAAGATAGGCCATTATCTCTCAGCGATGAACACGGTGATAACTGGCAGCCGCAAAACTTTGATAAAACTTATCGTGGCTCTGTGCCGCTTATTGATGCGCTTAGTTTGTCACTTAATGTGCCTACGGTTAATCTGGGGCTTGAGCTGGGCATCGATAACGTTGCCGCTACTTTAAAAAATCTGGGTGTTAAACGGCCGGTTCCACAAGTACCTGCGCTTACCCTGGGAGCGGTAGCGCTGACCCCCTTTGAAACCAACCAGATATACCAGACGATTGCTAATAATGGTGCGTACCGCCCGCTACATACGGTGAGTGCTATTGTGAGCGTGAATAACCGCTTAATGTGGCGTCAGGCGGAATATGGTGAGCAGCGTGTTAATGAGGAGTCAGCTTACCTGCTTAATTACGCGCTTTATAAGGTGGCCACCGAAGGTACGGCAAAAGCCATTGGCAGAACCTATGACAACATAAACATGGCGGGAAAAACCGGTACCACCGACGATTACCGCGACAGCTGGTTTGCCGGATACGATCGCAATAATCTGGCTACGGTGTGGGTAGGCAATGATGAAAACCGTTCAACCGGCCTGACAGGCTCTACTGGTGCGCTGCCGGTGTTTCTCGCCTATCAGCAGTTACAGGAACCTAAATCCCTGTCCCGACGTTTTCCTAATGGCCTGGGGATTGCGCATTTCGATCCTGTAACCGGTGCGGTAGTAACGGCCGGGTGTCAGGGCAGTATGAGTGTGCCTGCCGTACTCGATGCGCTGCCGCCTGCTCAGGGGTGTGTGGGTCAATCGGGAGAAAAAGCGCCGGCTAAGAAAGCTAAGGAAAAGTCCTGGTGGGAAAGGTTATTTGGTGGTTGATAGGTTAATCTGGTTTGCTTGAACGGCAATATGTCGTGGTGCCGACAGCACCCAAAGGGGAGGTGGCTCCCCTTCGCTTTTTTTGAGAGCTTAGCCCTTGTTCAGCGAAAGAATGATGTTTAAAGATCGCTGTCGGAGTCGCCGACGCCGACCAGAGGGTGTAATGCGACCCGGTGACCGTGAACCACTCTGGACTCCCCGCAGCCCTTAT
>CEWJ01045519.1_pt1 | contig 28486 bp, 22 predicted proteins | sample 350291 | NCBI WGS metagenome assembly CEWJ01 (sample SAMEA2622923, study PRJEB7988) | marine metagenome | isolation source: saline water (ENVO:00002010), including | reverse complement strand
CGCAGCCTCGGTGACGGCCGCCGCAAGGAGCTCGGCGAACTGCTCGGGATCCTCGGGCATCGGCGCACCGATGCGCGCCAACTCAGCGGTCAGCTGGGCTCGATACTGCCCGGCGATATCCTCGGCGCGCTGCGCACTTTCGATCCGCTCCTGCAGAAGCTCGACCCGCGCGCCGCCCTCGTCCCGAACACGCGCCTTCGCGCTGTCCAGCGCCTCGGATGCCAACCGCTGCTCGCGCGCGGCGTCGCTCAACTCGCTCTCGGCGCGTGCCAGCCTGGCGCGCGCGGGGCCCGCGGCCTCCTTCGCGAGCCGAAGCTTGAGTCCCGCCGTGAAGGGTTCGACTGCATCGTGTAGATCAGAGATCGCCGCCACCTCGGCGCCGGCCAGATCGAACGCGGTGATCGCCTCATCGACCTTTCGGAGCGCATCAGCCTGCTTCCGCAGGTCGACGACGTGCTTGTGGGCAGCATCGAGCTCCGTGAATTGCTCGACTGCGGTCGCGGTTCGCGCGAAGGTTCCCGGCTGGTCGAGCATGAACCCGCGGAACAAGGCGTCGAGGGTGCCGAGGTTCTTCGCTGATTGTGTCTTGTGGAGAAGCTGAAGTGTCGCGTCTCCGCGGAAGCCGAACTGGCGGACGACGCGCTCATGAAAGCGTCCGTGTCTCCCGCCGGTGGTGATCAGCGCGTCGGGGAAGGCCTTCGACATGCGGCGAGCGTCGATTCCGCCCTCGACGTGGGGCTTCACCTCGAGAAGCCCCAGGTGACCGCGGGCGAAGATCCGTGCGTCCTTCAACGCGGTCGGTTCGGTGCGCGTGCCCGGTGCGTGGAACACCCGCAGCAGGACGACCGGTTCATCGCGGAGATTCTCGTAGCGCAGCAGGATGCCGCTCCAGGTTGCCTTCGAGCGCAGGTAGGTCGTGGTGGCCCGATCGGCAGTCTCGTCAGCTTCCTTGCTCCAGGCGCCACGCACATAGCTCATCAGCGTCCGATCGCTCTGCCGGGAAGCGCCATCCTGAGCCGCCGCGTTGAGGCGCAGCCACCTGTCGGGGGTGAGGACGGCGGCGATCGCGTCGAGTAGCGACGACTTGCCCGATCCGGATGCGCCGGTGAACAGGTGGCCGGCGCGCGCGACATCCACGGAGACGTGGCCCGCAAACGTACCCCAGTTGACGAGTTCGATCTGGGCGAGTCGCCACTGGCCGGGCCTGGTCGGATCGACCTCCGGCTCGTCGGTGGGGAAGCTCAGCATCGTCATTCTGTGTCATCCTCGGCATCCGTCGACGGGGCAGCGGATTCTCCTCCGCCCTCTCGGGCGATCCGGTGGTACTCAGATGTGATCGCGCGGATCTGGTCGGCATCGACGAGCAGTCGTAGCACCGGCGAGATCTCGGCACGGTCATCGCCAACGGCGTGCAGCACGCGGAGCTTGTTCTGCATCTTGTTCCACGACGAGTTGACGCGGCTCGCGAAGTCCTTCTCATCACGGTCCGGGGTGCGGAACACGGCGAGCTGCTCGAACACCTCCGCCTGCCCCACGATCACGCGCCCGCGGCCCTCCTCACTCAGCAGCGTCTGGCGCAAGACAAGCAGCATTGCGGTGTCGAGGAACGTCAACGCCTCAGACCGCACCGCCTTCGGGGCATCTTCGGACGGAGCGTTGCGGACGAAGGCGAACTCGTTGTCCCGATCGATGACCAATTCGAGGAACAAATCGGCAAGCCGGGAGCGGAGGACAGCCTCGTCGGTGAGCAGCACCGCCCACAGCTGCGCCTCGCGCGCTCCGGAAAGATACGGGCCACGCACCAGACGCAGCAAGACCCGCCGCGTACGATCCGGAAGCTCGCCCGCGTCGCCACGCCAGAGGCCAGTGTGCTCGTCGGGGGCGACATCCGCTGTGGTCGGTTCGGTCATGTCACCGCTCCTGTGAATCGGTGCGCGGCGACGATCGCCGCCCGCGGAACTCCGTCGGCGCCCTGCCAAGCGAGCACCTCGGGCTCATCGTCAACGGTGCCCTGCTCGGCGGCGATCGAGAGAAGTCCGATCACGCTGCCCACACCTTGGGTCGCGGGGTATCGAGCAAGGACATCTGCGACGGTGCACGATGACACCTCGGCGAGCAGGTCGTTGACGTTCCGGGTGAGTTCGTCGAAGTCGATCTCGGTCTCGCGTGCGATCGCCCGCAACTCCTCAAGACTCGCGAGGGATGCCGGCTGCGTGACGACCTCTTCGGTGGCAGCGAATTCGGCAGGATCGTGAAGATCGATCGCTCCAACGCTCGACAGCGCGACAGCAGAGAGATCCAGCGTGAGAGACGTCGGATACCACGGGCGCGTATGCGCAGCGGCTTCCACCCCCGCGTGCTGAGCCTCCCGCAGAAGAGTCCTCAATACCCGGTCGCGCTGGTAGTCCTGCGACTGCACGTAGCGGCGGAGCGCCCGGGCGAACAATGTGATGACGTCGTGAATCTCCGCGCTTCGTCCCTTGAGCGTTGTGAGGAAGGCGCGCAGTGCCCGGCGCTCATCCGAGGTGAGATCACGAGCGAATCCGCGGTCGAGGATGCGGCGGATGTCGGCCTCGAACGCGGCACCGAGTGCAGGGTCGAGCACGAGCTGGGAGAAGGCAGCGAAACTGCGGCCTGCATCCGAGTCGGAGATGTGGTCGATTCCGCGAAAGACTTCGTCGACGACTGACGCCTGAGAAACATCGGACTCGACGATCTTCGCCCTCAGCGACGCATTCAGCGTCTCGAACTCAGCACGCACCCGAGCGAAATCGTCCGGTACGTCCGCCGCCTGCGCCAACACATCGCGAACGCGCTCGAGCGCCCGGTCCTCGTCGATCGCGGTCTCGTCACCCGAACGCAGGCTCTCGATCCGCCGCTCGATCGACTCGATCTCTTCCTCGAGCAGTGCGATGCGCGCTGACGCATCAGGATCGGTGTCGATCGCGAGGCGACGGACTTGCGCCGCAAGGCTCGCAAGCCGAGACTCGGTCACACTCGAACGCGGGGCGGCACGCCCCTGCAAGAAGCGGATCCCGGCGATCGCATCCGGGGAAAGCTCGAGCGTCTCACCCCGCGCTTCCGATGACGGCCGACGCACCAGGAAGCCGGCCGATCGCCACTCCCCGCAGTACCCCTTCGCAGTCAGCGGCAAGATCAGCCCCTGCGCACGGAGCCGCTCGAGGTCGGCATCGATCCGCTCGTACAGCTCCTCAGCGTCGACTCGGCGCTCGTCTCCACCCAGATGGGTGCCGAGAAGACCGGCGACCACGGGTGCACTGTCGGCTCGAAGCAGCTTCCACGCCGCATCGCGCTCCGCAAGCTGGGCGAGCTCGAGAACCTGGGCGACGGCGGGCACGCGTCCATTCTGAAGGAACGCACCGACATCCGTTGACGCGGCGGCAGCGGATAGCTCGGACTGAGTCACCCGATGAGGTAGACCATCCCGCGACCGTCTGTCGCGAGCGCCTCGACGAACTCCTGTGCCCGCGTGAGGTACTCGAGGAGGTAGCGGAGCTCGTCGTCATCGTCGGCTCCGTGCCGACTGCGCCAGGTGCGCGCCCACGTTCGCACCTGGTCCTCGTCGATCGCACAGAGGTCGTCCCGAATCGCCGGCACCTCCGCCGGGAGGATCGTCCTCACCCACGGGTCCCACCCGAGCCCGTGCATCGTTACGCTCCCCTCGAACATCCGGTAGCAGGAGCCTGCGTCGGGAACATCGGTCGTCGGACACGTGAGGGACTGCAGGGCGGACCAGGCCTTGTCGAGGTAGAGCATGTCGCGCTTCGGCGAGACCTGCTCGAACGTCGCGACACTCACGCTCGCGTGCGGTTCCAGGCCCCATGCGTCAGCAAGCGGGTCACTGGAGAGGATGCTGTGCGGGTCATCGACCGCCTGCTGAGCGAGGTCGGCGTCGAAGGCATATGCGTAGTAGCGGATTCCCATGCGGCCAGCATCCCGACGCAGGCGTAGCCTCGATCGCCGCATCCGACGCCGTGGGGAGAACGCGTTCGAAACCCGCGCTGTGGAGGAACCGACGGGCCGCGGGCGCGAGCGTCTCGCGGCCCCTAGACCGAGGGATTCGACGTACCGGTCTCGGACCGAGGCGCGCAGCCCCTCGGTCTCCGACGTGGCAAGTTCGTGGCAGAACGCGCCACCCACAGCGTTATGCCCGCGTCCATGGCGATCTGCATGGCAATGTGACCGGCCTCCGCGGCGGTCCGCCGATCGGGCACTGACCAGGCATTCAGTTCTGCCACGACTTGCCACGAACCGAATCGGGCCGAAACCGGCTCACCTGATCGAAACGAGCCCACCTGAGCGGAGACGGAGGGATTTGAACCCTCGGTCCCCGTGAGGGGACTCCACCTTAGCAGGGTGGTGCACTAGGCCTGACTATGCGACGTCTCCAGGCATCCGTGCCCGAATCGGGCGGATGACCTCGTCAATACTAACCGCTGCGGTCCGCCGCGACGAATGGATGCCGTCAGCCGAGGTTTCCGACCGAGCAGGTGGTCTGCGCAGCCGTCGAGCCGCTGATCGAGTTCGGAAGAACCGCGGCGTCTTGAGCCGGCGCTTCCGTGGGCGCGGCCGTGGCGTTCGGATCCGCGGTGGGCTCAGGCGCGGGCTCCTCGGTCGGCGTGACATCGACAACGCTCCCGTTCGCTCCAGCCTTGCCGGTGAGCTCGAGCGGCGCGTTGGCCTCGAGTGCTGCCCACAGCTGGTCTGCCGCGGCGTAGTTCGGCACGACCTTGTTCGGGTCGTCCGGGTCGCCGTTCACGGGGTACTGAACGAAGACAATGTCCGAGAACGGAACATCCTTGATCGCAAGCGCGATCTGCACGAGCGTCAGGGGGTTGGTGAGGCTCGAGCTCTTCGTAATGTTGTCGATCGCCACGGTCGCGAGGCGGTAAAGCGTCGCCGGGTCCGAGAGCACGTTCTCGCTGACGAGCTTCTTGGCAAGGCTCGACATGTACTGCTGCTGGTTGCTGATCCGGCCGAGATCCGATCCGTCACCGACGCCTTTGCGGGTCCGGAGGAAAGCGAGTGCCTGGGTTCCCGAGACTGTCGAGATTCCGTCGGGCAGGTAGAGGCCGGCGAGCGGGTCGCTGATGCCACCTTGGACGCAAACGTCGACCCCACCGATCGCGTCGGTGATGTTGATCACGCCACCCCAGGTGACCTTCGCAGCGAACGGGATGCTCTGACCACTCAATTGCGAAATGGTCTTGACGACGCACGAGAGGCCGCCGCCGTCCGCGCCACCGCCCGCGTAGAACGCCGAGTTCAGGGGCTGCTTGCTCATTGCCGAGGACGTCGATCCGTCGCCCCGATCGCACGAGGGAATCGGGATCATGAGATCGCGAGGGAAAGAGATCACGGTGACCCGGCGCGGAGCATCCGATATGTGCACGAGCATGTTGACGTCGTTGAGCTCGCCCTCGGAATCGGAACCCGAGCAGCGGTCGCCGAAGATCGCCGCGAACTCCGGCTCACAGGCGTCAGTGCCTGCAACGAAGAGGTTCACGCCGCCCTCGATCGCGCCAATGTCGGGCGGAACGACGACCTGCTCTTCGAGCTCGACCGTGTTCTCGGTGGCGTAGCTGGCGGCCAGGTCGTAGACCGTGTAGGCGGCAACCCCTGTACCCGAAACGAGGACGACGGCAACGACAATGCCGAGTGCCTTCATGAAGACCGAGAACGGATGCGGCGACTTCAGCGCCCCATGACGGGCCACCGTGTGGCGGCCGCGCTGCGGTGCTGTCTTGCTCACAAAGTTCCCTTCCGACGACGATCGCAACGCACCCAGTCGGCGGGGTGGGCCGCGCAAGGCTGCGCCTCGGCTCTGCGCGACGCCGTCCGGTCACGGGTTGTTGTCCTGGAGGACGTCGGGTGTTAGCGAAGCCGAAGAACGGATGCCTTAAGAAAGGTAGGTTATGCCATGCCCGCTGAGCATGCACTGTGGGCATGCTCAGCGGCGATTCTGAGACACATATGCGATGCACAGCATCCTTTCCGGCTTTCACGGGCTGCGCTCGGCTTTTACGCAAGGCTGCACCGGTAACATCAGCGCCGTGACCACCGTTGACGGCGACCGGCAGGCCGATTCCGTCCCGGAAGGCGAGCCCTCCTCAAGCAACGCGCCTGCCCTGCGTGCGCGCCGTTCGTCAGACCCGCAGGGCGTCCTACCGCGAACCCGGTCGAGTGCGTCATCCGTCGCCCCCTCGGCCCCGATGACCCGGCGAGACGCACGGACGCGGAGAACTCCGGCGAGGCCGCTTGCCCGTCACGCCGCGCCCGAATCCGGGGCGTCGCGCCGGCGCCGCGGATGGCGGACGTTCTGGATCGCCCTGAGCCCCCTCGGCCTGGTCCTGGTCGGCTCCGTCATCGTCGGCGGCGTCTTCGCACTCCAGGTGCTCGAGGTGCGCGATGACCTCGAAACCGTCAAGTCGCAGCTGGGTGGACTGGCAGAGGCCGCCGTGTCGGGCAACACCGACACCCTCCAGCATGCTGGCGATGAGATCGTCGCTCGCACCCAGCGCGCGTCCGAGACCGCGAACGGTCCACTCTGGGATCTGGCATCCACGCTCCCCCGCATCGGGAACAACGTCCTTGCGGTGCGCACGGTTGCCGAAGCGGTCAACACGATCGCGAGCCAGTCGATCCCACCCGTCGTGAACATGGTCGCTGCCGCGAACGTCGATGAGCAGCGCGCCGAGGGAAGCCTCGGCATCAACCTGCAACCGTTCCTCGAGGCCGAGACGGTGCTGCCGACCATCATTTCGTCGTTCGAGGATGCCGCAGCGATCGCTGCGAGCATGGATCGCACGGATGTCCTACCCGCCGTCTACGAGCCGATGGACGAGATGGTCGGGCTTCTCGACCAGGCAGTGCCGATCCTCAAGGTCGCGCAAGAGAACCTTCCTGCGCTGCTGCAGGCGGCCGGCGCCAATGGGCCGATGCTGTACCAAGTCATGATCCAAACCCCCGCCGAGATCCGTGCGACCGGCGGCGGGGTCGCACACTGGCTGATTTTCAAAGTGGACAACGGGCAGGCCGAACTCGTCGGCCAAGACAACGGCGTCGATCTGATGTACTCGCGGCTTCCGTCGCTGGGTTTCGACACTGAGAACGGCTCCCTCATCACCTTCCCTCGGACGGTTCGATCGCTCTACCCTCCGGAGCTCGACAACTGGTCGTCTAACTTCACGATGACCCCGGATTTCCCGCGCGCCGTTGACCTCTTCCAGGCGACCCGCGAGTGGGAGGACCTGCCGACGTTCGATGGTGCGATCTCCATCGACCCGATCGTGCTTGCCCACCTTCTGGAGGCGACCGGTCCCCTCACCCTCGATTCGGGAGAGCAAGTCACCCCTGAGAACACGGGTGCGCTCCTGATGAGCGAGCCGTACGAGCGATACGGCGACAACAACGCCGCGATGGACGCGTTCTTCAACGAGGTGACCTCGAAGATGTTCAGCGCCCTCACCAGCGGCAACTGGGAGTTCGGCGCGATGTGGGATCAGCTCGTTCGTAGCGCCAGCGAGGGTCGCATTCAGATGTGGTTCGACGACCCCGGCCTCGAAGCGTTCGCGACGGAGTACGGCCTCGATGCGACACTCCGCGAAGACAACACGGATGCCACGCAGCTCGGCATCTACTTCAACGACTACTCGATCGGCAAGCTCAACTACCACCTGTCATACGACCAGCACGCAACGTGCAACGTCGACGAGCGCACGATCACAGTCACCATGAACCTGCACAGCAGCGTTCCGCCGGACATCTCAAGCAACTACACGCTGGGCCTGCGCAACATCGGTCGCGGTCTCGACCGACGCACCATGATGCTCGACGTGCTTTTCTTCGCCCCGCCCGGCGGCGAGATCCTCTGGACCGACCCGAAGCGGGGCGACCGGCAGGATGGCACGTTCCACGATCGCTCGGGAGTCGACCACGGAAACGAGGGGCTGAGTCGCACCCTGCTCCTACCGATGGGCAAGTCGCGCACGGTGTCGTACGAGGTCCAGCTCCCCGACGGACCCCTCGGTCCGCTGCAGTTGCGTCACACTCCGGGCGCGAACGACACCCAGGTCACAGTGGATGCGAACTGCGCGAGCCTGTTCGCCAGCCCCGAAGGCTCGACGAACATCTCCCTCACGAAGATCGGCTGACCCCGCCGCGCCTCACGCGCTCACGCCCTGGCGAAGGTGGGCGCATATCGTCGGCAACCATGCTGAAGATTGGCGCACATGGTCGCTATTGGTGCAGGATGCGGCAGAACGCGCCCACTTCTCGGCCGGCGGCGTGGGCCCACCCAAGGGCTCGAATCCGCCGCGCCCGAGAATCGGAAGAGGCGCCGCCCTCCGGGCGACGCCTCTTCCGATGGCGGAGGGTGTGGGATTCGAACCCACGGGACATTGCTGCCCACTGGTTTTCAAGACCAGGTCCATCGGCCGCTCGGACAACCCTCCCGATGACGCCGCACGCGGCATCCACCGAACGGCGTCCACTCTATCCGACCACCCCGACGACGTCCTCGCCGCGAAGGTTCAGAGCGCGCGAAGAATCGCCGCGACTCCGCCCTCGTGAACGGATGACGTGATCTCTCCGGCCGCGTCGAGCACTTCCTGCGGACCCTGCGCCATCGCGATCGCGCGACCGCCGTTCTCCAGGGCCCAGGCGAACATGCCCAGGTCGTTGCGGCCGTCACCGATGACGAGCACCTCATGCGGGTCGAAGCCGAGCCACTCGCGCACCATCTCCAGTGCCGTCGACTTGTCGATGCCGGGCGGGGCGATGTCGAGCCAGGCGGTCCACCCGATCGCGTACGAGACCTCGTTCAGGCCGACCTGCGCAACGAGGTCGACGAAGTCCCCCTCAGCGTGATCGGGCGAGACGACAACGACGCGGCACACCGGCTCACGGGTGAGCTCATCGAACGCGACGCGGCGAGCGCCGAGCAGGTTCCAGTCATCGAGCTCCTCGGTATAGAGGCGGCTGCCGTCCTCGAGCTCGACCATGTACTTCGCGTCGGGCAGGTGCTCACGCAGCAGCGTGACGACCTCTGTCGCGTCGAAAGTCTCGGTGTGCACCTGCTCGTAGCGGACCTCATCCCCCTCGATCTTCTTGAGGATGACGGTGCCGTTCGAGCACACGACGTAGTCGGGTTCGATCTCGAGGACGCGCACGACTCCACGCGTGCTCGCCCACGAGCGACCGGTCGCGAGCATGACCTCGTGCCCCGCGCGGCGAGCATGCTCGACAGCCTCGACGACGCCGGGACTCAGGGTCTCATCCTCGAGCAGCACGGTGCCATCGATATCTAGCGCGATGAGCAGCCGCGGCGTGCTCCCGGGGTGGTGTTCGGTCTCTTCAGCGAGTTCCTCGACGATCTCGGCGGCATCCTCCTCGGGAACCGCCTCGACCTCACCGGCGTGCGGCACGGCGGCATCCGTCACGCGACCGGCTCCAGGATCTCCATCCCACCCAGGTACGGGCGCAGTACCTCGGGCACCGTCACGGATCCATCCTCACGCTGGTGCGTCTCGAGCAGCGCGACGATCCAGCGCGTGGTCGCGAGCGTCCCGTTGAGCGTTGCCACGTGCTGCGTCTTCCCTCCGTCGGGGCGGTGACGGATGTCGAGCCGACGCGCCTGGAACGTCGTGCAGTTACTCGTGCTGGTGAGCTCGCGATAGGCATCCTGGGTCGGGACCCACGCCTCGACGTCGTACTTGCGAGCTGCGCTCGACCCGAGGTCGCCGGCGGCGACGTCGATGACGCGGTATGCGAGGCCGAGGTCTTGCAGCATCCGCTCCTGCATCTCGACGAGGCGCAGGTGCTCGGTCTCGGCATCCTCGAGGCTCGTGTAGACGAACATCTCGAGCTTGTTGAACTGGTGCACTCGGATGATGCCGCGAGTGTCCTTGCCATACGAACCCGCCTCGCGCCGGTAGCACGTCGACCAGCCGGCGTAGCGCTTGGGCCCCTTGGCGAAATCGATGATCTCGTCCATGTGGTAGCCGGCGAGCGGCACCTCGCTTGTGCCGACGAGGAAGAGGTCGTCCTCCTCGAGGTGGTATATCTCGTCGGCGTGCTCGCCGAGGAATCCGGTGCCGCGCATGACCTCGGGCCGAACGAGGGTCGGCGGGATGACGGGGGTGAACCGGGCCTGGAGGGCGCGGTCGAGCGCGAGGTGCATGATCGCGAGCTCAAGGCGCGCACCGATGCCGGTGAGGAAGTAGAAGCGGCTGCCCGACACCTTCGTGCCGCGCTCCATGTCGATGGCGCCGAGGATCTCACCGATCTCGAGGTGGTCGCGCGGTGCGAAATCGAAGGTGCGGGGCTCGCCGTGTGTGCGGAGCGTCACGAAGTCGGCCTCGCCGCCAGCCGGAACCCCGTCGATGACGATGTTCTCGATGCGTGAGAGTGCGGCTTCTGCTGCTTCTTCGGCGAGCGTCACGCGCTGCTGGGCCTGCTTGACCTGCGCGCTGAGCTCCTTGGCCTCGGCGACGAGTGCAGCCTTCTCATCCTTCGGTGCCTGCGCGACCCGCTTGCCGTGGGCGTTCTGCGCGGCACGGAGCTCCTCGAAGGCCGTGATTGCGGCGCGGCGCTCGCGGTCTGCGTCGAGGGCGGCATCCACCGTCTCGGACGAGTGCCCGCGAGCTTCCTGCGAGCGCTTGACCAGCTCGGGGTTCTCACGAAGAAGCACGGGATCGATCACCCGATAAGTCTGTCACAGCGCCCGGAACCGGCTCCTCGGCCTGGGAGGGTTATCGTGTGTGCATGACGCACGCTTCCGCATCCGACGAGGAAGCCGCGTCGACCAATGACCCCGGCACTGATTCGCCGGTCGATGTCACCGGCCACGAGGCTCAGCCGGGGGATGCCAAGCGCGCAGCCCTCGTCTACAACCCGATCAAGGTCGATCAGGATGCCATCCGCGCCTCGGTCGAGCGCGAATCATCGGCCGCGGGCTGGGGACCCCCGCTGTTTTTCGAGACGACAGTCGATGACCTGGGTCAGCTTGCGACGCAAGAGGCGCTCGACGCCGGTGCGGATGCCGTGCTCGTCGCCGGTGGTGACGGTACCGTCCGCGCGGTAGCCGAAGCGCTCACAGGGACGGGCGTGCCCCTCACGATCGTTCCCTCGGGAACCGGGAACCTCCTTGCCCGCAACCTCCAACTGCCGCTGTCACCGCCCGACGCGATGGTGACCGCGACGTTCTCGGGCGATCACGAGACCATCGACGTGGGCATTGCCGAGCTGCGGCGTGCCGACGGCTCGCGTCACGAGCACGCTTTCGTCGTTATGGGCGGCATGGGCATGGATGCCGCGATGATCGCCAACACGAACAGCGACCTCAAGAAGCGCCTCGGCTGGATCGCTTACGTCGACGGAGCAGCCCGCTCTCTCTGGACCGCCAAGCCGTTCCGCATCCTGTACGAGGTGTCAGGCCAGCGGATGCGGACCTCCCGCGTGCAGAGCGTGCTTTTCGCCAACTGTGGGTCGCTGCCGGCCGGCTTGACGCTCATTCCCGAGGCGTCGGTCGCCGATGGGCAGCTGGATGTCGCGGTCATCCAACCCAAGGGGTTCTTCGGCTGGTTCTTCGTGTGGCGTCGGGTTGCGTGGATCAACGGGTTCCTGCGCCGGCGGCTACACCGCAGTAAGGCATTCCTGAAGCTGCGGACCGCGGACAACGCGATCGTCTATTCCCGCGGCACGACCGTGGAGATCATGCCCGAGGCAGCGCAACCCGTGCAGCTCGACGGAGACGAATTCGGCGAGGCTGTGCGGATCGAATGCCGCGTCGAGCAGAAGGGCCTCGTCATCGCGATCCCCTCCGGCCACGACATCACCGGCGCGTAGGGCGCAGAGCGTCGCGATCACACCCGGACGTGCTCACTCGAAGTGAGTGCCCGCTGCCCTCCTCCCCAGCCTGAAGTTTCGCGTGGATGTTCCGGGGGCAGCTGGGCAACCGGTTCAATGTCGGAGGCCCCTGTCATGATTAGAACATGTCTTCGAATGTCGGGAAGGGTGACCGGTCGATCGGACCGGTGATCGGGTACACGGATGCCGACCTCGGCGCCCTGTGCCAGATCCTCGCCGATTTCGAAGACGCCGAGGTTCGGGCCGCGCGCGAAGAAGTAGCGCGCGTGCGGGTCCTCGCTCGCGCGGGCCAGCTAGCGCGGAAGCAAGCCGCGGGCCAGACGGCCAAGGTTCGTGCGCACGACATGGCGCTGCGGTCGATAGCGCTCGAGCTCGGCGCTGCTTCGCGGGTGAGTGACAGGTCGATGCAGCGCCAGATCAATGACGCTGTCCAGCTTGTCGAGGACTACCCCGCGTTGCTGGAGGCGCGCGAGACCGGCGCGATCACCCGTCAGCACGTCACCCTCGTCGTGGAGGCCGGCGCCCCTTTGCCTCCCGAAGTCCGCGCCGAGTTCGACCGGCTCGCCACCGAGCGATGCCTGACCGACTCGGCAAACCGGGTTCGCGCCTCGGTCATGATCCTCGCCGAGCGCATGCACCCTCGCACCCCGCAGGAGCGCCATCAGGAAGCACGCGAAGGGCGCGCGGTGCGGATCCGGCCGCTATCCGACGGGATGAGCGAGGTCTGCGCGCCGGTGCCGACGGTGATCGCTGTCGGCATCGACGACCGACTGACCCAGATGGCGCACGCAGTCATCGATTCCCGCCCGAGCCCGGGCGCCCCCGAAAAAGGGACAGACGTTCAGGGAAACGTCTTCACCGGCGATACCCGCACGATGGATCAGATCCGAGCTGACCTGTTCGCGCAGCTGCTGCTCGCTGGTTCACCCGTCGTCGACCCCGCCGCCGGAGACGGACCTGGCCCTCTCGGCGCAATCCGCGCGAAGGTGCAGGTCGTCATTCCCGCGCTCGCCCTGGCCGGTACCGACACCATCGAAACCGCTGGACCCGCGGACCTGATCGGACACTCACCCATCGCTCCCGGAACGGCACGTGAGCTCGCAGCCGGCGCGACCTGGTGGGAACGACTGGTCACTCACCCGGTCACCGGCACCGTGTTGGCAGCAGACGGGTATGCCAGGCCCGCTTCGCTGGACCGCTGGCTTCGGGCCCGGGATCAACACTGTCGGACACTCGGATGCCGCACCCCTGCCATCCGCTGCGAGGTAGACCACAACGACGACTACGCCAAGGGCGGCAAGACCGATCATTCGAATCTGTGCCACTTCTGCCAGCGACATCATTCGATGAAGCAGTTCACGGCCTGGCAGGTGCAGCAACTCGACGGCGGAATCCTCCAGTTCACCTCCCCGACCGGCCGGATCTACATAGACCATCCACCGCCAGTCTCCGTGCACTTCACACCAGAAGAACCCACGAGTAGTCAGAGCGACCCAGCACCTTTCTGACACGCGCGCAAGCCCCCACAAGTGATCGACCCGCGGCGCGCATGCGCGGTTATCCTGCTCGCGGAGGTGACCATGAACGACATCCGACGGCCCGAAGACGACCGCGGACAGAACGAGATCCGTCGACTCGCTGAGATCGCTCAGCACCGAGGCATCCGCATCGCCGTCGCCGAGTCGCTCACGTCGGGCCTGCTGGCAAGTGAAGTGGGCAAGGGCGAGAACGCCGGCAAATGGTTCGCCGGCGGGGTCGTCGCCTACCTCTACGACATCAAGCAGAACGTGCTCGGCGTCGAACCGAACCTCGACCCCTGCTCACCCGAATGCGCCGAGCAACTTGCCGCCGGGGTGCGAGACCTGATGGATGCCGATCTCGCCGTCTCTACGACCGGCGTCGGCGGTCCCGACCCCAGCGACGGCCACCCGCCCGGGACGGTCTATCTCGGCTGGGCCACCTCGAGCGGAGTCGGACACCTTCGCCTCGAGCTCGGCGACGAACCCGAGCAGGTGCTACCCGCCGCGGTCGACGCAGCGATCACGCTGCTCGCCGACACCGTCAACAGAGCCGAGCACGCGGGCGACACTCCGTAGCCGCGATCAACAGCGCCGGAATGGGATCGAGCAGCTCGGCGTTGTGTGAACTGATGTCCGACGCACCGCTTGCCCTCTCCGTCCTCGACCTCGTCCCGGTCCGCACCGGCCAGACCAGCGCGCAGGCGATCACCGCTTCGCTCACCACCGCCGACGCGGCCGACCGACTCGGGTACCGGCGCTACTGGTTCGCGGAGCACCACAACATGCCGGCGGTTGCCTCAACCACACCGCCAGTGCTTGTGGCAGCCGCTGCGGCGCGTACGTCCCGCATCCGCCTCGGCTCGGGGGGTGTCATGCTCCCCAACCATTCGCCGCTCGTCGTCGCCGAACAGTTCGCCGCGCTCGAAGCGATCGCCCCGGGACGCATCGACCTCGGCATCGGTCGAGCGCCGGGCAGCGACCCCGTCATCACCCAACTCCTGCGCCAGTCAGGGACCACCAGCGACGTCGACCGCTTCCCCGACAACATCCGCGACATCCTCGCCCTCTCCTCCCCCGAGGGCGCAAGCCTGCGCTTCACCTCCGGCCAGGAATACGCGGTGCGGGCCACGCCCGCGGCGATGACGCCACCGGCCGTGTGGCTGCTCGGTTCGAGCGACTATTCGGCGCAGCTCGCAGCATCCATGGGACTGCCCTACGTCTTCGCCAACCACTTCTCGGGAGACGGACTCGAGCGCGCGCTCGGCCTGTACCGCTCGCAGTTCCGCCCGGCCACCGACGGCGACACCCCAAGGACCTTCCTCACGGCGAACGTCGTCGTCGGCGACACGGATGCCGAAGCCCACGCTCTCGCCCTTCCGCAGCTGCGCATGATGGCGCGACTGCGCGGCGGCCGGCCCCTGACGGCGCTCGAGACCGTCGAGCAGGCGCACAGCGCCGAGGCATCCGACGGCCTCGCGACACCCCTCGCCTCCTGGGCGGCGGAGCGCTGGTTCATCGGCACGCCCGATGCCGTGACCGAACGACTGTGGGAGTTCGCTGAGCGCTGGCAGGTCGACGAGGTCATGATCTCGCCGGTCGCCGCGGCACGCGACAGCGATCCGATGGATGCTGCACCCGCCCGCCTCCGCACCCTCGAACTCCTCGCGGCAGCATGATCCCCGCGACCGAATACCGCACGATCGGGCCCGGCGGTACTCGGACGCGGATAGCATCCCAGGGTGACTTCTCGCACGATCGTCTGGTTTCGAGACGACCTGCGGATCGGCGACAATCCCGCCCTTCACGAGGCAGTGAAGCGTGGAGAGCCGATCGTCGCGGTCTACATCCTCGATGAACGCTCACCCGGCATCCGTCCGCTCGGCGCCGCCAGCCGCTGGTGGCTCCACCACAGCCTGACCGCTCTGACGCGTGACCTCAACGAGCTGGGCATCACCCTCATCCTGCGGCGCGGCGCTGCCGGTGATGTGATCCGCCGGCTCGTGGTCGAGACCGACGCTGACGCGATCTACTGGAACCGGCGTTACGCCCTCCCCGAGCGCGACATCGACGCCGACCTCAAGACAGAGCTACGCGACCGAGGCATCGAGGTCCAGTCCTTCGGCGCGAACCTGCTGTTCGAACCGTGGACCGTCCGCACCGGGTCGGGAACACCGTACGGCGTCTTCACGCCGTTCTGGAAGGCGTGCCTGGCTCTACCCGAACCCCGCGAGCCACTCCCCGCCCCCACGCAAGCGCGCGGCGCCCGGCCCGGTATCGACAGCGACGACCTACGGGACTGGCAGCTGCTCCCCACAGACCCCGACTGGTCCGGGGGCTTTCGAGAGACCTGGGAACCCGGCGAGGCCTCAGCCCACGCCCGCCTCGAAGCGTTCCTGGCCGAAGATCTGCCCGACTACGCGGCAGAACGTGACCGCCCCGACCGCGCCGTGACTTCCCGCCTGTCCCCTCACCTGCGATGGGGCGAGATCAGCCCTCACGAGATCTGGCATCAAACCAACGCCCGCCACGCACAGGGCCCCCACGCGAACGCGGCGCAGAAGTTCCTCGCCGAGGTCGGGTGGCGCGAGTTCGCGTGGCACATCCTCTTCCACTTCCCCGAGCTTGCGACCAAGAACTGGCGCTCCGAGTTCGATGCGTTCCCCTGGCCGCGCCTGAACCCGGCGCGACTGGAAGCCTGGCAGCGCGGACGTACCGGGGTCGCCCTCGTGGATGCCGGGATGCGAGAACTCTGGCACACGGGAACGATGCACAACCGCGTGCGGATGGTGACGGCATCCTTCCTCACGAAGAACCTCATGATCGACTGGCGCAAGGGCGAGCAGTGGTTCTGGGACACCCTCGTCGATGCGGATGCCGCATCCAACCCGTTCAGCTGGCAGTGGGTGGCCGGCTCCGGCGCCGACGCGGCGCCCTACTTCCGTATCTTCAACCCGGAGCTGCAAGCGGCGAAATTCGACCCCGACGGGACATACGTTCGTCAGTGGGCTCCTGAGTACGCGGGGGACGAGGCTCCGGAACCGATCGTTGACCTGAAGGCGACCCGGGACGCGGCCCTGGCCGCCTACGAGGCGGTCAAGAACTCGCGCTGACTAACCGGCGACGCCTGAGAGCGCGATGGCCTGCAAGACGTTCACCAGCGCGCACACAAGGAGCACGGCGGACACCGGCGTCCAGATGGCGCGCTCGATGCGACTCCGCGAGATCCCGTTCATCACCGTGGCGATCGCGAAGAGCGCGACGAGCACCCACAGCACGACAATGTGCCACGACGCGGGCACGATGCCCGGGAGAGCGGGGATGGCAAGGGACAGGAAGAACCACGCCACCAGCGCCCAGATCACTGCAGCGACGCCGCTTGAGACCCGCTGCGCCGGTGCGAGCGTCGCGGCTGCGCCGCCGTACGCCGCTTTCCCCCACGACACCCCGGCCGCGAGCGCTACCTGAAATCCGACGAGCACAAGGAGCAGGACCACCGCGACCCATGCCGCAACCACCGCCAGAGTTTCCATCGCAGGCCTCAGCGGTCGGGTTCACCCGAGAGCAGGCCGCGCAACCAGTCTCGAGCCTCGACGAACACATCGTCGGAGTACCGGTCGGGGTAGCGGACGACCGCGTGGTCGGCGCGGGGATAGGAACCGAGGAAGATGACCTTGGGACTGAAACGCCGCAGCCCCAAGAGCGCATCGGCCATACGTTCGTCCTTGATGTGCCCGTCGGCGTCGATGACGAATCGGTAGCGACCCAGCGCATCGCCGATCGGCCGCGATGCAAGCAGACTCAGGTTGATCCCGCGCGTTGCGAACTGCTCGAGCATCTCCAGAAGGGCCCCGGGGTGATCATCGGGCAGCTCGGCGATGAGCGATGTCTTGTCGGCACCGGTCGGCTCAGGTGGCGCGACGGTCCGACTGACCAGCACGAACCGCGTGACAGCCTCGGCGTTGTCACCGATACCCTCGGCCAGCAGCTCGACATCGAGGTGCTCCAGGATGCCGGGGGCAGCGATCGCGGCATCGGCATCCGAGGTACCGTCGATCAGCCCGACAGCGCTCGCGACGTTCGACGCCGCCGGGATATGGGCGTGGGCGGGAAGAGTGCCGGTAAGCCACCGCAGGCACTGGGCGTAGGCGACGGGATGCGCAGCCACCAGCGACACGTCCTCAAGCCGTGTGCCGGGCCGCCCGACGAGGACGAACTCGACCGGAACGAGGTACTCGCCGACGATGCGCAGTCCGGGCATCGTCGCGAGGGCGTCTTGCGCGGTCGAAACCCCACCGTCGACCGAGTTCTCGATCGCGATCATCGCGGCATCCGATCGACCCTCGACGACATCGGCGAGCGCCTCGCCGACATTGCGGACGGGGCGCCAGATCTGCCCGCGGGCCTCCGGCACCTGCGCCAGAGCCGCTTCGGTAAAGGTCCCCGCGGGTCCGAGATAGCTATAGGTCCGGCGGGTAGCTTCGGGCTCGTCGCTCACGGCAACCCAGCCTAGACCTGCGGCTCGACCCCACGCAGTTCAGCCCCCAGAGCAGGGGGCATCGGCATCGAGAGGCCACGCGGGATTGCGTGCGCTCGCTCGGGTGACAGACTGTGTTCATGAGCCGCGCAGGTCTGCCAGCCGAAGAATCCGACCTCATCGACATCGACGAACTGATCGCCGCGTATTACGAACGGGTCCCCGATCCGGCGGTGCCGGAGCAGCGCGTCGCGTTCGGAACGAGCGGTCACCGCGGTTCATCGCTGTCGACGAGCTTCAACGAGGTGCACATCCTCGCCACAACGCAGGCGATCGTCGACTACCGCACGGCTAATGGCATCGCCGGTCCCCTGTTCCTGGGCCGCGACACCCACGGGCTCTCCCGACCGGCCGAGCGCAGCGCCATCGAAGTGCTGGTGGCCAACGGCGTCGGCGTGCGCGTCGACTCGCGTGACTCCTGGGTACCGACCCCGGCGCTCAGCCACGCGATCCTGACCTTCAACCGCGGCAAGGCCGGCGACGACCCGACGCGTGCCGACGGCATCGTCGTCACCCCATCGCACAACCCGCCCCGGGACGGCGGCTTCAAGTACAACCCGCCCCACGGTGGTCCCGCCGACACCGACGCGACGGGCTGGATTGCGAACCGGGCCAACGAGCTCATCGCGGCAGGTCTCGAGGGTGTGAAGCGGGTGCGCTTCGCCGATATGGACGGCGAGCGCATCGGTTCCTACGACTTCCGTGACGCCTACGTGCGCGACCTCGAGAACATCATCGACGTCAACGCGATCGCCCGCGCCGGCATCCGGATCGGCGCCGACCCGCTCGGCGGTGCGTCAGTCGAGTACTGGGCCTACATCGCCGAGGTATACGGCTTGGACCTTACCGTCGTGAACCCCGACGTCGACCCGACCTGGCGATTCATGACGCTGGACTGGGACGAGAAGATCCGCATGGATCCCTCCTCCCCCTCCGCGATGGCATCGCTGGTCGCCCGCCGCCACGAGTTCGACATCCTCACCGGCAACGACGCCGACGCCGACCGCCACGGCATCGTCACCCCGGATGCCGGACTCATGAACCCCAACCACTACCTCGCCGTCGCGATCGACTACCTCTTCACGCACCGCGACGGATGGGAATCGGATGCCGCGGTCGGCAAGACCCTGGTCTCGTCGATGATCATCGACCGCGTCGTCGCGGCCCTGGGCAGGGACCTCTACGAGGTGCCGGTTGGATTCAAATGGTTCGTGCCAGGTCTGCTCGATGGATCTGTCGCGTTCGGCGGTGAAGAGTCGGCCGGCGCGTCCTTCCTCCGCAAGGACGGGTCGGTGTGGACAACCGACAAGGACGGCATCCTGCTGTGCCTGCTCGCCGCTGAAATCCTCGCCGTCACCGGCAAAACACCCTCGCAGCGCTATGCCGAGCTCGAGGAACAGTTCGGGTCATCCGCCTACCAGCGGGTTGATGCGCCGGCCACTCCCGCGCAGAAGGCGACGCTCTCGAAGCTCTCCCCCGAGTCGGTGACAGCTACCGAGCTTGCCGGCGAACCGATCACCGCGAAGCTCTCGCACGCGCCCGGCAACGGCGCAGCGATCGGCGGCCTCAAGGTGCAGACCGAGAGCGCGTGGTTTGCTGCACGGCCGTCGGGCACGGAAGACGTCTACAAGCTCTACGCCGAATCACTCAAGGGCGAAGAGCACCTGCGCGAGGTGCAGGAGCAGGCGCGCGCCGTCGTTTCCGCGGCTCTCGGTTCCTAGGCCGGCCTGCGGTACGCCCGAAGCGGAACGAAGCTGACGGCAACCGCCAGCGCTGACCCGACGATCGTGTCGACGACACGCTCGCCGGCGATCGCCACCGAGCCGAACTCTCCGGCTGCCGCGCCTGTCAGGACGAGGACCAGGGGCGTGATCAGCACGAGCGCGAGCGCATAGTTGCGAGCGACGACAAGCTCGATTCCGAACTTCGCCCTGATCAACGGGTTCCTCCTGGGCCGCTTCTGGAGCGCAGGCCCCCAGCGCACGCTCTACGTCCCAGCGCCGGTGACGCGCGCCGGGACCAATGAGATCGTCGTGCTGACTCTGGATGCCGCGAGCTCGGCGACCGCACGCTTCGTCCCCTCCGCACTCCTCGGCCCGACCGAGGAGTGATCCCCGACCTGACAGGATGGAAGCCATGAGCTGGCTTGTCACCGGCGGTGCCGGATACATCGGTGCCCACGTCGTCCGCGCGCTGTCCGCCGCGGGGATCGCCCCGGTCGTCATCGATGACCTGTCCAGCGGACACGACGGCTTCGTGCCGGCGGGCGTGCCGTTCGTGCGCGGCTCCATCCTCAACCGCGAGCTCGTCGAAGAAACGCTGCGCGAGCATGAGGTCGAGGGCGTCATCCATGTCGCCGGCTACAAGTACGCCGGCGTCTCGGTCACCCGGCCCCTGCACACGTACCACCAGAACGTCGAGGGCACCCGGATCGTGCTCGAGGCGATGGCGGCGGCGGGAGTGACCAAGATCGTGTTCTCGTCCAGCGCCGCGGTGTACGGGACCCCGGATGTGCCGCTCGTGGTCGAGGACCTCCCCAAGCGCCCAGCCTCCCCCTACGGCGAGTCCAAACTCATCGGCGAGTGGCTCATCGCCGATCAGGCGCGCGCGACTGCCGACACCGACGCACCGCTGCGGCACACGTCGCTGCGCTACTTCAACGTCGTCGGGTCGGCTGACCCGAGCGTCTACGACACGAGCCCGCACAACCTCTTCCCGATCGTTTTCGAGAAGCTGATTGCGGGCGAGACACCACGCATCAACGGCGACGACTACGACACCCCCGACGGCACCAACGTGCGCGATTACGTGCACGTCGGTGACATCGCCGCCGCTCACGTCGCCGCCGCGCAACGCCTGATCGCGGGCGAACCGATCGAGGCCGCCTACAACCTCGGGTCGCAGAACGGGCTGTCGGTGCGCGAGATCATGGATGCCATGGCTCGGGTCACCGGGATCGCGTTCACTCCCGAGGTCGGGCCGCGTCGCCCTGGCGACCCCGACCGAATCGTCGCGACGGGAGAACTCGCTGCCCGCGACCTCGACTGGCAGATGCGCTACTCGATCGACGAGATGGTGCGCACCGGGTGGGAAGCGCGCCAGAACGCGCTCTGAGCGGTCGCGGTCGCGAAACGGTCAGGCAGGCTGCACGAAGGGCGCTGCGCTGCTGCCGCGAACAACCAGCGGCGCATCGATCACCTCTCGCGATCCCGCCTCTGCGCCGTCGAGTACGGCGGCTACCGCGCGCTGTCCGAGCAGATCGAATCGCTGACGCACCGTCGTGAGCGCGGGAGTGAAGTTCGCGGCATCCGCAACGTCGTCGAACCCGACCACACTCAGCTGTTCGGGGACGAGGATGCCGAGCTCGGATGCTGCTCGCAGGACGCCGAGCGCCATCTGATCGTTCGCGACGACGACAGCCGTCACGGGATCACTGGCGTCGATGTTCGTCAGAAGCTCCAGGCCCGCTCGATAGCCGGACGCCGAATCCCATGCACCACGCAACAGCACACCGTACCGGAAGCCCGCTTCCGCGAGAGTCTCGCGCCATCCGCGCTCACGTTCGGCGGCGGCGTACGACGATTCCGGACCTGCGATGTGGGCGATGACGCGGTGCCCGAGTTCGCGGAGGTGTGCCGTCGCGGCAGCCGAGCCGGTGGCGTGCGCGGTCTCGACACCCGCGTATCGGTCGTCGGGCGGTGAGTCGACCACAGCAAGACGCAGGTCGGTGGGCAGCTCGGTGTGACGCAGTAGCGCTGACGCCTCGTTGACAACGATCGCACCGTCCACGCCCTGATCGCGCAGCCGCTCGAACGCCTCGGCCGGGCCGCCCTCGCCGATGCGGGCGACCGCGACGGCATAGCCGCGCGCGGATGCCTCGTCGACGACGGCCTCGAGCAGCATCGAGTTACCGACCGTGGCAAGGGTCGAAACAACAGCCCCGACGACTCCCGTGCGACCCGTGCGCAGGGCCCGGGCCGCCCGGTGGACTCGATAGCCGGCCTGGGCCATCGCGGCCTCGACACGAGCACGCGTTGCTGGGTCCACGCGGGGGCTCCCGTTGGCAACCCGTGACACGGTCTGCGTCGACACGCCTGCCAGTTCTGCGACATCGGCCATGGATGCGCGTCGGTGCTGGGTCATTGGGCCCTCCGATGTTGACGATATCACGCCCGGGCATTAGCGTGTTATCGTGAACATGCTTCGGGAACCGGTAGTGCTTGGCGCCGGCGTCATCAGACGAGACACCGCCCTCGCCGACGGACGAGACCTCTTCTACTACGACGATCCCGACACAACGCTCGGCGCCGAACGCGGGATCGATCAGCGAGCGCTCGACCCGCGCCCGGCCACGGCGACGATGCGCCAAGACATCCTGACCGGCGACTGGATCTCGATTGCGGCAGCGCGGCAGAACCGCGCCTTCCTGCCGCCCGCGGAGCTTGACCCGCTGTCTCCGCAGACGCCGACCAACCCCTCCGAGATCCCGTCGCGCTACGACGTCGCGGTCTTCGAGAATCGGTCGCCCTCCTTCGGCCCGGCCCTGTCCGCAGCGCACGGCGATGCCCCCGAGGCACCGAACCCGCCGCGCGGTCTCGACGATCTCGACGCGCTGGGTCTCGGCAGCGTTCGGACCTCCGTGGGCCGGTGCGAGGTCGTCTGCTTCAGCCCTGAGCACACCGGATCCTTCGGCACCCAGTCCGTCACCCGGGCACGTACGGTCATCGAAGCGTGGGCCGACCGCACGGCAGCACTGTCGGCCCTGCCGGGTGTCGAGCAGGTGTTCCCGTTCGAGAACCGCGGTGAGGCGATCGGGGTAACCCTCCCCCACCCGCACGGCCAGATCTACGCCTACCCGTACGTCACGCCGCGCACGCGGCGGCTGGTCGAGAACATCTCGCGTACCTCTCCCGATTTGATGCAGCGCGTGCTCGACTTCGAACGAGACGGAAGCCGCGTCATCCTCGCCGGCGAGCGCTGGACAGCCTACGTCCCGTTCGCTGCCCGCTGGCCCATCGAGGTGCACCTCATGCCGCACCGCCACGTCCCGGACTTCGCCGAGGCGACGGATACCGAACGCGACGAACTCGCCGGGCTGTATCTGCGTTTGCTGCGCGGCATCGACACCCTGTATGACACCCCCACTCCCTACATCGCCGCCTGGCACCAGGCGCCCGTGAACGTCGCGCGGGACACCGTGCGGATGCACCTCGAGATCACCTCTCCCAGGCGAGCTGCCGACAAGCTGAAGTTCCTCGCCGGGTCCGAGGCGGCGATGGGCGCCTGGATCGGCGACATCCCTCCCGAGGATGCCGCAGCACGCCTGCGCGACGCGGTCGAGGGAGTGCAGCTGTGAGCGCCTCCGATCCCCGCCCGCTCGCCCTCGCCCTGCTGAGCGAGATGACGGATGCCGCTCCCCTGGGCGTCTGGTCCGCTCCCGGGCGCGTGAACCTCATCGGCGAGCACACCGACTACAACGACGGCTTCGTCTTGCCGTTCGCCATCGATGCGCGCACCGCTGTTGCCGTCGCCCCACGCACAGACCGGCTGCTGCGGGTTCGTTCGAGCTTCGACGACTCCGAGGCATCCGTCGCTATCGCCGACCTCGATGAGCTGTTCGCGAGCCCCGCACCGACCTCGGTTCCCGAGTGGACGACCTACCCGCTCGGAGTGGCGTGGGCGCTGCTGCGCGCGGCCGGCGACGCCGCGACAGCCGCAGGGCTGGACCTCGCGATCGCCTCATCGGTTCCCGTGGGCGCCGGGCTCTCGTCATCCGCCGCCATCGAATGCGCCGTCGCCGTGGCGCTGAACGAACTGTGGGGCGCCGACCTGAGCGCGAAGGACCTCACGCGGGTGGGTCGCACCGCCGAGAACGACGCGGTCGGCGCGCCGACGGGCATCATGGACCAAACAGCGTCGATGCTCGGCCAGACCGATGCCGCGGTGTTCCTCGACTGCCGCGCGCTCGCTACCGAGATCGTGCCCTTGGGCCTGCAGGCCGCGGGCCTGGATGTCCTCGTCATCGACACGCTCGTCACCCACGCCCACTCCACCGGCGGATACCGCGAGCGCCGGGCATCCTGCGAACAGGGTGCGGCGGCGATGGGTGTCGAGTCGTTGCGCGATCTCTCGGTCGATGACCTCGAGCGGGCGGCATCCGTCATGGATGAGGTCACCTTCCGCCGCGTGCGGCACGTCGTCACCGAGAACGAGCGCGTGCTCGAGACCGTGCGCGTTCTGCGCGAGTCCGGCCCGCGGGCCATCGGCGAGCTCCTGCTCACTTCGCACGCCTCGATGCGCGACGACTTCGAGATCTCGGTGCCGGAGCTGGATACTGCTGTCGAGGCGGCGATGTCGGGCGGCGCGATCGGCGCGCGCATGACCGGCGGCGGTTTCGGGGGCGCGGCGATCGCCCTCGTCGCGCGCGACACCCTGACTGCGGTGACGGATGCCGTGACCGCGGCATTCTCGACATCCGGGTTCCGAGCACCCCGCATCTTCACGGTGCAGCCCTCAGCCGGCGCGCACCGCGACAGCTGATTTCGCTCGCGATCCCCGCCACACCCCTTCTCGCCCATCTCACCGAGGTAGGACAAATCCCCGGGGTAGGACGATTGGTTTGCCAAACGTCCTACCCCGGGGATTTCGCCTACCTTCGTGAGGGCGGCCGCAGGCGCCTACTGCTGCGGGGCGTTCGCCATCGCGATCAGGCCGTCGATCATCTCGGGGCTGACCTGATCGCCGGCCATCATCGACATCCGGCCGATGGGGAACGACATCATCATCTTGTCCATCGACACGCCCTCGGGCATGACGGACTCGAGATCATCCATCCCCGCCATCATCTGCTGTATCGCCGCTTGCACCATGTGGCCTACGACCGGATGTGCAATCACTTCGCCGAGCGACGACTCACGCGACAGCGGGACCGCCACCGGGTCTCCCTCGACGGTCACCGTCGCCGAGCTGCGGATGTCGCGGCTCGACGCCCCGACCTCCACGGCGTATTCCCCACCCTCGACAACCCAGCCATCGAGTCGGATGTCCCAGTAGGCGAGGTCCGCGCGGCGCACCGCGACCGCGACCTCCCGGGACTCACCGGCAGCGAGCGCAACCGATACGAAGCCCTTCAGCTCGCGCACCGGGCGCTGCACCGCCGACCCCGGCAGCGAGGTGTAGACCTGCACGATTTCGCGCCCGTCGCGCTGACCCGTGTTGGTCACGGTGACCGTGACTTCAAGGTCGCCGCTGTCGGTGACGCGGACCGCGGCATCCGTGTGCGAGAACGTCGTGTACGACAGGCCGTGACCGAAGGGATAGGCAACCGCGAGGTTCCGCGCGTCGTACCAGCGGTAGCCGACGAACAGACCCTCGCCGTAACGGACGTGGCCGAACTCACCCGGGAAGTCCAGGTAGGCAGGGGTGTCCGAGAGCCGCAGCGGAATCGTCTCGGTGAGCTTGGCCGACGGGTTCACGTCACCGAAGAGTACGTCGGCCGTCGCCCCACCCCCGGCCTGACCGAGGAGCCATCCTTCGAGAATTGCGGGGACGTCGCCCGCGAAGGGAAGCGCGACGACCCCACCGTTGGAGAGCACGACGACGACGTTCGGGTTCGCGGCACGGACGGCATCCAACACCGCGAGCTGCTCCGCCGGCAGGTCTATGTCGTCGCGGTCGTAGCCTTCGGACTCGAGGCGCGCGGGCAGCCCGAGGAACAGCACGACGACCTCGGCGGCGGATGCCGCAGCCGCAGCCTCATCACGCAACTGAGCCGCCTCGGATTCGGCGATATCGGCAGCCAGCGAGAATCCTGGCGCATAGGCGACCTCGCCGGTCGCGAGCGCGCGGATCTCCTCGAGCGGCGTGTCGAGGCGGGTCGGATTGATCAACGAAGAGCCGGCGCCCTGGTAGCGCGGCTTCTCGGCGAACGCTCCGATGACGGCGAGCTTCGCGTCCTTCGCGAGGGGCAGGATGCCGCCTTCGTTCTTCAGGAGCACGATCGAGCGGCCGGCAGCCTCGCGGGCGAGGGCATGGTGCGCATCGACGTCGAGCAGTCCTGCCACCGCGCCGGCCCCGGCCTGGGCCTTGCGGACAAGGTCGATGACACGGCCCGCTGCGACATCGAGAGCCGACTCATCGAGGTCTCCGGCACGGACTGCCGCGACGAGCTCAGCATCAGTGCGCCCGCTCGAGGAGGGCATCTCCAGATCGAGTCCGGCGGGAAGACCCTTCACGCGTTCGTTGACCGCTCCCCAGTCCGAGACGACAAGACCCTCGAAGCCCCACTCGTCGCGCAGCACACGCGTGAGCAGCCAGGGGTCCTCGGATGCGTAGACGCCGTTGATCTTGTTGTACGAGCACATGACCGTCCACGGCTGAGCATCGCGCACGACCCGCTCGAACCCGCGCAGGTAGATCTCGCGTAGTGGCCGAGGGTCGATGTCGGAGCTCGCTCGCATCCGATCGGTCTCTTGATTGTTCGCGGCGAAGTGCTTGAGCGAGGTGCCCACTCCCTGTGACTGGACGCCCGTGACGAATGCGGCGCCGAGCACGCCGGAGATCAAGGGGTCTTCGGAGAAGTACTCGAAGTTGCGACCGCACAGCGGCGAGCGCTTGATGTTGATGCCGGGTCCGAGGAGCACGGCGACACCCTCGATCGACGTCTCGGCGCCGAGGGCCCGGCCGACCCGATCGAGCAACTCGACGTCCCACGACGACCCAAGCCCGACGGCCGGCGGGAAACAGGTAGCCGGCACACTCGATCCGACGCCCAGGTGGTCACCGGCACCCGCCTGCTTACGAAGGCCGTGCGGTCCGTCGGTCATCATGATCGACGGGATGCCTACCCGCTCGACCGGCTTGGTGTGCCAGAAGTTCAGCCCGCTGGTCAGCGACGCCTTCTCTTCCAGGGTCAGATCAGCGACAGTGGCTGTGACGTCATTGTCAGTCATGGATTTCCTTCCAACAGCAGACTCGACGAAAACCTTATGACACTAGGTTTTGAAAAACAAGCATCATTGGGCACACTCGTCTCATGGCACAACGAGGGTCGTACGCGAAGGGCGTAGCCAAGCGCGAAGAGATCCTCGAACGTGCACTCGATGTGATCGCGACCGAGGGCTACGACGGCGCGAGCGTCAAGCGCATCGCGGAGGCCGTTGGGCTCAGCCAGGCGGGCTTGCTGCACTACTTCGACAGCAAAGAGGAGCTGTTCACCGAGGTCCTGCGCAAGCGTGACGAACACGACGGTGAACAGTTCGGTCTGCCCGATGACAGGTCGAAGGACGCCGATCCGGTCGACCCCGCCGTGATCCGCGACAGCGTGATTCGCGTCATCCGCCACAACAGCGAAGTTCCAGGTCTCGTCGAGCTTTTCTCGCGCTTGGCCGTCGAGGCCGCGAACCCCGAGCATCCCGCCCACGACTACTTTCTCGAGCGGGGCGAAACAGTGCGGGGAGCCTTCGAGCTGACTGCAGCGTCCGACAGCCTGCCACCCGATGTCTATGCCCGGATTCTGCAGGCAGTCGCTGACGGCCTGCAGCTCCAGTGGCTCGTCGACCCCACCGTTGACATGGCGGGTATCATCGACCAGCTCCTCGCCGCCCTAGAGCAGAAGCCCGCCGCGACACCGTGACCAATCCCACACCGCTACCAAGCCGAGAGGCACCCGTCGTCGAAACCACCTGCGGCGCAGTGCGGGGCCTGTGGCGCACCAGCGGTGAGGCTCGGTCTGCCGCCTTCCTCGGCATCCCGTTCGCCCGGCCACCGGTCGGTGAACTACGGTTCGCGGCGCCGGTTCCCATCGAGCCGTGGACCGGCGTTCGGGATGCTACGAGCTTCGGCGCGACACCACAACGCGGCCCCGTCGCCGAGGTCACCCTCATCCCCGAGCCGTCGGTTCCCGGAGACTCGACCCTGAACGTCAACGTGTTCACGCCCCGACCCGGCGACCCGTCAGCACGGATGCCGGTACTGGTCTACATCCACGGCGGCGGCTACGTTTCGGGATCGCCGGCAAGCCCCTGGTACGACGGCGAGTCGTTCGCGCGCCGCGGAGTCGTCACTGTCGTCGTGTCCTACCGGCTCGGTTTCGACGGGTTCGGCCTCATCGAGGGAGCCCCGAGCAATCGCGGCGTGCGCGACTGGCTGGCGGCGCTCGAATGGGTCCAGCGCGAGATCACGGCGTTCGGCGGAGACCCGGATGCTGTCACGATCGCCGGGCAATCCGCTGGCGGTGGCGCCGTGCTGACGCTGCTCGGGATGCCGGCTGCCCAGCACCTCTTCGAGCGGGTCTGGGCGCTCTCCCCGGCGCTCGGCGATGTCTCGCTCGCGCGCGCCGAGAACGTTGCGGCGCAGCTCGCTGAACTCGCCGGGGTCCCTGCCACGCGCGACGGATTCGCATCCGTCGATCCGGATGCGCTGATCGGGCTGCAGCAGACGGTCAGCGAGCGTGGCGGAGCCCGACTGTCGGGAATTCGCTCGCTGCTCGACGACGGTCTGCCGTGGGGTCCCCTCGTCGACGGTGATCTGCTGACGACCACGA
>CEWJ01066142.1_pt1 | contig 28921 bp, 15 predicted proteins | sample 350291 | NCBI WGS metagenome assembly CEWJ01 (sample SAMEA2622923, study PRJEB7988) | marine metagenome | isolation source: saline water (ENVO:00002010), including | reverse complement strand
TCACTGCCAGACACCTGGTCAATTAAAGACGAGTGGTACTCGTTTGCGGCTGAGCCCGATTTAGAGGGTGTTGAATACGTGATAACCATCGATGAAGACAGCTATGCACCGGGCGATCTGGCCATGGGCGGCGTTCATCCTATCGCCTGGAAACATTGCGTAAATGAAGGCCGCGCGATGTATACCGCGATTGGTCACCGCGAAGAAATGTATGACGTGCCGGAAAATATCACCCTGATCAAAGATGCCCTGAAATGGACATCCGGTCACGGCGCTAAAGTTTGTACTGAATAAGGGAGTTCTAACTAAAAAGCAGTGCTGAGAAAGCCTGCTTTTATCCGCAAAAAAGGCTCCTGTACGGGAGCCTTTATGCCTTCAAGCATTATCCATGCTGTTCGTCGAGTAGTTCAGACTTTTTCTTAATCTTACAATTGAAGATTTTCTGGGTATTCTTCCGGCCTAAATACCAGGCAACAGTGTATGGATGTGAGCGCTTGAAGAATCGTTTAAAAGCTTTCATATGACATCCTCCGTTTTATGTTGCCCTATTAACTATATGACAATACTGTAATAATTGCCAGTACAATTTTAAAATCGTATACTATTTTGTTTTTGCGTCGATTTTAGAGCTCCTCTACGGTACGCCCAAAAGCAATTTAAATTACTGAAATATATAGATTTATATCGAATAGCTTCGGGCCACGCCACAAACGTCTGACAAGACGGGTTATCAATCTTTTTTTACGGCTAATAATCCGGATACAAAAAAATCCGCAGGCTGGAACAGCACTGCGGATTGCTTTAATTAATCACGGGTTTCCCCCGTAGGCTGATTAATCGATATATTCGATACGGAAGTTATCCAGCGTAACCGTTCCACCACTTTCTGTACGCAGTTGAATAAACGCATTCTCGCCAGCCACAGGGCCTTCCACTTCCAGGGTACCGATAGTCAGTTCATTAATCAGAGTGGCATAGAACTTAGAACTGCCGCCTAACCAGGATTTACTGCTGCTACTGGTGTTGTTATCCACGTAGATCTGGAAGTTGTTATCACCGTCGGGGTCGCTTACGCTGACGATATCCACCAGCACCTTGTAAGGGCGGCTCAGATCAAACACACCACGACCGGTGGTATCGCTGTCGGCGGTGTCGGTCTCAGGCATGGTATCGCCAATCGTAAAGCGTGCACTGGTCAGGGTAATCTGGCCATCGGCCACCACGATACCGCTGCCGCCGCCGGTCACATTATGCAGTGGCATTGAGCTGTCTTCCGGAAGTGACTTGTAATCGGCACTGAAGAACGTATCTTCGTCTGCCGCACTGAAGTCTTCGCTGTAAGGTAGCGTGACATCGGTGCCTTCATTACTGCCACCACCGTTACCGCCACCGTTATCATCTTCGATGGCCGGGATATCTAAATCACTCTGGTCAATTTTGCCCACGCCCGCATGGTTTATAACCTTACTTTTCACAATACTGGTTTCATCCAGCGTGTAAGTATATGGCACTTCGTAGCTACTGGTTGGTGTGGCATCCGGCCCGGCTACCACGTCACTGCCTGACGGTGACGTCCAGGTAACGCCGGTACCAAACAGGTTACCCGAGGTATTCCAGTAGCCTATCTCTGCTGAGTAGAACGACACGATTGGATTTTGGGTATTTTCAAACACGTTATTCTCAATCTGTAGCTCTGCCCCCATACGCGAATTCATACCGGTAGAACTGATGTTGTTGTAGTAGTTGTTGTACAGATGACCATAGCCAAAGCGGAACAGTGGTAAACGCGATTCAATGTTCTCAAAGCGGTTATGGTGGAAGGTAATCAACCGGTCTCTGTCATTACTGCTACTTTCATCATCGGTATGGCCATGTAACGAGGCTTTCCAGTGATCGTGCAGGTAGTTATAGGAAATAGTGATGTTCTTCGCGCCAGACTTGGAGTCAATCAGACCGTCATAAAAATCTTTATCCACATCTAAAGTACTGTAGAGATCGTTATGGTCAATCCAGATATGACTGGTGGTTGAGCCATCATCATCACCTTCAATGGAAATAGCATCCTTACCGCCGGTTAAGACATGATGGATCTTAAGATTCTGGATAATGATATTGTTGGCCCGGCGAATCGAAATCCCAATGCCGTCAAACTCACCGCGATCGGCCACACCAATAATGGAAACATTGTCCATATCCTTAATTTCGATGGAGCGACCGCTGCCATCATTGTTGGCATCGGTAATAACACCATCCACATAAATGGTCACCGGGGTATTGGCGTTGCTGGCTTCTTCAAGCGCAGCGGTTAATTTCGCCCCGGTATCAACTGTGACCACCATACCACCAGCGCCACCGGTAATATCGAAGTTATGGCTGGCAAAACCTTTATCGGTGACTTCTTCGATGATGACCGGCGCATCCAGCGGCTGAGGCTCCCAGCCAGCACCGTCATTGTAGCCGGCAAAAACGCTGGCACGAGTGCTGTAATCAGCCACTTCTGTCTCCGACAGAAGGTAACCACCCGACCGGGCAGACAGATCCAGCGCATTACCCTGGCTGTCCATACTGCCGTATTCACGCCAGCCGGCATTTGCCGTAGCAGGATCCGGGGTAGGTTGTGGCTGCCCATTAATGCCATTATAGGCCCAGCCCACTGCAGCAATATGTTCACCAAAGGAGTTATTAACCAAGGTAATGTTGTCGTAGTAGTTACTGTTACCACCACTACGGGCAATATAGGTAGAACCGGCTTCAACGGTTGTACCGAGCGGCCCCGGGCCATGGGTAAAGTCACTGTTTAAGAAGACAAAGCCCGGATCATCGGCATTTTGTACCCGCGCCTGCAGCACATAGCCGCCTGGTGAAGTGGCATCGCTGCCGTACTTCGAGTCGCCAATAGTGCGGATTTCGCTATCTTCAAATAAGGCAGCTGTTGCATAGCCCCAGATGAAATCAACGTTACCGGCCACCAGCGTGTTGTAGAACCAGCTGTAGCCCTTCAGCAGCAGCGTATCCTGCTCACTGATAAAGTTCATATTATTGGCAATCAGGCGATGACTACTGTTGAAGTAAATCGTTTCGGCCTGATTCGAGTCTACGTTATTGCGGGTATGGCTGTTCTTCAGGGTAAAGTTATTCAGCACCAGATTATCGGCACTTTCTACCAGGAATACGCTACGCCCACCGTTTGGTGTGCCGGTTCCCGGCGCTTCGCTGCCGCCGGTGCCACCGTTAAAGGACTCGTAGTTGTCATAGTAAATAACCGTATTGTCGCGATCCTCGCCTTCAATGGTCAGGTTATTCTTACTACGCACGTACAGCAGCTCATTGTACATACCGGCCTTAACGGTAATCGTAGCCGCAGTGTCTTTTGCCACATTTTCCATTACGTAGTTAAGTGCGCCCTGTACGGTTCTGAAATCTGCCATTCCGTCATCATCTACGGTCACCTCGCTGCCTGACGGCCCTATTTTCTGGGTGGTAAACTGCCAGCCAGCCGTTTTACCCATACCGGTAAAATCACTGCCGTTAAGCTGGGTTCCCGTAACCACACCCTCACCAATGGCCACATAATAGGTTTTATCGTAATCCAGGGCGTTGGTGTGCGGTACGATAGTCAGGGTGTTACCATCCACCTTAAATGGGCGGTAATTTACCCGGCGCAGTCGATCCTGTCCGGCGTAGCCCAGTGCATCAATATCACCACCCAGGGTAATAACATCGGCCACCGTGTCGTCGGCCGCATCGTAGATGCGTACTTCGCCAACCTCAGCCAGCACTGGTGCACTATCAAAGGTAATCAACAAGCGGCCGTCTACATAGGCATTGGTTGCTGCAATTGCAGGAGAAGTTCTGCCCGTGAGGTCGCCGTAATCACCGGTTGGCATAACGAAGCCTTCGGTCACCAATGCCTCAACACTGCGCACCAGGGTAGGATCGGAACCTGACGTAAAGGTTACCGTGGCACTCCCTGCAGCGGCAGGTGTAAGGGTGACGTTGGGGCCGTCAATAGCCACACTCACCACGCTCTCATCTGACGATGTGACCGTAAAGGTATCATCGGTAATGCCATCATTTTGCACGGCAGTGACATACACGATCAGCGGGTCGGTTGTGGTTGTGGCGTTCCATTCTGTGTCTTTATAGTCCAGGGTAAGTTGCACCGGCTTCACGCTCGGATCGCCTACCTTGAAATCATCCATTTCAAAGGAACGGTTATTGGTAAACATGCCAATCAGTCCTTTAGCCGTAAAGGTTGTATCACTGATTGAACCCCATTTCCTCGCCGTCCAGGTAAACCGTTAGGGTGTCACTCACCAGGTCGAAACGTACGCGGTACCAAACGCCGTCGGTGCCGTCTTTTTCGCCCAGTAACAAAGGCGTACTGGCCTGAACCGGACGATTAATGGAACCGTCAGTGCTGATGGCAATCTCCACCCGGGTACTGCTTGATGAGTTCTGCAGATTTAAACCGCCGCCATACCAGTTACCCGCGCTGTCGTAGCGAGCGGTAAAATACAGCTGCTTATTGGCGGTAGTGCTGTTTTGACGCGGACGAATGCGGGCTTCCACAAAGTAATCGGCCGTAGCCGGAATTTGCGCCATGGCTTCATCGGTCAGCTGAATGATTTCACCACCGGCACCACCGGCGGTGTAGCGCAGCATGTCGTTACCGGTATCGCTGGTATAAATATCAAAACTGCCGATAGCCCCTTCGGTATTATCCGGCTGGGCCAGCAGGTTCCAGTTATCGGTGTTACCACTGCTGAAGTCATCACAAAAATACAGACTCGGATCATCTTCGCAGGAAAACATGGTTGCATCTTCAATATACTCAATGCGTAGATTGTTAATCACCACGGTACCGCCACTTTCAGTGCGCAGTTGCAGGAAGGAATTTTCCGATGCCACCAATCCTTCTACTTCCAATGTGGTGCCAGGCTCAAGGGTATTAATCAGCTCACTATAAAACCGTGAATCACCACCGTGAACCGACTTACTGCTGCTACTGGTGTTGTTATCCACATATATCTGGAACTTATTGTTACCCTCGGTATCGTTTACCGACACAATATCCATCACCACTTTATACGGGCGACTTAAGTCAAGCACACCGGTGAAAATTGTGTCATCGGCAGTGGTTTCTGTTTCTGGTACGGAGTTACCAATGGTGAAACGACCTGAATCGATTTGCAGGCCATCGCTCACTACCATCACCGTGCCGCCGGTACGGTAGTAAAGTGGCAGGGTTTCACCAGTACTGTTAACCAGGCTGGCAAAGGCATCAGAGAAGATATCCTCCGTCACGCCAATGTAGTTATAGGTGAGCGGTAAATCCACCTGCGGAATGTCAGGCTGCTCAGGCACTTCGGGTTCTTCCGGCTCCTCCGGTACTTCAGGTGCATCCACAGCATCGGCCACCGTCTCGATGGTCAGGTTATCAATGGTGATATTACCGGAACTGTCGGTACGTAACTGAAAGAACGAGTTTGTGATAGCCGAGTCTAAAATGCGCGCATCCGGGTCATCTGCAGGTAATCCTGTGACATCGGTGCCGGGCTCATAGGTGTATGTAAAACGCTGACCAATCGGGAAGTTTTCTTCGCTGATGCTCATCCCAATAAACTTACTGGCGCCGCCATGTACGGAGTTGCCCTGACTGGTGGTGTTGTTATCCACGTATACATTCAGGCTGCCTGCACTGGTATGGGAAATCACATCAAAGCTAATGGTAAAGCCTTCGCTGATATTAAAAATACCGGTTCCCACCGTATCTGATGAGGTCGTTTCAACACCAGGCGTAGTATTACCTATAGTGAAGCGCGCACCAGACAAATTAAGCTGGCCCAGCTCCGGGTCGATGACCGGACTACCGCCAGTTTTAAAGTACATAGCGCTGCTATTCGGATCATCGGTTAAACGCTTATAACCCGACGAGAAGAAAGTGGTAATGTCGGTATCAAAGCTTTCCGCCAAAGCAGGCTCAACATTAGACGCTTGTTCTTCTAATGCAATCAGTTCCAGATCGGCCTGTTCTTCAGTGAGAACCAACAGGTTATCCTGCGGGTCCTCGCCGGCATCACAGGCCCGCACTAAACTGGCTACTGCCTGGGTAGGATCATCAAACCAGCATAAACTGTATACCTGGTTAACCGTATTGTACGAACGCGAAACCAGGTAGTGAGTGCTGGTATCGGTGGTCAGTACCAGCGCCCGGCGACCAAAAGCGAAGCCATAGGTACCGGTTGTGGTCACTTCGCCTTCCGCGTAACTAAACGAACCTGTCAGGCCGCCAGCGTCGTCCGGTGTAAACGTAATTGCCGACTTTACCGCACTACTGCCCTGAATATAAGTGTTGTATAAGGTGCCGGTTATCAGCTCAACGTTAATGGCATTGGTCAGCAGGGTGCCATACTCGGTTTCGAGATAGTTAACAAAATGCGCTACCGCATCATCATAGTCTGTTAACGTGGTGCTGCCCCCCGCGGTGGCAAGCCAAGGCTCTACATCGGCAGCAAAGTCATCGCTATCCTGAGCGAAGAATGACTCAACAGTTTCGCCTTCCTCCAGTAACATTTGCGCTGCGGCCGCGGCATTAGCAGAAATGCTGATACCGTTAGTGGGATCGGCATCGGTATCCAGCGCCTGCAACAACCGCAGGGTGTTAACGACTGCCGGATTAAACGGGTTATCGGTCTGAAACAGTGCCAGCGGCGTTAGTAAACTGGATGCCGGCACGGTAGGAAATGTAAAGTCACCGATTGAAAACGTTATCTGATCACCACGAAAGTAAGAAAATTCACCATTTTCATTAGTGGTGCCGTCGGGAAAAGACTCTGAGCTATAACTTAAGCCCCCTACCGGGGCGTCAACAAACTGGCCGGTCAGCGCGGGTGCCGGCTCTTCCTTTACATTGATGGTTTGTTCAAATCCGCAACCGGTTACCAATACGGCGCTACCCACCAGAGCAGCAATGCGATTGAGCTTTTTCATGTTCACCCTCCCAGGATGATAGTGCGGGAGTGCGGCCTGGCGGCACCAAAGCAGTGTCCGACCCTGATGCCACGTTCCCGTTTCAATTAACTGTGCAGAGGCAAAGCCTCGTTATCGTTTAATAGAACTTGATCGTGGCACCTAACTGATAGGTCTGGCCGTACACTTCTTTTTGATACAGGATGTTGCCACCGCTGTATTCATTGCCTTTAAAGAAGCGTAAATCTTCCTGTGAGGTCAGATTAAGCGCATCAAAATACAACTGAACGTTTTCGGTCAGATCGTATTTAAATTTGGCATCCAAACTGGTGTAGCCGGCCTGATACTGATCGCCCCAGATTTTACAGCTCTTCACATCATCCAGTTGTGCTGACAGCGGGCATGAGCCGATTTGCTCGAGAATTTCCGAGCGGTAATTGGTGATCAACCGTGCAGAAAAGACTTCGTTTTCCCAGCCAACGGTGAGGTTGAAGGTTTGATCGGCCTGGTCTGGCAGCGGCATACTGCCCTGACGCACGGTGTCGTCGAGCCTGGCGTCACTGTCGAGGAAAGTGGCATTAGACTGAATAAACAAGCCATTTTCAAAGTACTGGCTATAGCTCAGCTCAACGCCGTATACCTTGGCTTTATCACCGTTTAAGGTGATATTGATTTCATCCATGAACAGGTCCTGAGGAATAACAAATTCCGTGACCTGATTGACTGGTAGCCGCACCGGCAGATCGGCGATAGACATGCCGATACCGTTGACTTCAATGATGAAGTTTTCAATATCCTTGTAGAACAGGCCGATTTCCATAAACAAGTCTTCGCTGGCATACCAGCTTAACGACGCATCATAGTTTATCGATGTCATGGCCGTCAGGTTGGGGTTACCCACATCCAGGGTGTTGTCGGAAGCGAGAATGTAGTCCTGTAGCTGACGAATGCTCGCGCCGCCCTGAGAATCGTCACAGTTATCGGTACCGGGCGGACACAACTCAATGTCGCTGTCGAAGGTTGCATAGGCACGGGCCTGGCTAAATGACGGGCGGGTAAAGCTGCTCCAGATAGCACCGCGCACCAGAATGTTCTCAGTGGGTTCATAACGCAGGTGCACGCTGGGGAAAAATTCAGAGTATTTTATCGAGGCTTCCGGCAGTGGAATGGCAATATCCAGCTCACCGTTGCCAGCGCCGTTAAATTCAAAATCATCATTTTCCAGCGACATAAACCCGGTGGACGCAAACTCTGTCTCTACCCAGCGCACGCCGGTAATGATGGTGGCGTCCATGCCTAATGGGAACTCTGTCATGGCGTACAACGCTTTGGTGTCTTCATCGATGGTGTAGTCACCCTTGGTGCTTTCAATCGATTCTTCACCATTAGTGGCTGACTCTACGGTTTGACGCGTTACGTCTACAATAGCATCAACGATGGCGGCACTTTCAAAGGGATACTGGAAGTCGCTGCCCGCCGGTACCGCGCTTGGGTAGTCAGCAAGACTTGAATTCACTGCATCAATACATGCCTGGTCGTCGTTACAGTCCTCTGGCGACGGGTCAAAACTCCAGCGGTTCTTATCCCGGGCGTAATAACGAGTGGTAAACAATCCACCCACTTTCACGTAGTTTATGTATTCGTTGTACACATCCTTACGCAGATTCACCTGCCAGCTTTCCAGGTCATCGATGCGTAAGCCGCCTTCCAGGAACAGGTTGTCGAAGTCCCAGTTATTCAGGTCGCTGGCATCGCCGCGCGCAGCATTGCCAAACATACCTTCGGAATAAGGCAAGCCAGCAAACGCTGCGGCCTCTTCAGGGCTCATTACCCGGGCATTGATGTTGCGGCGGCCGCCCTGACCGTAAACGATTAGGTCGCGTTCGCGAAATTGTACCCGGCGGTCACCACGGGAATCTTCTTCTGACTTAGATTTAGCGTATTCGTAATCCAGAACCCAGGTATCATTAAATGTATTCCTGCCGCCCAGGCTGAACGTAGTGGTTTCGTTACTACTCTCCTGAATAAAATGCTGATGAAAGACATCAATATCCGACAGAATAAACTCTTTGGTATCGCCATTTACAAACAGGATCTCTTCGTTACCAAAAGAACCTGCATCCTGAAAATCGTAGAATTCACGTAATGCGAAGTCCCCATCCTCATATTTAGTGTAGGTACCTTTGGCATAATAATAAGCGTTCTCTGATGGCTGATATTCAACGTTTAATGCCCCCGCAGTACGCGTGCGATCAGCAATTTCACGACGGTATTCCAGCTGTGCAGGGCCGAGGATTTCAGGGCCGAGATTACCGGCATCGATGTCTTCATCGCTAACCCCGAAATCGGCCTGATAAAATTTCATTTCATTGGAGCTGTGATGGCGGGTTTCGTCAACCAGCGTTTCGCGGTCTTCATAGGACAGAGCGAAGCCCAGTCCTATAGTATTATCAAATAATAATTGGGTGCCGTTTAAACTAAATCGCGGTGAATGGGACTCACGTAGTTCGTTGTACGCATCCTGTACTTTCAGGTTCAGAGTACTCTTGCCACGGTCAAAGGCTGAAATAGCTTTTACGTTTACGGTACCGCCAATTGAGTTAAGGTTTTGATCCGGGGTCAGTGATTTTAATACCTCAATGGTACCCAACAAGTCAGCGGGTATGGCATCAAGGCCAACCGCGCGGTCTTCACCGGCGCCGGCCATTTCCGCCCCATTCATATTAACCGTTACAAAGCTCGGGCCCAGACCACGGACGGCGACAAATTTACCTTCGCCTTCACTGCGTTGAAGGGTTACGCCGGGCAACCGGCGCAATGACTCTGCCACATTCTGGTCAACAAAGTTGCCCAGTTCGTCAGTAGAGATGACGGAGCTGAAGCCATCTTTCATGCGTTCCAGATCCCGCGCTTTCAGGTCAGCGGTTTTCACCCCTTTGACCTGAATAATTTCTAGATCCTGTTGTTCGGTACTGGCAGCTTGTTCCGTTTCGGTGGAAGCTGGTTGCGTGTCAGCGGCTTTATTTTGTTGTTCTGCTTGCTGAGCATAAACGGGCAAACTTAACGCCAGACAGGCCATTACCGCGTTTAATCGAAATGTTCTCATGTTCTTTCTCCAGACACGATGGGTAAGTCGTGTAAACGAGTGCGATATAATTTTCGTCAATGACACGTAAAACAGGCATAACACACCAAACTAGTGCCACCGGTGGCAATATAGCACCATTAAAAACACTCGATCAACATATTATTAACATTTGGTTAATCTTTTTTGAGAGGGTAAGAATTGTCAGGACGTTGCTTAAAGGCACTGATTATCAATGCCTCTGTGATGAATAAGGGAAGACCAGCTACTAATTGTGGGCTGTAAATTCCTGTTGGTACGCAGCCCAGCCACCGGGTGCCAGAACCGAGAGTTCCGAATCAATGAGTCCGTTGCCGAAAGTAGGCTTACCATTGCGTATTTCGCTGAGCAAACGAGTATCCACAGAATCGCTGAACCGACCGCGTGCGTTTTTATTAGCGCCCACATCGCCATCAATGATCAGGCGTTGATAAGCGGCCTCTGCAGTCAGCGTTTGTGACGGCTCGATGGCGAAGGGATTATCCGCAAGGGTTGCCTTAAAAAACGCAGTAACGTCTGAACGATTTAGTTTCTTTTGATTTTTAAGCGCTATACCCTGTTCATTGTGCTGGCTTATTGTGGCGTAACCAGCCATGACATTACCATTGATGAAGGCGCGGGTCGGGGGTAATTCGGGTTTGGTCCAGAGTTCGAAAAAGCGAATGTCCTCGCTGGCAGGTCCGGGTTTATAATAATTATTTACCAGGTTAAAACGCGTGCCTTCCGCTCCGTAGCCACTATTGTCTCCCCAGTTGAAGAACACATTATTGCGAATATCGGTTAACGCCTCTTGCTGGGGATATTCTGGCTTGAGTCGGTAACCATTAATTCGCGGGTTTCGACTGTCATGATGGGCGACTACATTACGTAAAAAGCTCGCTTTAGCACCGCCCCAAATCCCCCCGTAACCATGGCTGCCTTTATGATGCCCAGCATTTCTTAAACTCTCGGCGATGATTGAATGCTGTAGGGTAAACTGCTGATTATTATAAAAAGAAGCCACTTCATCATTGGCCCAGCTCAGCGAGCAGTGATCAATGATTATGTGATGCTGGTTGCGTGCGGTAAGGGCATCGCCCTCGCCCTGCAAATGTCCGGGCCTGAAACGCAGGTAACGCAGGATCACCTGGTTAGCTTTAATGGAGGTCTGCGCGCCGGTAATCACGATTCCGCCGGGGGACGTTTGTCCCAGTACCGTCAGATAACCCTGCTGGATTTCCAGCTCCGCTTTGAGGTGAATAACACCGGATACGGCAAACTCAACAATACGCGGCCCTTTCTGCTTGAACGCATGACGTAAAGTTCCTGGTTGGGGTGAATCCGGATCATCTGCCAGCGAGGTCACAATATAGCGCTCTCCTCCCTTACCGCCCTGGGTGAACTGGCCAAATCCCAGCGCGCCATCGAAAGCGACGTCAGTTTGCGCCCGGCAGGCATCAACCTGACTCAGCAGAATCATGATAGAGAGTATCCCGATAACAACCTTCATCCTGTTACCTCCTGCCTTTTATCAGGTAAAAATTCACCGTCACAGGGCTCGCCTGTGCTTTTCAACCAGCTTTGCTACACCTTATGCCACCGGTAGCATTTCAACCATACACCAGCTAAGAAAAATTAACAAGTAGTTAACTTATCAGGCAATTTTGCTCATCCCTTTATTTAGTCTAGTTATATTTATTGTTTGAGTCAGTCGCCGTATTTATAAAGTGTGAAGGACTTAGCAGACAAGGGGGGCCTTGAATGCCTGATAGATGATGTAGGTTTGATAGCTAGCGATGAATCGCTGACTATCGTTATTCAATAGCAATGATTCTCGCATCCACAATCATCACCGCATTAGGGCCAATTGCACCACTATTACCGCGCTTCCCCCAGGCCAGCTCCGGGGGAATGACAAACTCATAACGAGCGCCCACGTGCATAAGCTGAAAGCCTTCCTGCAAGCCTTCGATAGCTTCGCTTACCGCATACTCTTCAGGTAACCCTTTTTTGTACGTATCATCAATAACGCTTCCATCACCCAGTTTGATGCGTTGATGAACCTTTACCCGGTCTTGCATCGATGGCTGTGCACCCTCGGCGTCTTCAATAATGCGATACAGCAAACCCGATGACAGGGCGATAACGTCTTGTCGCTGCTGAAATTTAGTCAGCACTTCCTCGGTGAGGTTTTTATTGCTGCCACGGGACCCTTTGGATTGTTTTCTTTTTGCCATAATAAAACCTGAAAAGCCGATCTGAACGACCGGCTTTGCTATTGTCTAACCCCTCGCTTACTCCGCGAGTAAGCGGATACCATAAATCCCGCCAGCCATCGAGTCCGGCGCCGCTTCAAAGCGGATCACCAAGGATTCTGCCGCTTTCATCGCTGCGGTTAACGGGTAGTCGACATGATAGAAGTCGCTATCCGGCGCACCTACGGGTAAGGATACCTGAGCCAGCGTTTCACCATTGATTAGAATGTTGAACTGGCGATTAGTGTCGTCTTTTGAATAACTGATTTGTAAAGTCTTAGCGCGCAATTCGGGATTGGCTAACCGATACTGAAAGTAGCCGTTGGCATGGGCATGACGCCAGTGCCGCCCCTTATAAACGCCTGATTCAGAGCTCTCACTCTTAAAATCATGCTCGACTTCCGGTTGCTGCTCTCCCGGGGTGATCTGATCTACCGTTTTGGCCTGCAGCTCGGCAGCCAGGGCCGTCCTGGACTTGGCTTCAGTAACAAACTCATTAAAGCCAGATTCATTCATCTGTGGCCAGTATACCTGATAGCGGGAATCGTGCAGACGGAAAAACGGTATCAAGGTGGTTGGCGCTGCGGCATCAATCGGATCGGCAATGCCCACATGACCCGTAGCCGTAAAAGCAAGGGCCTTACTATCCTGACGCTGCAAGGCTGACAGGAATGCCTGTGGTTCACCAAGCATCATGGGTAACGCTTCCGGCGGACATACCGGCCCGGCAGCTACATGACCCATGCGGCTGTCATCTGACACAAAATTGAGCTGCTCATTGGCAAAAGCGGTTACCGGAGTAGCCATCACAACCGGGCCATACAGTACCGAGTAGTAATCCTGACCGTCCGGTAGCTGTTCAACATGCAGATCCGGATTTAACGAAAACGAGACTTTATCGCCCGCTTGCCACTCACGGCTTATCTGGTGGTATCCATTACTTAGCGGCGCATCTACCGGCTTGCCGTTAACCGCTACTGTCAGGTCGTCAGTGGCCCATTCCGGTTGACGAATATTGAGGGCAAAAGTTGTCGCCTGGTCACCAGGATTGACCTCAATCGTCACGCCGTCAGCATCCGGGAAGCGGGTGCGTTGCTGAATAATAACGCCTTTATCCTGCCAGTTAAGAGTGGCTGGCATAAACAGGTTAACCCATACTGCATCATCTTTATGAGTAAACACCAACTCACCATACTTACTGTGGTTTTCAATCCCTGATCCCACACAACACCACATGGAATCATGCACCGAGGAGTACATGCGATAATGACCCGGGCGCATGGAAGTAAAATACACCAGGCCGCCGTGTTCAGGGTGCTGACTGGACAAGATATGGTTGTAGCTAGCGCGCTCATAAAACTCAAGATAGCGCTGTTCTCCGGTTTTCAGAAACAGCATTTTACTGAGCTTCATCATGTTATAAGTATTGCAGGTTTCAGGCCCCTGAGCATCTTCTACCATGGCAGTAAAATTGTCATCATCATGAAAATGCTCGCGCACGCTGTTGCCGCCAATACTGACACTGCGGTGCTGACTCACCGTGTTCCAGAAAAACTTCGCGGCATCAGCCCAAACCTGATCATCGTCTAATTCTGCCACCCGCAAAGTACCAATGATTTTAGGGATTTGCGTGTTAGCATGCATACCAGTGAGTTTGTCCTGGTACTTAGTAAGGGGTTGTAAAACGCTTTGATGAGTAAATTTGCGCGCCAGCGTCAGGTAACGCTCATCACCGCTGATGGCGGCCATATCGGCAAACACTTCATTTAAACCACCATGTTCAGAAATTAGCATTTGCTGAATTTGCTCGTCGGTTAACCCGGCCGTGATATCCAGCATCCACTCGCCCAGGGCCAGTAGCATGGTTTTCGCCTGTTCCTGATGAGCAATTTCATAGGCATCCCGTAAACCATGGAAAATTTTATCAATGTTGTACAACGGGACCCAGCGGTCATTCAGACTAAAGGTGCCGGCTTTTATCGTACCTGCTTTGATTTCTGCCCACATGGCCGCACTGTTCGGGATACCGCCTAAATAGCCATTGCCTGCATCCTGAGCTCGCTTTAGCTCGTCAAGCATGTACTCGAGGCGACTTAATAACGCCTGATCGCCGGTGGCAGCATAGGCCAGACTGAGTGCCGACACGTAATGTCCGCCAATGTGCCCGTCGAGCCCTGAATTCTCCCAGTTGCCATAAGAATCGGTTTTCGGCTCCAGACCACCTTCACGTAAATAAGGTGCGAGCAACCTGTCAGGCTCCATGGCCAGCAGGTAATTTACGTTGGTGTGCATCGCATGGGCAAACGGACCATCCGTTACCCTCACCTGCTGCAAATCAAACAGGCTGCTATCGGCCGCGGATAAGTAAGTTGGCTCTGCCACACTTGTGACATTGGTTGCATCGGAAGTTTGCTGATTAGCAGGTTGGCTACAACCATTAAGGCTTGCCAGGGCGGCACTGACGCAAAGCGCCAGACCCCAGTGTTTAACTGTATTTATCTTCATAGCGCTTCGCCATTTTTATATCGTTTAATCCCTTTCCGCCTGACTGAAGAGGCTGCGATCGCCGGGGGCTGATTAAGCACCAGCCAGACCCGGCGTCGCTTCTGTAAGCGTTTGGGTAATCGTTGCATGTCTTGCGACGTTACTTGACACCAGATGCCATATCGGCATTGTGTTGATCATTGCTGTTAAGCTGCGCTTCGCCATTGGCTAATGCCGCTTTGCGGTTTGCCTGAACTACAGCCGACAGTGATTTGTATTCGTCATCGGTGATCTTATAGCGGTTCATTAACCAGCCCACCAGATAATGAAACACACCCGGGATAATGGTCAGCATGAGCACGATCCCCATTAACGTAAACTCACTCTGCTGGGCAGAGGCTTCGTACTCGAAGTAAGCCAGCAACCAGCCCACCAGCGCACCGGCAACACCCATACCGGCTTTCTGGCAAAATGAAATGCCGCCAAAAGCCAGACCAGCCACTCGTTTACCGGTTTTGCTTTCGCCGTAGTCAACCACCTCAGCAATGGCTGACCAGAAGATGGGCGCGTGTAAATCAACCACGAAGCTGATTAAGAAAAATAAAATGAAAGCCAGCGCCACATCATTAGGACCAACCACGAAATACATAAGCAGGCTCAGCACGCCAACAGCCATCTGGCTGAACCGGAACAACTTCACTTTACAATAGCGTTTGGTGATCCAGGTTGAGGCAACCATGGCCAGAATAGCGGCACCCACGCCGGTAGACAGGAACATAGACTGTAAGCCGGCATCACCTCCAAGGTAGTATTTGGCGTAGTACAGTGCTACCGAGCCACGCACAACGTACCCGGTTGTCCCAAGCACACAAACACCGCACAAAATTAACCACTGATCATTTTTAAGTAATAGCGATAGTTGCTCTGAGAAGGGTTTCTCTTCTACTTCATGCTCAAGGCGCTCAGTGGTCGCAAAGAAACAAAACAGGAACATTACAACGGCTAAACCCGCCATTAAGCCCATGGCGGTTTGATAGCCAGCCGCCAGATTGCCTTCCCAGTAATCAGCGCCAGCCATCCAGGGCACAATAATGGTGACCAGAAAGGCGGCGACCTTAGCAAAGAACAGGCGATAACCGTTTGCCGATAGCTTTTCTTTAGGATCGGAGGTCATTACGCCAATCAGGGAAATATAGGGGATCGTTACTGCAGTAAACATCAGGGTAACGAAAATATAGGTTGAATAAGCCCACACCAGCTTGGCGTTATAATCCACATCGGGCGTACTGAAAGTCAGAAATACCGAGATACCAAAGGGCACCGACAGAAACAGGAAATACGGGCGATAACGCCCCCAACGACTGGTATATCGGTCAGTTACCATGCCCATTAGCGGATCGCTTACCGCATCCAGAATACGCACCAGTAAAAACATCAATGCCATATCTGAGGGTTTTAAGCCAAACACGTCAGTGTAGAAAAATGTGATGATTAACATCATCGAAGAAATAACGACGTTTACCGCCATATCACCGGCGCCGAAGCCTATCTTCTCTAACCGGGTTAATTTTTGTGAAACCATACCACCACGCTTCCGACTTGCAGCCCTTATAGCACGGACTGTTAATAATAGACTAAGAGCAATTTATTAGCCCCTGATTCGCTGCATTTGCAAACCAAATGTTAACAGCAAATATACTATCATCATACAATTTAAACAAGCCGTATTGTGACATTCAGGAAAGGGAATTTGTAAGCATTGGAATTTGTTAACATTCTATCTGCGCAACCTGTTAACAAAAAAAGCCCGACGTCATTATCGGGCTTTTTCAATATTTTAGCTACTGATAAGCATTACATTCTGTAACGTACACCCAGTGCAAAGGTGCGGCTATAGAGGGCATTAGAGAAGTTATGCGTATCTTCATACTGGTAGTATTGAGAGAACACTTCTTCAGTAATGTTGGTTGCATCAAAGGTCAGTGTAACTTCGTCAGTAACGTCATAAGTTAACTGCAGATCCAGTGATTTTTCAGGCTGCGACCAGATAGGTAACGGGTTAGCGAATGAACGCGCTTCGTAGTTACGTAAGAAGTTCTCACGCCATACATACGACAAACGCATATCGAACGGCCCTTTGTCATAGATCAGTACTGCCGAGTAAGAGCTGTCGGACACACCAAATACTGATTGTGAAATATAGCGCTCTAACTCACCCGTAGTACGGTCAAAGATAGGGATATCCTGATCTGAATCCAGCATCGTGTAACTTGCCTGGACACCTAAACCATCAAGCACATCTGGCAGGCCTTCCGGGAAGTACACCGTACCCAGTTCCAAACCACTTAACGTTGCGTTCGACGTATTATCAGGCTGACTCAGGATATACGGATAAGGTGAATCATCCTGCGGACCCTGGGCCACAATATTACGTACCGAGTCGTAAACCAGGCCTTCGATATCACGGTTAAAGTACGTTGCGTAAACAGTATTTCCTTCCCCGAAGTAATACTCCAGTGAGAAATCCAGATTCACCGACTCAACCGGATCCAAATCAGGGTTACCACTCGCCGCTGTGCCATAACCAATGTTAGTTACGTCAGGGAAGTAAGTAATATACGAATTAAGCTGTCCAAACGCTGGACGGCGAATGGTTTCGGTGTAAGAGAAACGAGCAATCAGATCGTCGGTAATGTGGAAGCGAACCATCGCACTGGGTAACAGTGCGGAATCGTCACGATCAGCTGATGTTGGATCAAGTGCACGGTCAAAGAAAGTCATATCTGCTTCTGAGGTTTCGTATCGTAAACCCAATTGACCATCGACTTTGTAACCTGCTAGCTGAGTCTCGAAGTCCGACTCGACATATAGTGATATTGTTGTTTCTTCGATATCAAAGTTGTAAAACATTTCAAGCAATGGATTACCAGTGAAGCCGTAACGGTCCCGCCATACTTCGCGCTCATCAAAGGCTCTGGCAGCATCCATCAGTACCCATGAATCCGGGTAATTGGCCTTGCCATCAAAGAAACCACTGTTGCTACGGTAATAGGATTCATCAAAGTCAGTCATCGGTGCGCCACCAGCGTTACCACTGATTTCCCGGCTTCCTTCAGTAGCAGTCCGCTTGTCATAAAACAAACCGAAGTCTAAAGACTGGAAGAAATCACCATATAAAACATACTCACCGTCAACCGTGAACGTCAGAGAATCGCCCTGGGAAGCACCGCCGTTGTCGTACATTTCCGCAACTGAATATTGCGCCGGGTTGGTTACACTGCCATCAATAACCTCAACGGCAGGGATCCCGTTGCCAGTTGGGTTGATGTTATGGAACAGACGCGCCTGACCGGCATTAGTTCGTAACGCAAGAAAATCGGTCTCAAACTCAGAATCCTGATAATAGATCTCTGACTCAAGGGTAAAATCATCATTGATGTACCATTTACCACCGAGTGCAAACAGGTAGCTGTCAGTGCTGGACTCTACATAGTCAGCAGAGTTGAAGTTAAAGGCATCATTGATAAAACGTGACTGAATAATATTAGTACCAGGGATCGTTTCAATCGGATCGTTCGGGTCTACGTTGCCCCACCAATCAACGAAAAAGAAGTTCAGGCTGGTAAAGTTCTCAGTACGGAAGCCGTTGTAAAACGCTTCAAAGGTATACTCCGAAGAACTGTTTGGCGCATATTGTAATGAAAGATTGACCGCTGGACGCTCACGCTTCCCTCTACCGTCAAAACCAAAAACCGCATCCCGGGCAAGATAGTAAGGCGTATCTACGCCATTGATATCCAGTGTTGAACCGTCTGCGAAAGGGAGGCCTTCTTCAAGCCCGGGTTCCCAACACCCACCGGCGCAGGCATCCGGGAAGATTCGTTGCAGTGGCGTAAAACCATCTGCCGGATCTTCAGTCATAAAGGGTACCATGGCACCCGCCGTAATGGATTGGTCACGGAAGTTAGTGCGGGTGTAAGCCACGTTTAATAATGCACCAAACTCGCCGCCACCATCAAGCTCCCAGCGGTTGGAGACCAGTGCGCTGAACTGCGGATCAGTTTTATCCGCCTGGTTCTGATTTATCATCCGGCCAGCCAGCACGACCGCAGCGCCATCGAAGTTAAACGGACGCTGTGTATTCACATCAATTTGACCGGCAATACCACTACCAATTTGTGATGCTGACCGCGTCTTGTATACGTTGACACTTTCCAGCAATGCAGCCGGAATATCAGCAAGTGCAACTGCCCGACCTGCTGAGGTGAAAATGTTACGCCCGTTAACGGTTGTTGTTACATCGGATAAACCGCGAATAGTTACCGTATTAACCTCACCAGCACCGCGGTCAGTGACCTGAATCCCCGTAACACGCTGTAGGGCTTCTACCACGTTGTTGTCTGGAAACTTACCAATATCAACTGCAACAATAGAATCAACGATCTGTTTTTCCTGACGTTTAATAGCAATAGCTTTGTTAAGGCTGCTTCTTACACCAGACACTTCGATGACTTCTACAGTATCTTCTTCCTGACTATTGGTGTCCTGAGCGTATGAAGCTTGCCATGACATTGCCATTACAATGGCTGAAGCAATGTGCGAGCGCTTGAACATATGTGTATTCTCCGAGTTTATTATCATCCGCTTAATCAAATAACAGATGTCAGTACTGAAATCGCCATTGCTGAAATGCATTGGCTTCCAATTATGTTGTCGAGCATGTGTTAACTTAATGTTATTAACAATAATAGTATTGTATGATATATGCGCTGTCAACGTGATAATGTTAACAATTTAACAATAATTGCATCAGAACTATGTCTTTACGTTGTGTTCAGCACCTAACTTACCATGGCAAATGCGCATGACCACCGGTCAACAAAAACAATAAAAATAAATATTATTCAAATACTTATAATTTTATAACTATTATTAGTCAGAGGAATAGTTTGGCTAAAAAGCGCACACTTATAATGTTAGCAAATCCAAAACCCTTAAAGCCTTAACATACTATTTACACCCGATTTAACTGTGATATTCTCTGTGTAGAATTTTTATATTACAATAGTATTAAATTATGAGGACTTGGAATGTTGCGTAAATCAATTCTATCTTTGATTATATTGACGGTGCTGGCTGGCTGTGGCGGAGGTTCCGGCTCTGGTGGTTCGCCAGCCGCTGAGCCAGATAACTCAGGTGGAGGCTCAAATCCCCCATCAACGGGTGGAGGGAGCAGTGATGAAGGCCCTACACCCAATCCAACTGTCAGCGAAGCGCCCGTTTTTTTTGATATCGGGGTGCACGACCCTTCTGTGGTAAAAGCTGACGATCAGTACTATGTTTTCGGCTCTCATTTATCCTCAGCCAGAACGTCAGATTTAACCCGCTGGACCCGCGTTGCGGATTTGGTGAATGATGCAAATCCATTATTTGACACCTACGCTGAACAAGCGGCTGAAGGTATTGCATGGACCGACGGCTATGCAGGCTCTTGGGCGGCAGATGTCATTCAACTTGAAGACGGTAATTTCTATTTTTACTATAACCATTGCGCGCAGGCGCCAGAAGGCAACTGTATTTCCCGTTCATATCTTGGTGTGGCAAAATCGTCCAGCGTGGAAGGCCCCTATGAAAACATCCAATTAATCCTGAGAAGCGGCCAACGTGATGGTGAAGGCCCCGGCATTAATGGTGAAACTTACAACGGTAATATTCACCCAAATGCAATCGATCCGGATGTATTCTTCGACAAGGAAGGCCGTTTATGGATGGTGTATGGTTCTTATTCCGGCGGTATTTTTATTATGGAGCTGAGTCCAGAAACAGGCCTGCCATTAGATCCAACCAGCTATGGTACTAAGTTAACCGGCGGTAACTACTCCTCCATTGAGGGGCCGTTTATGCTCTATAACGCCGAGCATGACTATTATTATCTGTTTACGTCTTACGGCGGTTTCGACCAGAACGGTGGTTATAACATGCGAGTGGCGCGCTCTCGTGCGCCTGATGGCCCGTTTGTCGACTCTCTTGGACAAGACATGATCAGTGCTATTGGCGGATATGAAGCTATTGCTCCTTATGGCAACAAGGTTATCGGAGGCTTTGAATTTGCGTCAGAACTGGGCTTGTCAGGTACTGATTATGGCTACATGGCTCCGGGCCACGGCTCTGCAATTTATGCCGAAGAACTGGACACTTATCTGACTTTTTTCCATACCCGATTCCCTAACTCTGGTGAATTCCATGAAGTACGCGTGCATGAGATGTTATTTAGCGACGATGGCTGGCCACTAATTGCCCCACACCGTTACTCACCGGTAGAAGGTGAAAATATTGTCGATGAGGAAGATATTCTGGGGATTTACCAGGTCATAAACCACGGTAAAAGCATTAATCGTACCGTCAATGAAGCTGAATATCTGACTATAGACAACGAGGGCAATGTAACAGGTGCAATAGAAGGTACTTACACACTCGAAAATAACACATTAACAATACAGTCTTCATCTACGTCTTTCACGGGCAAAACCCTGTGGCAATGGCATGAGCAGGAAGAACTATTGGTGCCTGCGTTCACGCTTGTCTCTGACAACGGTAACGCCTTGTGGGGAACAAGAATGCCGGTCTTTGATTATGACCAGGCAGTAACGGCCATTATTGATAGTTTTGAGTTTACAGAAGTCGTTACATCCAGTGTTACGCTGCCCACAGAAGGGTTATTGGGTGCTACATTAAACTGGAGCTCATCGCACCCTGAATACATCGCTACAGACGGCACGGTCACCCGGCCAACAGCCGCTGACGGTGACGTAACGGTTAGCCTTACTGTGACTGTTTCACTGGATACAATCACCGAAACAAGTACATTTGAGATCACGGTCCGAGCCGACTCAGGTTCAGGTTTACTGGCTCATTACGCTTTCGACAATTCACTGTCTGACAGCAATAATGTATTTGAAGACGCCTCAGGTACCGGTTCGGTATACACCGGTTCTGGTGCCAATATCGACTATGTAGACGGCGTTAATGGTAGTGCTGCGATACTGGATGGCACCAGCGGCATTAGATTTCCTGGTCAGTTAATAACCGGCAACCAGTACACCGTATCACTATGGGTCAACCCGGCGGCAGACAGTCAGTTTACGCCGACCTTTTTTGCCGGTACTGACGATGATAGCTGGCTCAGCCTGGTGCCAGTAAGCTGGGATAACAATACCATGCTGTGGAGTAACAACAATGGCAGTTGGTTTGACGGAACCACCAGCGAGAAGATCCCACTGGATACCTGGTCGCATCTGGTTTTTAGTGTGAACAACGGTGATGTAGTTGTGTACATTGACGGTCAAGCTAAATTTACCGGTACTGACTTCCCGGACCTGTTTACCGGTAATCCTGGTAACTTTCTGTTTGGTATTAATTATTTTGAACAGGATGCACTTTTTGAGGGACAGGTAGACGAACTGCGCGTTTACGATAAAACTCTCACTGGTGATGAAGTGTTCGAGCTGTTCTCTAACCCATAATACTTAGCTACGGGGCGGCCTGCTCGCCTCTTTTTTCTGCAAGGAATTTTTATGTTACGTAAATCATTATCCGCCGTCAGCCTTATTGTTGCTTCTGCATTTGTTCACGCTGATAACCCTATCATTACCGACGTATTCACTGCCGACCCGGCAGCCATGGTTTACAACGACACCGTATACCTGTACACCGGCCATGACGAAGCGCCTAATAACGACAAATTTTTTGAAATGCATGACTGGCTGGCCTATAGCTCCACCGACATGGTGAACTGGAAAGCTCATGGGCCGATTATGAAAGGCGTTGACTTTGAGTGGGCAGTACCCGGCTTTGCCTGGGCCTCCCACATGGTGGAAAAAGACGGCACATTTTATTTTTACACCACAGTACGGCACGATGAAACCAAACCCGGTTTCGCAATCGGTGTGGCCACTTCAGACTCTCCTACCGGCCCGTTTAAAGACGCTATCGGCAAAGCCCTCATTACCGATGATATGACAACCCATACGCCAAATGACTGGGACGATATCGACCCGGCAATCTTTATTGAAGAAAACGGCGATGCCTACATGTTCTTTGGCAACCTGATGCCTAAGTACGTCAAACTCAAAGACAACATGCTGGAACTTGATGGCGAGATAAAAACCATCGACGTACCCAATTATACCGAAGCCTCATGGGTGCATAAAAAAGGCGATAATTATTACTTCAGCTACGCCTGTGAATTCCCGGAGAAGATCTGCTATGCCATGAGTAAAAGCATTCATGGCCCATGGGAATACAAGGGTATCCTTAACGAAGTTGCCGGTAACTCAGAGACCAATCACCAGTCCATCATTGAGTACAAGGGCAAGAGCTATTTCATTTATCACACCGGCGCATTGCCGCCTAAAGACGGCCAGGCTAGCGGCGGTCGTTTCCGTCGCTCAGTGGCCATTGAACCTTTATATTACAACCAAGACGGCACTCTGAAACGGGTCATTATGACCACTGAAGGCGTGCAGAAATAACAAGGAGTAATGATGAAGTTAAAACTAGTTGCCTGTGGCCTGCTCGGGGTTGGCCTATCATTTGGCTGTGTTTCCAAACAGCATGATGTGAGCATCACTGCCGACCTCAGTAAAGAAGGCGCCACCATTAACAAGGATATCTACGGCCAGTTTGCCGAGCATCTTGGACGGGGCATTTACGAAGGTATCTGGGTTGGCCATGACTCAGATATTCCCAATACCAAAGGCTTCCGCAATGACGTGCTCAACGCCCTGCGCGATATTCAGGTACCTCTGGTGCGCTGGCCCGGCGGTTGTTTTGCCGACGAATATCACTGGCGTGATGGTATCGGCAACCCGGCGGAACGCCCGGTTAAGGTAAATACTCACTGGGGTGGTGTAGAAGAAGATAATGCCGTAGGCACCCATGAATTTTTCGACTTTGTTGAACTGCTCGGGGCGGATGCTTACATCAATGGTAACCTGGGCAGCGGCACCGTGCGTGAAATGGCTGAGTGGGTTGAATACATGACCTCAGACAAAAACTCCACGCTGGCCAATCAACGCCGGGCCAATGGACGCGAGGAACCCTGGGACATCGCTTATTTTGGTATTGGTAACGAAAGCTGGGGCTGTGGTGGTCATATGTCGCCGGAGTACTACGTTGACCTGTACAACCAGTTTGCCACTTTTATCAAAACTCCACCGGGTAAAAAACCCAAGCTGGTTGCCAGTGGCGGTCATACCGAAGATACCCAGTGGACTGATGTGCTAAGCGCCAGTATTGAGCGCAATATGGATGGTATCAGCTACCACTTCTATACGCTGCCTAACAGTGATTGGTCGAATAAGGGCCACGCCACCGAGTTTACCGAAACCGACTGGTTTAAAACCATGGAACGTACCTATCGCATGGATAAGTACCTCAAGGACAATATCGCTAAACTCGATGCCAACGATCCTGAGGGCAAACTGGGCTTTTATGTGGATGAATGGGGCACCTGGTACGACCCCGAGCCAGGCCGTGAGCCGGGCTTTCTGTATCAGCAAAATACCCTGCGTGATGCGGTCTTAACCGCGGTGAACTTTAACCTGTTCCACCATTATGCCGAACGCGTACACATGACCAATATCGCGCAGATGGTTAACGTGCTGCAGGCCATGATCCTCACTGATGGTGGCGACATGCTACTGACGCCCACCTACCATGTGTACGGCATGTATAAGGTGTTTCAGGATGCCACGTCGATCCCCTTCACCATCAACGGTGACGAGTATAAACAAGGTGATCAGTCGTTACCTGCGGTCACTGCCTCTATTGCTAAGGGTCAGGATGGCAAGGTGTATATTGCCCTGGTTAATTTAGATCCGGCCAATGAAGCCGAGGTGGCACTGGATTTTGACAACGGTGATTATTCCTCTCTGGTTGGTCAGATCCTTACTGCAGATGCCATTACTGCCAAAAATACCTTTGACGCCAAGGAGGTTGTAAAACCTGCGTCATTCAGCAGTGATCTCGACGAACTGGTATTGCCAGCCAAGTCGATTGTTGTTGCAGAGCTGAAATAAGCGGCTTCGCAGAGGATAAAAGCGCGGTCCTAAGTGGCCGCGTTTTTTTATTCACTCAGGCCCAGTTCACAGGCACTTAAGTGGTCGGTCAGATGGGGCTTACCCTTCACATAAAAGTGGCGGAAAACGTTGAAGTAATGCGCCAGCGTTTGAGCTGCACTCGCTTCCCCGGCCAGTTTTAATACTTCCACGCCAACTTCTGCGGTACATAACTGATGAGCATGAGCGGCCTCGCGTAATTTATACTCAGAGTTGACTTGCGGCTTTATCCCCAACACTGGCAGGTGCTGAAGGTACTCACTTTTACGAAACATTTTTCGCGCCTCACGCCAGGTCCCATCAAGCATAATAAACAAGGGCACTTTACCGTTATCCGCTACAGCGTGAGTGCGTCGCTCAGGCTCAGCATATTCGTGGGGAAAGATGATAAACGGCTGATAGACCGGGTTGTTTAGCAACGCCAAAAACTCCGGGGATGGTTCGGTGCGATGCCAGGTAAAGGCGTGATTCACCTTTGCCACATCGGCAATCAGTCGCCCGGTATTAGTTGGTTTGTAGCATTCGCCTTTGTACATCAGGAACACAAAAGCACTGTTAGCCTGCGGCTCTGGCACATACTCACAAATACAATTGGCAGTTGGTAGCAAGCAGTCGTCACAGCGAACGACCTTGCCCCCACGGGCCAGAAACGGGCGGGTTGAATGAACCAGCTCTCGCTGGCGCAGAGCTAAAACGGAATTATGCAAAGCATTGCCGGAATAAAACGAACAGGGCCATATTGTATATGAGCCCTGCCCGACACTGCCAGCACTGCTTGGTAGGTATTTTACCATCAGCTGCCAGCAGTAAGCATGGTTTACGGGTTAGCCAGTGGGTAGCGGGTTTCCAGACTGTCGATATCTACCACATTACCGTTGCGGTTTACCTGCCGGTAAAGGCCCAGCTCAGCCGGCGGTACAAACCCCGCGGCCTGTTCAATATCGTTGAGGCGTGCCCCCTGAGCGACCAGGAATGTCAGATAAGTATGCCTTAACGCTGCCACTGAAAACTGATCCGGGTATGGCAGCCCGGCGTCGTGTGCCACGTTTATGATCATCTGATCTAACTGACTGGCATCCAGACGGCTGCTCAATACGGTAGCTTCAGGGTCGCCTTCTGACTCGCACAATAGGCCTACGCATTCATTGGAGAGGTCAAGAGTCCGGGCAAAATCACCATGGATCTTAAGCGCGCCTTTTTCCACCAGCACGTCCTGATAACGTACTTCAGGTAATTCCTCTGGTGCTACCCCGCTGAGCAACAGCGCGATAACCAGTTTGCCGTCACGATTAGCGGCTTTGTATAGCCCCAGACAGTCTTTTTCACTCAGTAACCGGGCATTACTCGCCGGCGCCTCATGACCAAGTTGCATTGGCGCCTGCTGGTGTCCTAACTGAGAGACCTTTTGTTTTTCAAGCGCCTGATGGGCTGCCATTTGCTGTTCCAGGGTCAGTCCCTGATTAGGCACCACGTTATAGCTGGTAAAGGTCGGCGCAGGAGTTTGCTGGCGATGAATCGAACTGAACAGCTGCAATGCCAGCAAACCAAGAATAATTGCTACCACCAGCGCGATGGCAGAATCCCGCCAGTAATGTGGCGCTATGGGGAAGTCCGGTTCAAAGGGCTGCTCCAGAATATTGATGGTAGGCTGCATAGGTTTTTGCACCTCTGCCTGTACCAGTTGATCCCGCAGCGTCTGCGATTGTAATTGTAACTGTTCCAGAGCACCGTCGAGACGGGCATATTCTTCGAGTTTCTGATTAAAGGCCTGAGCATCGAGCGACAGTTGTTTAAGTTCGTTTTCCAGTTGCTGCTGCTTCTGCTGAGAAGAGCTCACCGTTCGTTTTAGCTCTTCCAGATAACGCTGCTGGCTTTCTGCCACCGTCTTATCGTAGTTACCCCTTAGCTCCTCCAACTTACGCTTTTTGCCAACAATCTCAGGATCCATGTTCATGTAAGTGGGGGTAAAGTTTTCGGCCAGTTCGGCCAGCTCAGATTCTACTTCGGCAATCACGGCATAGAGACTATCCATGCGTGCTTTATCATTAGGGTGAAAGACCATTTCGCCGTTGGCAATACTCTGGCGTACGGTAGCCAGCTCTGCCTCGGCTTCAGCCTGCATAGATTCGGCCTCATCCAGGGCCGCACCTTTGCTTTTAATTTTCGCCAGCACGCGGTTTTCATCACGCTCCAGCGAAACAATATTATTTTCTTCACCAAAGGCCTGTACCACAGCCCGTTGTGCATTAATCTTTTCTTCCAGCGCGAGGAGTTTTTCCTGTTCGACACTGATGGTTTCTTCGGTGTTAGCGATGGTTTCGGCCGACAGTTGTTCAAGGTACAGATTTAACCATTGCTCCAGAACCGGTTTTAACAGGGTTTTATCTTCTCCGTTGGCATACAGGCTGATTATACGGCTGCTGGTATTGGCTTCGGTGCTCAGCATACCAGCCAGTTGCTCGGGGGAAAGAGACAGTGAATCGTAGGCCAGTAAGCGGGCGCTCAAATCATTAAACACACGATTACTGCTAAGGCGCTGGTTGTTGAGGGTGATTTGCTCGACCGGTACGGTGCTTTGCTCGGTGTTATGCTGCTGAGCATAACTAAAATGGACGATGGCCTGACTCTGATAAATTTCTGGCCGAGACCAAATCCACGCCAGCGCGGCAGCAAATACCACCAGAAAGGTTAAGCTTAACACTAACCACTTTTGCTTTTGCAGCTTTTTGGCTTCTTCCTCTGAACGCATATCTGCGTTACCTGTGACAAATTGTGATGGCGTCACTTCGACTTTGCCAGTAAATGCCATGTGTTATTTCCATATTCCAACGCGCGCCCCGGTCTTTGCAGACCGGCGCTAATTACTTACCTGGCGGTTAGATTATCAGCTAATGTATGGCTGTGCGACCACTATTGGGTGTTATCCATGTTTCCCGTCAGGTTTTCACCCGCAGTGTTAATCCGCCTAAATAGTTACAAACCGGCAACAAAGGCTTTGTAGGCATCAACAGCGATAGGACTCCGCATAAGTTTGTCATGGCCAACGCCCTCCACAACCACCAGATTTTTATTGTCCGATGGCGATACCCGGTACAATATCTGACTGTATTTGGGTGGCGTGGTGAGGTCTTTTTCACCAACCAAAATCAGCAAGGGGCCCTGGTAACTACCAACCTGATAGGCGTTATCCACCGCCGCCAGTTTGGGAGACAGCTTGATCCGCGTAAACCAGCCAGACCAGCCCGGTGAATTGTCGTTGATAAGCTGAGAGAGGTTAACGATGGGCTTTTCCAGCACCAGCGCGTCCGGGCTGCGCTGCAGTGCAATATTAGCAGCCACGGCAGTTCCCAGCTCAATACCGTGCACGATAAAGGGTTTATCGTTCCGCAGTTTATCGGCAGCAAAATCATAGATGGCCAGCGCATCAGCCATCATAGCTTCCGGGTCGAGTTTAGCTGGTTTATCACTGATCCCTGCCCCCGGGTAATCAAACCAAATCACGTTGGCCGGAATGGCGCCAAACCGGTGCACAATATTGGCTGACTGATTGATGGTCATGCCGTTGCCACCAAACAACAGAATGTTAGCTTTCGCGCCGTGATAAAGCGCCTGAATACCGCGCAGAGTATGCCCCTGCTCACTGGTCAGGCTTACCGCTTTAAGGGCAACCGACATATCATCCTTAAAGGCCTGCTCCTGGAAGCGGGTAAGATTGAGTTTTTCGGTTTTGGTGGACTGATAAATAAGATTGCCCGGTGTGACGTTGATCACACAGCCGGTGATAACCACTGCGATGACGGTAATGACGGTAATGATGGAGGCTTTGATAAAACGGCGCATGCCTTTCCCTGGATAACCCTTAACTGCTTTAAGCGTATCAGTAAAACCGGAAAAAATCATGCAGGGTCATGCATTTACTTCGTGGTTTGAGGAGTTGCAAAGAAAGAAGGGAGAGCACCGCCCTACTCGGTACTCCCCCTTTGAACAAC
>CEWJ01008729.1_pt1 | contig 29268 bp, 22 predicted proteins | sample 350291 | NCBI WGS metagenome assembly CEWJ01 (sample SAMEA2622923, study PRJEB7988) | marine metagenome | isolation source: saline water (ENVO:00002010), including | reverse complement strand
GGGCCGCTGCCGGGCGTGATGCCGTGGGCGGCCGGGATCAGTCGTCCCATGGCCGACTCCTTGGCCAAGGCGTCGAGATTCGGCGTGTTGGCCGCCTCGAGCGGGGTTTTGTAATCCGTGGCGGCCGTGGCGATATCGCCGAGGCCATCCATCACGAGCAGGGCCATCTTGGCCCCGTTTTTCAGGGTCAGGTCAGAGTAAACCGAATCTATATTCATAAAAAACCGCGCTTGGCCAAGCGCGGGCGGATTGTGCTGGCCACTGGCCCGGGGGTCAACTAGAACCACCCCAACACATGGGCAGCTTATCCATAAACGGTCAGGGAGATCCCTCCGTGTGGTGGAGAGAGAACGACTTCGCGAAACTCCACGTATGGGAAGCTATCGAAGGAGTGATCCAAGTCGCTATCATACAGTCCATACCGTGGTGGGTATGGTTGATCGCGGTAATGTTTTTTATCGGCCTCGTCATACGGATGCTCCCCAAGAGCGTTCACACCTTGGCGGCAGAGGGGAATATTCGGGCGTTCCGGAAAATCGCGAAGTCGCAGGGGAACCCCGGTCTCGAGGCAGTCGCCCCCGATGGAGGCACGCCGTTATATCTCGCAGCATTTAATGGCCACAAGGAGTTGGTGAAGCTGTTGCTCATTCACGATGTTTCAGTCACACCACGACCAACTACGGGCAAACGCCGTTGCACGGAGCTGCGTCGGATGGGCATTTGGGCATCATTAAGCTGCTTTTTGAGAAGGGTGCGGACGTAAACGCAAAACAGTCCGAGTTATCCGTTTTGGATAACGTGACGTTAATCAGGAATCAAGATTGCATTGATTATCTGCGGAGCGTGGGTGCCCGGAGTTTTTCCGATAACTCCATTTTTGCTGCTGCTGCTGTCGGGGATATTGAGGCGGTGAGCCGTTTTTTGAGGGCCGGGGCAAATCCAAATTCGGTTCTCAACGATGATACGCTCTTAATCGCGTTACCGGTGATAAGCGGTCACGAAGAGATGCTCGAATTGCTCCTCGCCAATGGAGCGAATCTCGACGCCCAGGTTGAGGTTGGCGAGGGGTTAACGCTGTTGGACGTGGCGTTGGGCAGGGAAATGGTCGAGATGGCAAACCTGCTCGCTGCCAAGGATGCGAAGAAGTCCTGTAGCAGATGCATGAAACCATACGAATGCAGTCGACTTAGGAAACTGTGGCGATTGCCCCTGTGGATATTGAAATTGGTTCGGATGCACCCCGGGGAGGAGGCGGAAAGACTGTATTGCCGTTTGTGTTCCCGAAGTCAGAACATTGGTGTGCTATTCCTCGCGTCCATGTTCCTCGCGCTATTGTTGATTACCGTCGCTGCCATCACAGAAGGAGACAGTTAAACGACGGAAAAGTAGTTGGTGTCTCAAGATGCATCTCTGAATTGGTCGCTTGGCCAAATGGCAACTCTTTCGGGCTGTGTGGGTTGGCAATTTGAGAATAAGGTGCGACAGATTGTCTCGGTAAAAACACAACCCATTGTGGTTCTGTGAATAAGACAAGCTGTATATTGTGTTTTCGGGCTTTACTCGATCACCATTCTTCGGTCTGATTTGCGCGGCATGTATCTGAAGAATCTCACGGCCTTGGGCTTCAAATCGTTCGCGGACAAGACGTCGCTCGATTTTCAGCCAGGCGTGACGGCGATTGTGGGGCCGAACGGTTGCGGCAAATCGAATGTGTCGGATGCGTTGCGCTGGGTTTTGGGGGAGCAATCGGCCAAGGCGCTCCGGGGTTCCGGCATGGCCGATGTCATTTTCAACGGCACTGACAAGCGAAAGGCGCTGAGCATGGCCGAGGTGTCGCTGACGATTGGGGGAATCGATTCTGAGCAACTCAAGACGGCCGGCGTGGATTTGCCGTACAACGAGGTGACGGTCACGCGCCGCATTTTTCGGGACGGGGGCAGCGAGTATTTCATTAACAAGGTTTCATGTCGGTTGCGTGATATTCAGCAACTTTTCATGGGCACCGGCATGGGCCGCGCCAGCTACGGCATCATGGCGCAGGGGAACATCACCCAGCTCATTTCCAGCAAGCCGGACGACCGGCGCCTGGTCTTCGAGGAGGCCGCTGGCATCACGCGGTTCAAACAGCAAAAGAGGGAGGCACTGCGCAAGCTCGATTACACCGAGCAAAATCTGCTTCGCGTTTCCGACACCATACGCGAGGTTAAGCGCCAGATCGGTTCGCTCCAGCGTCAGGCCGCCAAGGCCAAGCGGTACAAGGAGTTCATGGGCGAACTCCAGAGCCTTGAGGGCCAACTCGCCCGGCATCAACTGGGCGATCTGCAAAACAAGGTACAGCTGAGCGAAAAAGCGATCGCTGAATTTAAGGACAAATCCGACGACTACACCGAGACGATCGCCAGCGGCGAACGCCAGATTAACGAGGCCCGGCAACAGCGCGCCGCCATTGAAAAACAGGTGACCGAGGCGCAGGAAAAGGGAGCCAACCTGCAGGCCGAGCTGGAGCGGCTCGAAAGCCGAATCCAGTTCAGCCGCGAACGCATCGGCGAACTTGACGATCAGGCAGCCAAGGCGCATGAAGACATCGCCGAGGCAGAGCGGCGCCGAAGCGACTCTGAAGCGGAGCTGACCGAGATGACCAACAAGCTAGGCACGGCCGACAACGCCGTTGCCGACAAGCAGCGTGCGGTCGAGGAAAAACAGGCAGCGTGCAAGGCCATCGAGGCCGAGCTTGGCCAACGGCAGGAGGCGTTGCGCCAAGCGCAGACCGAGTCGTTCAGCGTGGCGCAGGAGTTGACCCGTGTGCGCAACGAACTGAACGCGCTCGACCTGCAAAAGCGCGGCAACACGGTTCGGCTCGAAAAACTTTCAGCGGAAAAGATCCAGCTCGAGGAGGAACAGGCCAAGCTACAGGAGCGGCTTGGCCAATTCTCGAGCGAGGTGGCGTCGCGCAAGTCCAACGCGCAAAACCGCCGAGGCACGGTGGAGGAACGCCAGCAGCGCCTGACCGAACTGCAGCAGCACTTGGCCAAGCTCACCGGTGAACTCGACGACCTGCTGCGGACACAAGCAGAGAAGCGTTCGCGGCTCAACGTGCTCAAGCAGTTGCAGGCCTCCAACGAGGGTGTTAGCGCCGGGGCGCAGGCCGCGCTCAAGGAATCGGAGACAGCGCTTGGCCTGTTGGCCGACCAGATTCGCGTGCCGGAGGACTTGGTTGGTGCGGTTGAGGCCGCGCTTGGCCGACACCTGCAGTTGGTTGTTACTAAGCAGGCGACCGAGGCCAAGGCCATTTTGCAGTCGCTCAGCGAGGGCAAAAAGGGGCGGGCCGACATCGTGGCGCTCGACCTGTTGTCCGGCGGCGAGGCACCGTCGATCGATGAAGCCAAGCTGAACGAGTTCGGCGGAGTGGCTGCGCTTGGCCAAGTGGGGTGCGACGCCGATGTCCAGCCGTTACTCGACCGCCTGCTTGGCCGGTTGGTGATCGTTCTCGACTTGGATTCGGCGATTCGCGGCCGTGCGGCGCACCGTGACCTGGATTTTGTCACCCGTGCCGGCGAGTTGCTTTCGCGTCACGGCGTGTTCAGTGGCGGTCGCGGAAACGGCAGCGCATCCGCCTCGCTACTCGCCCGCAAAAACGAGATTGCCGACCTTGAGAAGGAACTCGAGGGGCTGGGCGAAACGGTCAACAAACACAGCCGGGAAAAGGGCGATCTTCAGGCGGAGCAAACCACGTTGCAGGCCGGGCTGCAGGAGGATCAAAACGAGCTGCGCCAGCAGGAGGTGGCCATCGCGACGAGCGAGGGTGAACTCAAGGCGCTGGAGAATTCACAGAGCGTTTTGGCGCAAAAGATCGAGGCGGTCACGTTCGAGTTGGACGGCCTCGCCAGTCAGGAATCTGAAGGCGGCGGCAAACGTGATCAACTTGCGGCCGAGCTGGTTTCGCTCGAGGAAAAAGAGCGCACCTCCGGCAAGAGCGTCGACGAGGTTGGCACCGTGGTGGAGGGGTTGCGCGGCAAGCGCGACGAGGCCAACACCGAATTGACCGAGGCCAAGGTCGGCCTCGCGTCGGAGGAGCAGTTGCTGGCTTCATTCAAGCGGCAGTTGGATCCGCTTCGCGTGCGCATTGATGAGTTGAAACAGCGCGTGGCCCAGCGGCGCGCAGACATCGAGGCGGCCGGGGAAAAGAAGACTCAAACCGAGAACGACATTTCAACTTCAACCCAGCGCATCGAGGCGGTGAAAGTCGAGCGCGAACAGTCTAGCCAGGCGATCACCGGGTTGCTCGAACAAAAAACGGCTGCCGACCAAAAAGTCGAGGAGCGCGAAGAATCGTTGCGCTCAGTGCGTGCCGAGTTGAGCGAATCGCAGGAGCGCCGCTCGCAACTCGAGGTCGAGCTGGCGCAGAACAACATGATGGTCGAGAACCTTTGCGAACGCATGGAGGCCAAGTACCAGATCGATCTGCGCGAAGTGGAGGTGCAACACCTCAAGACCACCGAGACTGATTCGGGCGAGGTCGAGATCACCTTGGCCACCCTCGAGGAGATGGAGGCCGAGGGGTTGGAGACAGACTGGGAAAGTGTCGAGGACAAGGTTGCCGAGTTACAGGATCGCGTCGACCGCATGGGGCCGGTGAACCTCGTCGCCATCGAGGAGTACGAGGAAACCGAGGAGCGGTACGAGTTTCTGACCACACAGCATGACGACCTCGTCAAAGCCAAAGAGCAGTTGCTCGAGGTGATCGAGCAGATCAACACCGAGACCACGGATATGTTCAAGGCCACCTTCGAGCAGATTCGGGACAACTTTCGCACGCTGTTCACCGAGGTGTTCGAGGGGGGCAAGGCCGACCTCGTGCTGGTCGACGAAGAGGACGTGCTCAGTAGTGGCATCGAGATCGTCGCCCGGCCGCCGGGCAAAAAACTGCAGAGCATCTCGCTGCTTTCCGGCGGCGAACAGACCATGACCGCCGTGTCGCTGATGTTTTCAATCTATCAGGTTAGTCCGAGCCCGTTTTGTGTGCTGGACGAGTTGGACGCGCCGCTGGACGAGTCCAACATCAACCGGTTTATTCGTGTGCTCAAGCGGTTCATCAACCACTCGCAATTTCTCGTCATCACGCACAACAAGCGAACCATCAGCATGGCCGACACGTTGTACGGCGTGACCATGCAGGAGCATGGCGTGAGCAAGATCGTCTCGGCGCGCTTCCAGAAAACCGAGCGCGACGAGGATGCCACCGGCGCCCGCGAAACCAAGCCGCCAACTAATCGCGGCCAAGCGGCTGAGCCAGCCGAGGTCGCCGCCGAGTCGGCACCCAGCGTTGATGACGGGGATGACGACGGCGGAGGCGACGACGTGATCGCCATGGGCAAGTAACACCGCTTGGCCAAGCGGGGTGCACAAAAAACGGGCGCCCGATGGGCGCCCGCTTCATGAAGATTTTCTCCCGGTTTAGACGTTGCCGAAGATGGTTTTGCCGGTGCTCTCGAGGTCGTTGCAGGCCTCGACCATGCGGGCGGCCATCGCTTCCTCTGCCTTCTTCAGGTAGGAGCGAGGGTCGTACACCTTTTTGTTGCCGACTTCGCCGTCGATCTTGAGCAGCCCATCGTAGTTCTTCAGCACATGATCCACCACCGGGCGGCTGAAGGAGTACTGCGTGTCGGTGTCGATGTTCATCTTCACCACGCCGTACTCGAGCGTCTCCTTGATTTCGTGTTTCTCTGATCCGGAGCCTCCATGGAAAACGAGGTCGAACTTGGCTGCCTCGCCGTACTTGCCGATCACGGCGTCCTGACCCTGCTTGAGAATCTCCGGGCGAAGTTTTACCGAGCCCGGCTTGTATGAGCCGTGGACGTTGCCGAAGGTGGCAGCAAACATGTATCGGCCGATGCCGTTGAGGCTCTCGTACACGCTGAGCATGTCCTCCGGTGTGGTGTAAAGTTTCTCGGCCGGCATGTCTTCGGTACCGGCGGCACCGTCTTCTTCACCACCGACAACGCCCGCTTCGACCTCGAGAATGATTTCGTTCTTCGCGCACAACTCGAGGTACTCCTTGGAGATGGCCATGTTTTCCTCAAGCGGAAGGATGGAGGCATCGAGCATGTGGCTCTGGAAGAGGTTGGACTGGCCGTTGGCGCGACGACGTGTGGTCTCTTCGATGAGCGGCTTGAGGAAGCCCTCCGCCGCCTCGGGTTGGCAGTGGTCGGTGTGTAGCCCGATCAGGATGTCGTACTTTTCCGCGAGGCGATGGGTGGCCTCGGCGAGCACGATGCAGCCGTGGACGGCGTCCTTGACGTTGAGGCCAGAGGCGAACTGACCGCCGCCGGTGGAAAACTGGATAATGCCGTCGGATTTCGCATCGGCGAAAGCCTTGAGGGCGGCGTTGATGGTGACGATCGACGTGACGTTTACGGCCGGATAGGCGTAGTCGCCCTGCTGGGCGGCATCGAGCATCGCGGCGTACTGCTGGGGAGATGCAATAGGCATAATTTAATGTCCGTAACAGGCCATTTGGCCAAATGGCGGCGCATAGTAGCGGGATTCGCTGCTTTTGCAAGGGCGGAAAATGGCCGTTTTTTAAGGCGATTTGCGCTTGGCCAAGCGCTTGGCCGTGAGCCCGCCCTTGACAGGTGAACCCGCTCTCCACAATAACGGCGGCAGATGAAAGCTCACTTGATTTACTCTGGCTTGTTGGTGGCGCTGATCACGATCGGATGCGGATCAGAACCCACCGAGCCTACCCAGCAAACCAATGCTCCGGCAGCCAAGCCGCAGGTCGAGCCTGCAGCAGCACCCAAGCCGTCGACCCCTGCGCCTGCGGTTTCCGCCCCGCCTGCGACAAACGCCCCGGCAGTTGTGGCGCCTGCTCCTGAGAATCCGACTCCGAGGGCTGACATCTTCCGCAGTGCCGGTGCCGGCGACATTGATACGGTAAAGTATCACTTGGCCAACGGCATCAAACTCAATGCCCGGGACAAGACCGGAAAAACCGCTCTGCTGTGGGCGATACGCAACAAGAAGCACGAGGTGGTCTATCACCTGCTCGATCGAGGCGCCAACCCAAACTTGGCCGACAACAACAAGTTGACGCCGCTCTTCTGGGCAGTCCGCATGCGCCGCCCTGAGTTGGTGACCGCACTGCTCAACAAGGGGGCAGACATCACGGTCAGGGACTCTCGGGGTAAGGACGTGTTTGACTACGCGAAGGATGACGTTGTCCTGGAGATCCTCCGCAGCCACGAAAAGAAATAGTCGCTCATGACCATCGCGGAGTTGACGGACAAGATTCGGGCCTTCCGCGACGCACGCGACTGGGCTCAGTTCCACAAGCCAAAGGACATGGCCGCTGCCGTGGCCATCGAGGCCGCCGAGTTGCAGGAGCATTTTCTTTGGAAAACTCACGAGCAGAGCGCCGAGCACCTGGTCAGGCATGGGGATGAAGTTGCGGAGGAGATGGCCGACATCGCCATTTACCTCATGCTCATGGCAGACGATGCCGGGATCGACCTTGGCCAAGCGATCGAGACCAAGCTCGCGATCAATGAGAAGCGCTACCCCGCCGACAAGGCTCGGGGCCGGAACAACAAATACACCGACTACCAGTAATCCGACAGAGCCACTCCCCACCGGATTTCAATTGAGGGTGAGGTCCACTTGGGCCTCGTCGATTGTCCCCTTCAGCAACTTGCCCGATGCATCGATGTGGAAAACATGCTGAACTTCATTCCAGTCCCGGGGCGTTGTTGCGTATTTGGCATCGGCATTTTTCCTGTCCAGCAAATTGTATTTCACGGTTAGCAAGTTGGATCTCTGTTCCCACGAGCCTTCAAATTCATCAACCGTTTTTGTTCCATCAACTTCCCAGAAACTTTCCACCGAAATCGAGCAGGTTCCGTCCGGTTTTAAGTCAAACCGGTAAACAGAAGATTTCATCAACTTTTGGCCTTCAGCCTCGATGGTCGTCCGAGCCGTCCCAATCCAGACTCCATCGGCAGAAAAACGAGAATGTACACAAGCGGAGCCAAGCGATGCGACGAACAGCACCGAGATGAAAAGACGCAAAGTCATCAAAGGCAGAATAGGGTGTTTTATTATTTTGATCCAGGGGATCAGTCCTCCCAGTCGATTCGGGCTGCGCCATATTGGCCAAGCGGCAACCAAATCCCACCGCCGTTGTTATCGACGGTGTTTTCGAGGTTAAACCAGAGGCAGCCCTCAAGCTTGGCCTTTCCAGCCACGCGAAGGGCGTCTGGGTCGGTGGTGTCGAACAGGGTTACTCCCCGCCGGTTGTCCATCCCGACTAGGTTGCCGCCAATGAGCTTTAGTTGCTGGATGTCTTTCTCCGGCTCGATTTCGTCGAGCAGTGTGAACTTACCATTCTCGTCAAGGGCGAACGATTGCAGATAGGGCTGTGTGTCGTAACGCAAAACACCGCCGTCCTCCTTGAGCACCTTGGTGCGCTCGGTGAAAGAGAGGAAAAGTGTCCCGTCGCTTTTCACGACGTGCGACTGCGGCCAGGAGTTGGGCTGCTCGATGGAATCCACGAGGTGGGCCTCGAGGCCGTCGTAAGAGCTGGCGTCAAACCAGTTGCCGTCCCATCTGCGTTCCTCGTTCCAGTGGGAGCCGTTGGTGTAAAGCAATGCGCCGCCGTGCGACGTGCCGATCAATGAACCGGGGATGGCCACCGTGTCGCGCACGACTGGGTCGGCCGGGTCTGTGTAATCCACGACGTGCAGCTCGTAGCGGGTGACCCAGTAACCGTGCGGCTTCGGAATCGGCTCCGGCCTTGGCTTCGGTTTTTCTATCGGCTCGTCCGGGTCTTCCTCCTCATCTTCGTCGTCGTCCTTCGGTTTTTCCTCTTCCTCCTCGGGGGCGAGGTATTCGCTGTGCTGACTACTCAGGTAGACGAGGCCATTGTCGTTGAGGATGGCTTCGCTGAAATTCCAGCGGCTGACGTAGCGCCTGCGTTTTTTGTCCTCCTCGTTTTCGTCTTCGTCCTCGACCGAAAGATTAACGTTTGAGGCCAGAGCCGGCTTGGCCGGGTCGGCTACGTCAAAGCAGATCAACTGCCCGGCACCGCCGCCGTAACCGGGCCACCAAATGTCCGGCATACCGCCGATGTCATCCATGATCCATGGCCAACCCCAGTATCGGTGGCCGCCCTTGTTCGACCAAAGCAGCGAGCCGTCGCCCGGCCAGTTGGCCTTGAATTGGTTGTTCCAGCCCATGTGTTCATCGATCAGTACCACTTCGCTAATGACGGACAACGCCGGCAGTTTGGCCAGATCGACCACCGTGAGGAACAGGTTCGGATTCGGTTCCGGCTCCGGTTTTTCCTCCCCGTTTTCCTCGTCGCCTTCCTCTCCCTTTTCCGGAACCGGCTTGGGGTTGGCGGCGTGGTAGGACTGGGTTTGCAGCAGGTACAATTTGTCACCGCGAACGGTTGCACCGGAAAGGTAGGCGTTGTGCTTGAGGATCAGGCTGCCCAGCGCGTCGTCGGGATCCGCCTTGGCGGCCACGCGCAAGGAGGGGCCGCGTTGCTCACCAAAATACCAGTTGGAGCCACGTGCCAATTGCAGCAGGTGATCGCCGACCGGGATGATTTGATCCACAAACCAGGCGAGTTCGACCTTGCCCTTGACCACCGGTTTGTCGCGGTTGGTCGCATCGACCGAGAGCAGTTCCTGTCCGGAGATGGACATGATAAAATCCTGATACTCGGTGGCGCGGCGCGGTTGCAATGCATGCTCAATGACACCGCGTTTTTTCAGCGTCTTTTCGTTAAGGTCAATTATTTGCACCTTTTTGGCGTAGCCGGTTCCTTCGTAGCCCTGGTACGGCACGAGGATCAGCCCGGCGTGCGGCAGCACGGTGAACGCCTTCTCGTCGTACTGTGCTTCACTCCACGACCAGCGGTCGCCCATCGTCACCTTGTCAAACAGCCTCGGCTTGGTCACGTCGCTCACGTCGAAGAGCGACACGGCCACCCGGCGCTTGTTGTCCGTGTCATCCACGCCGATCGAAACCAGCCGATCGCCCAACGGCTGGATGTAGGTCGACCAGCCGGGCACCTCGAGTTCGCCTTTGATAACCGGCTTGCGAGGGTCGGACAGATCGACGATCCAGAGCGGGTCGATGCGCTCGTAGGTCACGATGTACACCCTGTCGGCGTCGAAGCGCGTGGCAAAAAGCCGCTCGCCCTTGGCCAAGCGCAACTCGCCAAGCGCCTCCGGCTTATCCGGGTTGGCCAGGCTGAAAGTCTCGAGCGTGGTTTCCCACCGCGCGCGGTTGTTGTTTCCGTTGCGGTTGAAAGTCTCGGAGATGACCGTGAGTGTGCCCTTGGCCAAGCGCATCTTGAACTTGTCCGCCACCCGACCGGCGGTACGGATGGTGGCCGCCTCATTCATCGAGCCGTCCGGCGCGGAGATGTCGATGCAGCGCAGGTCTGTTTTGTAATACTGTTTTGGAACCGCCGTGGAGACGAAGAGAAACTTGTCCGTAGCGTAAATGTCATTATTGTAGCCATTGTAAAACAGCGTGTCGCGGGCGCTTGGCTTCGACGGGTTTTTCACGTCGAACGAGGAGACCTGCGTGCCATGTTCCCAGCGCATTGAAATACTGCCGTTTTTGTTGACGACTTCCGTCTGCCGGTAAACCTGCGAGGCGATGTAGAGGGCAGTGCCGACCAGGCGGCTTTCGCGGATGTACCCCTTCACCGGTACGCTGCCGACAACGGTCGGCGTGTCGTTGCTGACGTTGACGATGATCGCCTGGCTCTCGGCGCTGTTGCCCCACCAGTTGCATCCGTCCCGAGCGAGCAGGATAACGTGGTCGTCCCCCAGCATGTACATCTGTTCGCCGGAGGCCGGCATCGGCAGGACACCCTTGATGACCGGGTTGGCCTTGTCCGTTAGATCGATCACCTGCAGCCCACGCAGCTGGTTGAAAAAATACAGCTTGTTTTTGTGGAAGCTCCAGATGTCGGACTCGACTACTTCCCGCGATCCGCCTCCATCGACTTCACCCTTTTCGTCGGTGCTGGTGAGGTCGTTTTCGCGGCCTGGCTCCGGGACACCGCCATCCTCGACCATCGCGACGTTCGAGCCGTTTTCAACCTGACTATTGAACTCGGTGGTGCCCTTGTAAAAGGCCGCGGGGAGTGTCTCTTTTTCATCGCCGCGAACACGGATCATTTCGTTGGACTTGGAGCTGGCGAGCCGAAAAACTAGCAGTCCGCCGGTGCCGTCCACTCGCTTAATGGCGCGCGGTGTCCAGTTGCCTCTACCGAGGCGAGGCCTCCCCTCGAGCGTCACCTTTTTGATGCCCTTTGGCACGCGCACGGTGACCACCACTTCGCCTCCGTCAAACTGGATGCTGACAATCTCCGGCCGTACCGGTGCGTCCGGGTTTTCCGGTGCCGCCTTGGTGGCCGTGATGCCGAGCAGCAGTGCCAGCAACGTGAAAAATGCCGGGATTCGGGCGAGGGTGTTTTTGGAAAAACGGGATCGGTTCATTGTAAAGGCTCCGGAAGAGCGCCTCCGAAGCGGAAGCAATAGACGGAAAATAGACACCCGCCCGGACAAGGTGTCAAGGGGGGGAAACCTAGTTTGCGAGGTGGATCAGGTACTTCTGAAGACGGTCACGCTCACCGAGGTGCTTCTCCTTTTGGTAAATCTGGTGGAGGTTGGAGCAGATGCGCATCAGGATGCGGCGCGGCGTTGCGGGGTTCAGAAAATCGTTCTCGAATCCATACCCACAGCGCTTTATGCGTTCGGCACACTCGGCATGGGTCAGGAAGTTGCCACCGTTGAATGGGTCCACAAAAATGGTAAACTTCGCAGATTGCAGGCGGAGGATGAAATGCCCCGGCATCGCAACCCCGACCATCGGCAGATTCAGCCGCCGTGCCACGAACAGGTACACGAGGCAAAGGCTGATCGGGTTGCCCAGTCGCCGATCCATTACGCGGTTGAGATAGCTGTTTTGCGGATCGTAATAGTTGGCCTTGTCGCCCCGAAACCGCTCGCCTCGGAAAAGCACCCGGTTGATCGCCATCAGCGTCGCCGGATGACTTTGCTTTGGGTCGCAGGTGGTGTTCACGTGTTTCGCATAATTGTCCAGTAGGGCCTCATATTCGTGTTGGTTGAAATGCGGGAAAACGGTTCGCGTTAAGAGCCAGATGCCCTTTTCGAGATTCAGGTTTTCGCTGCCCCTGTTGCAGAAGGAGATAAACTCCGCATCGGCTTTTTTGCGGTCGAGCTGGGTGATCAATTCCCACGAGTGCTGCCGCACGAGCCGGTCATTGCTTTGCAGACCTGCGCGCAGCCATGGACGTGCCTCCATGCCGCAGGTCAACAGAGTATGGCGGACGGATTGGAAAACCTGGGGATCGGGGTCGGACAACAATCGAACCAAGGCCGCCTTGTCCCGGTCGGAAAGAGAGGGCGGCTCCACTTGGGTTGCCAACTGAGCCTGCATAACTTTGTTAGACAGCCAGCAGAGCAGCCAGTTCTTGCGGGGGCAACCTCAATCTATTCACAATCGACCCGGTTTTATTCACAGGCGTACGACAAAAGCAGGTGTTTTTTTGTTTCCGACCGAGATGTTTTGACCCTGCGCCGCGGTTGGTCTATCAATCCCCGTCCGCAAAGGCGTCACTTGGCCAAGCGCTTGGCCAGGCGACCCGGATCGGGCGACGACACATGACGATTACCGGCATCATTCCCGCCCGATACGCCTCTTCGCGTTTCCCCGGAAAACTGCTCGAGCCGCTCGATGGACGGCCGATCCTGCAGCATGTTGTCGAGAAATGCCGCTTGGCCAAGCGCTTGGCTGACGTGATTGTGGCCACCGACGACCAGCGGATCGCTGATGCGTTGGCGGATATTTGCCGGATCGAGATGACACGCGAAGATCACCCAAGCGGCACGGATCGTGTGGCGGAGGTTGTCCAGCGCTGCGAGTTGGGCGCGGTCGTCAACGTGCAGGGAGATGAGCCGATGATCGATCCGGGCGTGATCGACGCCGTGGCCGCGCGGTTGGATGACAGCGAGATGTCCACCGCCGCCGTGCTGATTCGGCAGCCGGAGGAGTGGGGCGACCCCAACGCGGTGAAAGTCGTTGTCAATGCGTCCGGCCAAGCCCTATACTTCTCGCGGCGTACGATACCGTATTTGCGCGACGCCGCCGATGCTCCCGGAACGGAGCAGTTGGCGGCGTTTCCTTTTTTGAAGCACCTTGGCATCTACGGTTACCGTCGGGAGACTTTGTTGCGGCTGGTGGAGTGCCCTGTTTCTCCGCTGGAGGAGGCGGAAAAACTGGAGCAGTTGCGGGCACTCGACAACGGCATCCCGATCGCCGTCGCGGTGGTGGACCACGACAGCGTGGGCATCGACACCCCGGAGGATCTGGAGCAGGTGCGCAAACATTTTAAGACAGAATCGTGAAACACATTTTTGTGACAGGCGGCGTGGTGAGTTCCCTTGGCAAGGGGCTGACGGCAGCCTCCCTTGGCACCCTGCTGGAGCGTCGCGGCCTCAAGGTCACGCTGCAGAAGTTTGATCCCTACCTGAACGTCGACCCCGGCACAATGAGTCCGTTTCAGCACGGCGAGGTGTACGTGCTCGACGACGGGGCGGAGACCGACCTTGACCTCGGCCATTATGAGCGATTCACCAGCACCAAGTTGACGCGCTTCAATAACCTCACTAGCGGGCAGGTGTACAAGCGTGTGCTGGACAAGGAACGGCGCGGCGATTACCTCGGCAAAACCGTGCAGGTGATCCCGCACGTCACGGATGAAATCCAAAACCGGATTCGTGAGATCGGGGAGAAGGGCGACGCCGACGTGGTGATCACTGAGATCGGCGGAACGATCGGCGACATCGAGGGGCTGCCGTTCGTCGAGGCGATCCGGGAATTTGCGCTCAACGCAGGGCAGGGCAATGTGCTGTTCCTGCACGTCACATTCATCCCGTACATCAAAGCCGCCGGTGAACTGAAAACCAAGCCGACTCAACAGGGCGTGGCCAAGCTGCGTGAGATTGGCATCACGCCGGACGTGCTCGTCTGCCGCTGCGAGAAGCCGCTGAACAAGGAACTGCGGCAGAAGCTTTCGCTGTTCTGCAACGTCCAGTACGAGGCGGTGATCGAGGAGATCGACGTGGAGCATTCGATCTACGAGGTGCCGCTCATGCTGCAGCGCGAGGGTCTCGACGACCTGATCTGCCGCAAGCTGGCACTCGACACTCCGCCGGCCGACATGTCCGAGTGGCGGGAGATCATCCGCAAACTCATCGCGCCGCGACACCGAGTGCGCATCGGCGTCGTGGGCAAGTATGTCGAGTTGCAGGACGCCTACAAATCGGTCTACGAGGCAGTGATCCACGGCGGCGTGGCTAACGACTGCGGCGTAGAGATCGAGCGCGTCGAGGCGGAAGACATCGAGAAAAACGGGGCGGCCAAGGTGCTCAAGGGTTACGGTGGCATCCTTGTGCCGGGCGGCTTTGGTGAGCGCGGCTCGGAGGGCAAAATCCTTGCCGCCCAATATGCCCGGGAAAACAACGTACCGTATTTTGGGCTGTGCCTTGGAATGCAGATTGCCACGATCGAGTTCGCCCGCAATGTCCTCAATCTGGAAGGCGCCCACTCTGTTGAGTTCGACGCCGACACCCCGCACCCTGTGATTGCACTGCTCGATGAGCAACAAAATGTCACCGACAAAGGCGGCACGATGCGTCTTGGATCGCAGCCTTGCAAACTGACTCCCGACTCGCTGGCCGCGAAGCTGTACGTCTCGGAGGAAATTCACGAGCGACACCGCCACCGGTACGAGTTCAACAACGCTTACCGCGAGCAGTTTGAGTCGGCAGGACTGGTCTTCAGCGGACAATCACCGGACGGCGGCCTCGTGGAAATTGTCGAGGTCCCCAACCATCCGTTTTATCTCGCGAGCCAGTTTCATCCCGAGTTCAAGAGCAAACCCAACGAGCCGCACCCCCTTTTTCAGGGCTTCATCGCTGCGGCTCACGCTTGCGATCACAACAAAAACGTGTAAGTTTACCGTCTGTTGGCTCACCCAACGCCGACCATAACGTATGGATAACCTGCCTCCTGTGATACTGGCCTCCGCGTCCCCACGACGTTCGGAGCTGCTTGCCTCCATGGATATCGATTTTGAGGTCGTTCCCAGCCATGTTGAGGAACTGATCGATGGCTACGACTTTATCCCCGACCTTTGCGAGGCCAACGCCCGTATCAAGGCCGAGCCGATTGCGGACATACATCCGGAGTGTCTTGTGATCGCTGCGGACACGATGGTCTATCTCGAGGACACCCTTTACGGAAAACCGACCGATATCGACGATGCGCACCGGATGTTGACCCGTCTGCAGGGGCGCACCCACCAGGTGACCACCGGCGTGAGTCTGATCTATCACAACGAGGAGATCAGCAAATCGTTCTCCGTGATCACCAACGTCACTTTTCTCTCGCTTGATGCCGGGCAGATCAGCGAGTATCTCGCCAAGATCGACCCGCTTGACAAGGCCGGCGGCTATGCCATTCAGGAGCACAAGCAAATGATTGCCAAGCGCGTCTCCGGCTCGGTCTCCAACGTAGTCGGCCTCCCGGTCGAGCGGCTCAAGGAAGAACTCAACAACCTGTTCGGCGAGAAGGTCGAGGAAGAGTGGTAGCGCGTGGCCAAGCGTTTGAACATTTCCGTTGAATCTCGGTCAAAGTGCATTGCAGCAAACCTGTTTTGGGTTGCGGCTGGTTCGGGAGGGGCGTAGACCCTTGGCCGCCCGACTGCTTGTAATCGATGCTTCGTAACCAGCGCCAACTCCAGACCAACGTCAGCAAAGTGCTCGACGGGCTGTTTTTTGCCCTGAGCCTCTGGCTGGCCCATGGGATGCGTGGCCTGCTGGATGTCGAATGGTTTGGTGCCGAGCCGGAGATCGCCTCGTTTTGGGGTGGTGCCACCGGGCGGCCGTATGTGTGGATCAGTATCCTGCTTTTATTTGCCGCCCCGTTCGTGCTCGATACTCAGGGCTTTTACACCCGCTCCGCCTGGCCAAGCCGTGGACAAACCTTCTGGCCTCTGGTCAAGGCGGCGATGCTTGTCACGCTTGGTATCATTCTCGGTATCTTCATGCTCAAGATTCAGCTAACCCGCTCGGTTCTCTTTTTGTTTGCCGCCATCAGTGTGGTGACGGTTTTGACGAAAGAGGAGTTGTGGCAGTTGATCCGCCGCAGCCGGATGAACCGTGCCGATCTGCAAAAACGCCTCATCTTGCTCGGCACCGGGGAGGAGACTGGCGAGATGCTCAAGCGCATCGGGGGAGGACAGGACAACAGTTTCCGCGTGGTGCAGGAGTTTGACATCAACCGCGAGCTGATTGGCGACCTCGTGAAGCACCTGCACGAACACTCGGCCAACGTCGTTTTGATCAGCGCCGGCCACACGAAGTTTGACGTGATCGAGCAGGTCATCAACGCCTGCGAACTCGAGGGGGTAGAGGTCTGGCTGGCGGCCGACTTTTTTAACACGCAGATTGCCCGCACGGCGGTCGACGATTTTCACGGTGTGCCGCTGCTTGTTTTTCACACCACACCGGCCGCCTCGCTGCAGGGCTTGGCCAAGCAGGGGATCGATTTCGTCGGCGCATTTTTCATGCTGCTGCTCCTGAGCCCCGTGATGCTGATCTGTGCGCTGGCGGTGAAGTTCACGTCGCCCGGCCCGGTTTTGTTTCGGCAAAAACGCAGCGGCCTCAACGGTCGGCCGTTCACGATGTTCAAGTTTCGCTCGATGGGCACCAACGCCGAGCAGCGCAAGCACGAGTTGGCGGCGATGAACGAGATGAGTGGCCCGGTATTCAAGGTGTCGGACGATCCCCGGATCACCCCGGTTGGCAGATTTCTCAGACGCTACAGCCTCGATGAGTTGCCGCAGTTGTTCAATGTGCTTCAGGGTTCGATGAGCCTCGTCGGCCCGCGGCCGCTGCCGGTGGACGAGACCAAGCGCTTCGAGGATCTGTCCCATCGTCGCCGCCTGAGCGTCAAGCCGGGCCTCACCTGTCTTTGGCAGATCAGTGGGCGCAATGAGGTAAAGGAGTTTTCCGACTGGGTGCGCCTCGACCTCGAGTACATCGACAACTGGTCGCTCTGGCTCGACATCAAGATTCTCGTTCGTACCGTCCCGGTCGTTTTCATCGGCACCGGCGCACGATAGCCGGCACCTTTACGCTTCCACCAGCGCGGCCCCTCTGTTAATGCAATTGCCCGTACAAGGAGCATGGAATTGTTACTCATCGGTTTTGTTGCGGGATTCGCCCATGTGGTCACCGGGCCGGATCATCTGGCTGCGCTGACACCGTTCGCCTCCCGTGACGGTCACGCTGCCACTTGGCGGCTTGGCCTCCGGTGGGGACTGGGCCATGCGGCCGGTGTGGCGATAGTTGGGATGCTCCTTTGGCTGCTGAAAGACACCGCCATGGTCGAGGGCTTTTCCGCTTGGGCAGAGCGTCTGGTGGGGGTGTTGTTGATTGCGGTTGGTGCGCTTGGTTTGCATGCGCGGTTGAGCGGAAAAATTCATACACACGAACACGCCCACTCCGGGGTCAGCCACTCGCACATCCATTCCCACTTTGGTCGTACGGAACACCGGCACTCTCACGCCGCACTGGGCATCGGCCTGTTGCACGGCACGGCAGGCGGCACACACCTCTGGGTGTTGCTGCCGGCGCTGGCCATCGGCCATCTGGGTGGTGTGATTTTGTATCTGGGTGCCTATGCGCTGGCCACGGTGGCGGCGATGACGTTGTTCACCGCAGGGCTGGGCGGCTTGGCCAAGCGTTTGGCCAAGCGGAGTCCGCAGTTGGGTCACTGGTTCGGCTTGGCCTGCTGTACGCTCACGATTTTCATCGGCGGCTTTTGGTTGTTGGCCTGATAGCGGACGGATCGCGATTCCCTGACCACCATGTCCAAGTTGATCCATCAAGCCATCGACTCCCTGCTTAAGGGCACTTCCCGATCCTTTTATCTCACGCTCAAGGCACTGCCTTCGCCAGTGCGGCCACAGATCGGGCTGGGCTACCTGCTGGCGCGCATCTCGGACACGATCGCCGACTCCACCGGCGGCCCGACAGGCCAGCGGCTCGAGGCGCTCGAGCAGTACAACGAACGGTTGCAGGGCCGGAGCACTGCGATGCCCGACTTGTCCGTGCTCGCCCGGCTGCAACAGAACCCAGACGAGGCAAAGCTGCTGGAAAACGCCGCTGCGCCGGTGTCCTATCTCGAGCAGTTTTCCGCGACGGACCAGCAGCACATCCGGCGTGTGCTCGACATCATCATCGGCGGCCAGACGCTCGACCTGCAGCGGTTCGCCTACGCCAACACCGGCACGATCATCCCGCTCGCGAGGGAGGAGGAACTCGACGACTACACCTACCGCGTGGCTGGCTGTGTCGGTGAATTCTGGACGCACGTCTCGCTGGCGCACCTGTTCGAGGTGGACGCCGCCAAGGAGGCGCAGCTGTTCGAGAACGCCGTGCGCTTCGGCAAGGCGTTGCAGTTGATCAACATCCTGCGCGACCTGCCTGAGGATTTGCGCATGGGGCGTTGCTACCTGCCGACGGCGGTCCTCTCCGAGCACGATATCACTCCGGAAAATCTGCTTGAGCCGGCGACGATGGAACGCTTCCGTCCGGTGTATGATTCGTACCTTGTTAAGACGGTGGCGCACTTCGACGCTGCGGCGGCCTACATCGACATGCTGCCGTTCAGCCAGTTTCGCATGCGCGGCGCCTGCACGTTGCCGGTCATCATCGGCCTGAAAACAGTCACGCTGTTGCGTCAGCAAAACGTGCTCGATGCCGAATACCGGATCAAGGTCGGCCGCCCGGAGATCAAGCGGATGACCCGCCAGACGGCCCTCGTGCTGCCCTCGCGGCGGCGTACGCAAAAACTCATTTCGTCCTACCGCGATGCCTGAAAGACGCCGTCTTCTGCCACTGCTGCCCTGGGTATTACTGGCCGCCTTGGTCGCAGGCTGTTCCGATGCACCCCGGCCGGTGAAGGCACTCACGCCCGGCCTGCATGCAATCAATCAAAAGCCATTGTTCATCAACAGCCTCGGGATGCAGTTCGTCCCGTTGCCGGGCGGGCGCGCCTGGGTCAGCGTCTGGGAAACGCGCGTGAGCGACTACGCCGCGTTCGCCGCCGCCACAACCAACGGCTGGCACGCGGCCTGGTTTCAGGAGACCACCAATCACCCGGCGGTGGAGGTTCGCTGGGACGAGGCCGAGGCATTTTGCGCCTGGCTGAGCCAACGTGAACGTGCCTCCGGTTTGCTGGGCGCCAATGAAGGCTACCGCCTGCCGACCTCGGACGAGTGGACCTCGGCGCTTGGCCAAGCGCAGGACGGTGATCCCTCAACGATTTCCGGCAACTTCGGGCCTGCTATCAAGAGCGATTCCTTCCCGCACACAAGCGAAGTCGGAACGTTTCAGTCGAACGCCCTTGGCCTGCACGATCTCCGCGGTAACGTCTGGGAGTGGTGCACCGCTTGGCCAAGCGAGGAGGGCGCAATCCGGATTCTTCGCGGCGGCGGCTGGCGGGATCACGCTCCCGAACTGCTCGCCCCGGGTCGGCAATTGCTCGTGGCCCCGCATGCCATCGCCGAGGACTACGGGTTTCGCTGCGTACTCGTCCTCAAGCGGCCACCCCAGCCGGAATAGCCGGTTGCGGCCACGGGCCGAAAAATTATTCACAATTGGGGAATCTCGCTTGGGAGGGTTTGGATTGTCCCGTACATTGGTTGTCAGGAGGCAGCACCCCCTCCGCTTTTAGCATTTTGAAACCCGAAAACGACGCGTACCCACGGCACCCGGATCGGTTTGTCGATCGCCACATTGGCCCCCGGCAAAAGGACATTGAAACGATGTTGTCCGCGCTGGGTCACGACTCACTTGATGCCATGATCAGTGCCGGTGTGCCCAACAGCATTCGCACCCCCGAGCCGCCCAAACTGCCGCCCGCCCAGAGCGAGACTGAGGCCCTCGAGTCGCTCCGCAACTTGGCCGGGGAGAATCAGGTTTGGCGCACGTACATCGGGCAGGGCTATTACAACTGCATCACCCCGCCGGTGATCCAGCGGAACCTCCTCGAGAACCCCGGCTGGTACACGCAGTACACGCCATACCAGGCCGAGATTTCGCAGGGCCGGCTTGAGGCGCTGCTCAATTTCCAGACGATGGTCTGCGACTTGAGCGGCATGGAGATTGCCAACGCGTCGTTGCTCGACGAAGCCACAGCCGCGGCCGAGGCGGTCACCATGTGCCGCAACATCCAGTCGCGCAACAAGTCCGACGCCGTGTTCGTCTCGGAGGATTGCCATCCGCAGACGATCTCCGTGTTGCGAACGCGCGCCGAGGCGATCGGGCTCGAGGTCGTCGTCGGCAGTCAGGCTGCGTTTGATTTCAGCACACAGGTGTTCGCCGTCGTGTTGCAATACCCGGCCACGGACGGAAGCCTGACCGATCCGGGTGACTTCATCGCGTGTGCCCATGAGAACGATGCACTCGCCATCGTGGCGACTGACCTGCTTGCGTTGACGCTGCTCAAACCGCCGGGCGAACTCGGTGCCGACGTGGCCATCGGCAGTGCGCAGCGGTTCGGTGTGCCGCCCGGTTTTGGCGGGCCGCATGCTGCGTTCATTGCCACACGGGACAAGCACAAGCGCCGGTTGCCGGGCCGCATCGTCGGCGTTTCGAAGGATACGGCGGGCCGCTCCGCGCTACGGCTGGCGTTGCAGACGCGCGAGCAGCACATCCGCCGCGACAAGGCGACGAGCAACATTTGCACGGCGCAGGCGCTGCTTGCGAACATTGCCTCGATGTACGCCGTGTACCACGGGCCTCCCGGCCTGCGGGCAATCGGCGAACACGTGCACGCAATGACCTGTCGCCTGGCCGACGGGCTGCGGCAGCTCGGCCGAGCGCCGGAGACTGAACATTTTTACGACACGCTGACCGTGTCGCTTGGCCAAGCGGCGGATGCCGTGCTGGCCGAGGCAGCCAAGCGCCGGATCAATCTACGCCAGCTTGGCCAGGGGCGCGTTGGCATCTCGCTCGACGAGACGGTCAGCGAGGGCGACCTTGCGGATTTGCTCGCCTGTTTCAACGGCGGCCAGGTGCCGGAGCTGGACGGGGCCAATCCGCCGACCGCCATCCCGGCCGACCTGCAGCGCACGTCCGCTTTTTTGCAGCATCCGAGTTTTAACCGGCACCACTCGGAGACGGAGATGCTGCGTTACCTTAAGAAACTTGAGGCGCGCGACCTCTCCCTGACAGCGTCAATGATCCCGCTTGGTTCCTGCACGATGAAACTCAACGCCTCGGCGGAGATGTTCCCAATCAGTTGGCCCGGGTTTGCTGCGCTGCACCCGTTTGTGCCGGGGGAGCAGGCGGCTGGCTATCACCGGATGTGTAGCCAGCTAGAAGAGTGGCTGGCCAACATCACCGGGTTTGCCGCCGTGTCGCTCCAGCCCAATGCGGGGTCGCAGGGTGAGTTTGCCGGTCTGTTGGCCATCCGCCGCTATCACGAGAGCCGGGGGGAGGGGAACCGCAACGTCTGCCTGATACCCATGTCGGCGCACGGCACCAATCCGGCCAGTGCAGTGATGGCTGGGATGAAAGTCGTGCCGGTGACCTGCGGGCAGTCCGCCGCCAACGGCGATGTCGATCTCGATGACCTCCGCGCCCGTGCCGAGAAACACAGCGAAAACCTCGCGGCGATCATGGTCACGTACCCCTCCACGCACGGCGTGTACGAGCGGGGCATCCGCGAGATTTGCGAGATCGTCCACGAACACGGCGGGCAGGTTTACATGGACGGCGCCAATCTCAACGCGCAGATCGGCCTGACCAGCCCCGGCCACATCGGCGCCGATGTTTGCCATCTCAATTTGCACAAAACGTTTTGCATCCCGCACGGCGGTGGCGGCCCGGGTATCGGGCCGATCGGTGTGGCCGGGCATCTCGTGCCGTTTTTGCCGGGCGATCCGCTGGCGGAAAACAGCGCTCCGGTGGCGGCGGCGGCATGGGGCAGTGCCGGCATCCTTCCCATCTCGTGGATGTACATCACGATGATGGGTACCGAGAATCTCACCCGCGCCACACAGGTGGCCATCCTCAACGCCAACTACATTGCCCACCGATTGGCCGATACGTTTCCAATTTTGTACCGGGGCAAAAACGGCCTCGTCGCCCACGAGTGCATCGTGGACCTGCGGCATTTTGAAAAGGTCACCGTGGAGGATGTGGCCAAGCGGCTGATGGACTACGGCTTCCACGCGCCCACCATTTCATGGCCGGTGGCCGGCACGATGATGATTGAGCCGACTGAGAGCGAGCCGATGGAGGAGTTGGACCGGTTTTGTGACGCGATGATCGCCATTCACGCCGAGATTGTTGCGATCGAATACGGGGAGGCCGATGCGGAAAACAATCTGCTGCGAAACGCGCCGCACACCTCGAGCGACCTCACGGGCGAATGGGATCGGCCGTACAGCCGCGAGCAGGCGGTGTTCCCGGTTGCGGGATTGCGCGATCAAAAATACTGGCCGCCGGTAAACCGCATCGACAACGTCCACGGTGACCGCAACCCGGTCTGCACCTGCGAAGGGATGGACGCCTACACCGAGTAGGAAATGTGCTCGGTTATCGGTTTTTTGAGCGAACCGAGAACTGAGAACCGGTCCACCCTCAACCGCGCGATTGCGATTACGGCTGGACCATGCGGTAGAACTTGCGGGCGTCTGCTGGGTCGACTGCGTGCGGCTTGGCTGCGTTCTCGATCGACTCCCAGTTTTTCAGGTCGGTGCTGGACTGCAGCACGCCTTCGCCCACCCATAAAATCGTCAGGCCGCCGTCGTTACTGCGCGCGAGGCTGAGGATGGGTTGGTCTCCCTTGCCGAGCCCCAGCACGGTGATCACTATGGTTTCCGGCTCGGACTTGTGCTCGCCGGCCACCACGCGAAACTGAAATGTGTCCATGCCTTCAAAGCCGGCCTTGGGCCGGTAGGTCAGGTTCGGGGCGGTGCCGATGAGGCTGCCGTTCTTGGGCATCTCGACGAGGTGAAAGGAGAGGCCGAGGCTGTCCGGGTCGGTGCCGGCCAGAGTCAGTGGCAGGTGTTTTCCGTACTTCGTGGTCAACTCCTGCGGCAGGGCCACCGGGATGTCCACCACCGGGATGACGGTCAGCTCAGTCTCGGTGGAGACCGTGTTGTCGCCGTCGTTGACGGAGAGGGTGACCTTGGTTTTGCCGCCCATGTTCGCCCCGGGCGTGAGGGTGACCGTGCGGGTGAGGCCTTCCCCGGTGGAGGTGATGTTGTCGCTGGGCAACAACGCCGCGTTGGCTGCGTTGCCGGTGATCTTCAATTCCTCCGGCGCGGTGTCGATGTCCGTGAGGGTGACGGTGAAACTGACCGTCTGGTCCTCGTTGATCTCGATCGGTTCGACGGCAGAGATGGTCGGGGGATCGTTCACGGCGTTGATCGTCAGCTTGAAGGTCGTCGACACCTCGTCGATGCCGTCGTTCACTGTCACGGTGATGTCGGTTTCGCCGAATGCATTTTCCAGCGGGGTGATGTCGAGGTAACGACGGGAGCCGGTCTTGCGCAGGACGAGTCCGTCGGGCGCGACGAGGTCTGCGTTGGTGGCGACCACCGTGTATTGTAGCTTGGATTTGATGGTCTCCTTGTCGTCTCCGACCAGTGCGATCTCCGCCACGGCTTCGTCCTCGTTGGATACCACGTCAGCGATGGCCTCGATGGTTGGCGGGGTGTTGTACTGTTCGCCCTCGAAGCGCAGGTAGCGGTAGTTGCCAATCGTACTGCCATCGTCCCAGATGCTGTCCCAGAAGCCGAAGTAGCCGAACCGGTGTTTGTCACCTTCCGGCAGGGCGAGGTTGGTGAGGAGCACGATCTCGGTGGTGCCCTCCAGTTGCTTGGTCTTGGTCCTGTGTGCTACGGCGGTGATGCGCGCGGTCACGTCCTCCAGTGCTGCCTTATCCTCGTCGGTCGGCGGAGAAATGGTCATCTTCATGATGGTGAACTTTGACGAGTCAAACTCGCCGAGATCGGACCAGGCCGAGCCGAGTTCCTCCTCCGCCGGTGAGCCGTCGAGGTTGTACAAACCGTCCAGGGTGAAATTGGCGTCCTCCTCATCTGCCAGAAATGAGACTGTGCCGACCTGAAACGCGTCAAAACTGTTGAGTTGAAACACGATCCCGACGCCGGTCTCATTGTTGAGCAGGCTGATCACGCCGCCCATTCCTTCCTCGGCAGCCGGCTGGAATTCGGCGCTCAGGGTGTAGTCGTTGTCGGCCGGGATCAGCTTTTCCGAGTACCACGCGGCACGCAGGGCCGGAAAGGTGATGTCGGCGGATTGGACCATCTCTAGGTGCCCGATTGGCCAGCGGCCGTGGCGGAGGGCGACCTTGAGATCGATCGTGGCATTGGCGTCATTGAGCTTGTTCTCAATCTTGGTCAGATTGTTCATGTTTTTGCCGTCATTCACCGTGGTCGGTGCGGCGCTAAGGGTGGTTGCAGACGCCAACAGCATACCACCGATCAACCCGATTTTGTTTAATTCCATGGATAAACCCCAACTACTGCCGGAACATGGCAGCGCTGGAAAAACTATTCACCTCCGGGCTTTTCGTCAAGTGGCCTTGGCCAAGCGCTTGGCCAAGCGCGGCGTTCAGCGGCCGAGAAACCGGCTAAAGCTGCCACCGAACAGCCCGTCGACATCCCGCTGGATCTCCGCCTCGCTTGGCTCCCAGCCGGTGGCGGCGAGGTTCAGGTATTTCTCCGTCAACACCCCGGCGATGATCTCGCGGGAGTGATCCCACTTGTAAATGATCTGGTCGAGCACGCGGGCATCGGAGTGCTGCGCGGTGAAGCTCATCCCGACGAGGTCGAGCCGCATCCGGGTCATCTCCTCGATTACGCTGGGGATGTTGGTAAACCACCAGCAACCGAATATGTGCAGGTTGCGGAATTTCCGGGCGATGACACACAACTCGTGCTGGCTCTCGCGCGACAGCACGGTGCAGAGGAACTTGTTGTCTGGGTGACCAGAGCAGAGATTCTCGAGACCAATCAAGCTGGGCTTGCCGATGCCGTCGCCGGCCAGTTGCATCGCCGCGTTCACCCCGCGCTTCACGCCGATCATCAGCGCAAACGCCAGCCCGCTCTCGCGGCAGAACGGCAGGATCGCGCCGTCGATCAATTTCGAACATTGCGTGTCTGCCGGGTACTCGAACGTCGGCGGCAGGGAGACCATCACGTAAAGCGCGTCCATGCGCTCGGCCCAGTCCCGCAAGAACCGTTGCACCTCCTCCATCGTCTTGCCGGAGAAATCCGCCTGCACCTCGTAGCCGGCGGCGGCCAGTTGTGGCGCCACGCTGTCCCACTCGAGCAACAGCGGGTCGATGCGCAGCGCGGAGGTGAACCGCTGGTCCCGATCGAAGCCGGCATCCCACTTGGGCGTCTCCAGCGCGTCGAACGGCGAGTTGGTCATGCAGATGGTATTGACCTTGGCCAACTCCATGCAGCGCGTGATGTAGTCGTTCGGATCCTGCTCGGCAAACCATTGGCGGATGCTTGGCAGGTCGCGCTGGTTGGCGTCGAGGCCCAGCCGGTTGAGGACGGTTAACACCCCGCGGCACGCCTCCGAGAGCGGCGAGTTTTCGACGAACAACGCGTCCCAGATCATCTGCGCCTGGTCCTCCTTGGCCAGGCGCCAGAAATCGTCGTAGCCAATGTCAAAGTGCCGGAACGCCTCGGCCACGAGGTAGTGGTAAACGAGCTGATCGTCGATGCCCCACAGCAGCAGCTCGCCAAACGCCGGGTCGTACAGGTGCGTGTGGATGTCGTAGACACTCGTCTCACGGACGGAACGCCCCACAGCAGCAGAGATCGCCTCCCGCTTGGTTTCAGAAATCGTGTTGCTCATTGATATTCTTTGTTGGTTGTGTCGCCCCTACAGGGCTTAAGGTTTATTGGGCATTACCCCGGGGCTGACGCCCCGGGCTATTTTATTTCGCCCCTTCGGGGCATAAACTTGGCCAAGCGGACAACTTGGAAATCTCTTTCCCGGTTGATTGCGTTTCACTCTCCCCTATGGGGGGAGAGGGTCAGGGTGAGGGGGTAAATATTTAAAGCTCAAACGTCGCAGATGCGGACGCCCTGCTCGAGTGAGGCCAACTTGTCCTCGCGCTTGGGGATGAACTCCTGCCCTACATGGCCCTTGTAGCCGGTCTCGAGGATCGCGCGCATGATCGCCGGATAGTACAGCTCCTGCGTTTCGTCGATCTCGTTCCGGCCTGGGTTGCCGCCGGTGTGGTAGTGGAAAAGATACTTGTGATTGTTGCGGATCGTCCGGATGACATCCCCCTCCATGATCTGCATGTGGTAAATGTCGTACAGCAGCCCGAACCGCTCCGAGTCGATCGCCTTGCAAAGCTCCACGCCCCAGTCGGTGCGGTCGCACATGTAATCCTTGTGATTCACGCGGCTGTTGAGCAGCTCCATCACGATGTTTACCTTGTGCTTCTCGGCGATGGAGAGGATGCGCTTAAGGCCGCTGGCGCAATTCTTCAGGCCGGTCTCGTCGTCCATGCCGGCGCGGTTGCCAGAGAAACAGATCAGGTTTTTCAAACCGGCGTTGGCCACCTCCTTGATGCGTTTCTCGTAAATCTCCACCAGCGTGTCATGGTGCTCCAGTCGGTTGAACGCCCGACCGATGCCGCCCACGCGTGTTTTGCCATCCTTTAGCGTGCCGGTGGGGAAGCTGACGATCGCGCAGCTCAAACCGTGCTTGCGCATGGTCGGGAAGTCCGGCGGGTCGAGCAGTTCGACCGACTCCATCCCGAGGCTGGCCGCCTTGGCCGCGAGCTTGTCCAGCCCGATGCTGCCGTAGCACCACTTGCAGACCGAGTGGCGGATGTTGCCCTTGAGCTTGTCGTTGCCCTCGGCCGCCTGGCCAAGCGAGGGAGTCGTTAGGGCGGCACCCACGGCAGCCGTGCTGCCGGCGATTGTCTTGAGTGCCGAACGGCGTGAGAATGATTGGTTCATGGTAGAAAAAAGCGACGCCCACTAAACGCGAAAGCGTTTGGGGCGTCAATGTTTGTAAAATTAATTGTAATCTAGGTTGGGTGTTATTTAGGGGCTTGGTTGGGTTACCTTGCCGTATGGTTTCCAGAGACGACTTTGCCCTTTCTGGTAGCCATACTTCTTGAACTTCTGTTTTGTCCATGGCTCCACACGCGCATCGCCCATCAGAATGTTGCCAAGTCCAGAAACCTCTTTTGGATCTCCTTGGCCGTTCACTCCAAAACCATTTCCTTTGCCTTTGTGTCGTGTGGCGAGTACGTCCCAGGTATTTGGCCAAATATGCCCGTCGTTCAGTGGCGCATCCAAGGCTTCCTCCATAAAGGTGAACGATTTATCTGGTTCGACCCATTCGGATAGTGTAGCGGCGTATACTCTCTTATTTCTATCATCCATTCCTGGCCCACTGATAGCATAGCTGAAATCTCTACGATTAGACCATTGGCCTGGCCTTTTAAGTGCAATTCTGTCAGTTGGGCATACGTAGATGTCTTTATTATTTAGGTATTTATACATCTGTCCCTGTTCAATTTTTCCATTGTTGCCCTTATCGAGCCAATTTTGCATGTGAGGAAGCCTGTCATCATTGTCGTCAGCAAAGTAGACAACGGATAGGCCAAATTGCTTGAGGTTGTTCATACAGGCCATCTGCCGGGCCTTTTCCTTGGCTTTTCCTAGGGCGGGCAGCAGCAAGCTAGCCAAGATTGCGATGATGGCGATCACCACAAGCAATTCGATTAAAGTAAACCCCGACTTAGAGCGTGATAGTTTCATAGGACAAAAGAATACGGTGTGCGACCGAAACTATTCTCCGCTTACCTAGGTGTCAACCTCTTGCTTGTTGGAATTAATAAGGTATGAAAGCCGTTCTTTCTTTCCACCAAGCGAAGTCTTTTTTTCCGTCAGCGTCAAATGAAGGAGTCCCCCAGCCATACTTTACTGGAATTTTAGTGGAAGAACTGAGCCACTTCTTTAACTCTGAGTGGCCATCAGCAAATGAAAATGAACTGCCTCCTCCATGGTTGGAGGCGGGGGTGTCGCCCCATTGATTGCGATTTGGTCCGTTAATGAAATATCCATCGTTAATACTATCCGGGTGCTCATCAAGAGTTACCCAAGTGTTACCTGGATTAGGCACATCTGCAATTTTCATGAACTGCCGATACTGCTGCAGAAGAGCGTTTCGGCCAAATAAAGTAGGATCGTTTCGGTTGGAAGAATTGAACCTACCGAAAAAAGCGTTCATTACGTTGCTGCGAAGTCTTTGTGAGATACCTTTTCTTTTTTGTTGAGGACTTAGGTAATTGTCAGCCGGGCAACGATAAATGTTGAAAGCAGAAGCGGTATATCGAGCGAGAACACCGTTTTTGACCCAGTCACGATTGGTCACGCTTTGTTCTGCAATACTATTTCCAGCGCCCCAGGTCATGACATTGTTAACCCAGTTGTCATACCTTTTGGCAGAGATGGCATTGATGGTTTCATTTACTCCAAAATTATTGCACACACTGTCGTTAAAATCGCCAGAGTACAAATGCCATGCCTGCATCAACTGCCGGCAATTATTTAGACAGGAAATTCCCTGACCCTTGGCTTTTGCCTTAGCCAATGCCGGTAAAAGCATGCCTGCAAGAATTGCAATGATGGCGATTACCACCAGTAGTTCTATCAAAGTGAAACCGGAATTAAGTCGAGTTTTTTTCAAGGCTAAAAAAAAACGGCCCATACGGGCCGTTTAAAGATTAATATATTTATCTCAGGGGGGCGGACGCACGATCTTGCATCCACTCCACATCTTTGCTGTTGGGTGCTGCTCGGTTTAAGCCTCCTGGAGGAGAGGGCATGCCGTTAGAGTTTTTGTGCGGTACGATAGTGCGAGGATCCAACCATTTTTTAATTTCAGCATGGCCGTCACCAAATGCAAAACCTCCTGCGCCATTATGGAAACTTGCAGGCCAATCGATCATTCGAGCACTACTTCCTCTAGCGTCGCATTTAACAGCAAAAGCTGCGTCGTTTATGCTGTTGGGATGCTCATCAAGAAAGACAAATAAATTTGAGGCCCCTGGTATACCCATATCTGCTTCTTTGGC